>ENA-ORBV01013478-ORBV01013478.1-microbial-mat-metagenome-genome-assembly--contig:-NODE-13478-length-12419-cov-5.857235_pt1 | contig 12419 bp, 13 predicted proteins | sample MGYA00237777_ERZ505514 | MGnify/ENA primary metagenome ERZ505514 (study PRJEB26160, sample SAMN06269048) | microbial mat metagenome | isolation source: Oligotrophic lake microbial mat | place... | reverse complement strand
TTCGATCTTGGGTGTCTCCCTGGGCCGCGGCGACATCCCTGTCCCCCGGATGTATGACCCGTCAGGCGGGGGAGATGAGAAGAGGTTGAAGCGCAGCTCCCCCGCCGGTGGGGGCAGGAGCGAGGCCGAACGAGCCGTGGTGATGTGATGCACCGCTGATGTCTCTTGACCCCAACGGGGCGACAGGCTAAAGGCACGGGTGGAGCGACGCGGCTCGAAGCGTCGCAGAACCCGAGTAAGCCCTGATGGAAACGCACGCCGATCAGGTAGGGGCGGAGGAATCGCAAAGTTCTACCATGAGTGTGTGAGAATGCAGCCCCCGGTACCGCACTTCCTGCTCAAAGCGCTCCTTGTTCCACTAGCTGTCGCCACGCCGCTCGCGCTCTGAATCAGTGTATATGCGTGCGAGCCTTGGCAGGTCTACTTGAAACCTCGCGGCGGGTTCCGTCGGTACCGCGATGACCGTCGGCTATATCGACGTGGTGTTGCACCGAAACGATGCCGCACAGTGGAAGGCTGTTGGTGAACGGGACACATGCGAGTTGAAGGCCTTGCTAACGTCTCGATATCGAGTGTTCGCAAAGCGCTTCGGATCGGAACAGAGGTATTTGATCGCGGTGGCGACGTTGCCATTGACACCGCGAAGCGGCGGAGGATGATGACGGGGGTCGCCGAGGGCGTACTTACTCAAGAAATCGGGAAGATTCACGATCTTGACGTGAAGGGCTGGGAGTTGCTCGAACGAACTTTGCAAGGCACGTCGACATCCGCTGTGCGCATTCTCGCGACGTTTGATACGCGCCATGAACCCGATCTGACGTATGGTATTATCACTCTGCAAGACGTAATCGTAAAAGTGCTGTCTTCCTCTCCCATATTTCCGGACATCTTCGGGGTTACTTCCAACGACCTCCCGACCAGACATGGTGGCTCATCGTCCATTCCGATTCAACAGAAACTTTACGCAAACGCGGAGATCGACTTGCGGCAGTTGCTATCCATCACCGCAGGCTTATTACGCACTTTGGAAGGCAATACCGCGTCGCGCCATTCCCCTGCTTGAATGAAGGCCCCGCCGCTCCTGCCGGGGCGGGTCCCGTCGATCGTCACGCTTCCACGGGTTGCGCATCGGCGGGCGACGGGCCTCTCCGCGCCGCCGCTTCACCCGTGGCTATGGCCCGTCGCCCCCCTTGGGGCGAAGAGTCGGCGCGGCGTGTCGCGCCGGGCCTTTGGTCTTTCTGGGGATGGAGGTGCCGGAGGAAGGGGCACTACTCCGTCCGCAGGACCCTTCCTCTGGCATCAGCGGACCATGCTCGCCCGGCTCAGCCCTGTGATCGGGCGGCGTGCATCGGTCGCCGGCGACCGTTCATCGATCAACGCCCTCCGTGCATCTGTGAACAGCCGTCGTTCATCGTTGAACGCTCCTTGTGCATCGGTGAACGGAGCGCGTTTACAGGCGCACGCGCTCCGCTCACCGTTCAACGGCGATTGTTTGTGCGGCGTAGCGAGGGCACGACGGCTCCCCTTCGCCTGGGTGTCCACACATTGATCCAGAACGATCTCTACAGGCGCCGCAGCCCTTCAAGCAGCCCGCGAGAGGCGAGCCCGATGACCGCGACGGCGATATCCCGGGAGAGGTTGGGAGAGCAAGACAAGACCTGCGGCAAACCCCCGTCAATCTCGATATGGTCAAAGAGCGTCTGGATCGGCACGCGTGTGCCCTTGAAGCACGGCTCGCCGTGCATCCGTCCAGGATTCACGGCCTCGAAGGGGGCGAGGGGGCTGTCACCGGGAATGAGTTCCCGTTACTCCCTGTGCCCGTTCCCCTTTCAATCGACCTGCGGTCGAGGAGTCGGCACGATCGGCGGAAGGCCGACGGTCCCGCGAATCAACTGACGAACGCTGGGCGAGTGGGTGACGACCCGAGTCTGTCGGCAGTTGCGTTGCTCGCGATTGGTTCGCGTTGGCGGCAGACGTCTGCGGCGATCGCAATTGCCCGCTCGGCAGTTGGCGAGGCCGAGAGGAGGTTGACCAGGCCGATCATCGCCAGCCAGAGCCGACGGCGAGCGGAAACATCTGCGCGGGCTGTGAGTTGCTCGCTCCAGAGACTTGCTGCCAGGAGGCGATCGATCGACGCTGTGGATACGCCGAGTGATGCAAGTTCGCAAGCACTGCGTGCAACGCGATCGACGAAGCCCTTGGGATCGCGGTCGGTGTGCTGGGCAAGCCAAGCCCTGCCAGCGTCCGCCAGATTCAGATTGAATGGCAGTGCGCTTGCGCTGAGCTCCGGGCGAGGTTGATAGCCGAGGGAAGCCAAGGCCTTGGCCGGCAAGCCGGCAAGGCACTGCCAATCCTCGATGGCCAAGACGGAACGAGACTCTCCGAGTTTGCCGCTGTGGTTGGCCCTGTACTTGTTCATTGTCGGGCGCTCGGCGATGAAGCGATCCTCTGCAGCACGGGCTCGTTCGAAGGATGATTGCTCAGCGGCCCGAACAAGGTCGCGGTCGGTTGCGTCCAGGCCTAGGTGCCGCGCGATACGACGAAGCTCGCGGAGGGGCTCGGTCTTGAGTTCCTCAAATCGGATCAAGAGCACGCGATCCGCCATGGTCTGCTGCCAAAGCATGACAAACAGAGCCCACTCATCGGCTCGCGCGAGTCCGGGCAGAAAGTCGGCCGGGGCGTACATCGGCTTGCTGGGTTCGGTTAGAAACCGACCGATGGGTAAACCCTCGTGGAAGCGGCGATGCAGTGAGACCAGGGCGTCCGCCGGATCACGTACGAGCAGAATGATCGGGGCTGATTGGTTCGTGCCGATTGGCCATTCGTGTGACCATCGCACACGGAGTTCGGTGCGAAACGCGAAGCCGTCGTCAGAGGAAAGCGACGGCAGGTGCCGCTTGAGGTCGTCCTCGTGGGGAGAGAGCCGGAATCGAGACCCACTGGCGAGCCACGTCGGCCGCGTTACGTCGCGAAAGATCGGCACGCCAAGTTCAAGCAGGGCGTTGAGCAGCCAAGCTACTCCCGACGGTGCCCAGGGCGAGACCAAGTGCACGTCTTCCTGTCGCGGCAGCATGTCGTTCATCAGTGAACGACTCGCCGAACGGTCCACGAGCGGCAAACGTACTTGACTTCGATGTGACGCACGCCTGACTGATCGATCACTCTTCGGATGTCCGTGAGGAGGTTCTCGAAGCCTTCGGCCCCGGCCTGAACGCGAAGCGTTCGCACGCTCCGCCAGACCTTGACGTAACGCTCCGGATCCATTGTCGCCGAGTGCGGCATTTCCATAGGAACGGGATCGGTGAACAGCCCGCCCACCGTCAGGGCTTCGCTGGGATCGACCCGGCGCACACCACGTTTGTATCCGCCCAGGCGATCGGCGATGAGCCGCTCTATGGTCGCCTCCAGGGGATCCTCGTTCCACACCCGGTGATTCCAGAGAACGGTCAAGTGAGCGCCCGGTGCGGTAATTCGGTGCATCTCGGCAACCGCGGCCTGCGGCTCGAAGGTATCGAAACACTGCGCCGCCATGATCCAGTCGGCGGCGCTTGGGCTGAGCGTGGTGGCTTCGGCGGTGCCCTTGTGCCACTGAGCCTTGAGGTTCGAGGTCCGCTTCTGTCCCCAAGTGCGCATCGCGTCGTTCGGCTCGATGGCGATGTACGACGAGCCCAAATGGGCGAGCCCGAGCGTCATGTTACCGGTCCCGGCACCTACCTCGACGATCCGCCCCTTGCCGGGCGCGACGCCTGTGTGACCGGCGAGCTGAGCGAGCAGTTCCGCGGGGTAGTCTGGGCGGGCGAGATAGGCATCCGCGTGCTCGGTGTAGTCCCACTCCGCACGGGCGTCACGAAGGACATCTGCCGAGGTGTTGAGGGCGGGGTTTGGTCGGATCTGCGGAGCAGCGGTGGTCATCCCTTGGTTATCGGCAGCCACTCGACCAGACTCGATCGGATTAGGGCAACATTATTTGTCAGATCGTGCTCGGAGGCGCTCTCCAACGTGAGATCAGGCCTCAACGGCGGGTCAAAGGGCAGGTGAACCCCGACCACATCGAGCCGGTTGTTCACTCGAGCCGCCGCGTAGAGCCCTTTGGGATCTCGGGCTTCCAGGCACTGCCGCGGCGTGTCGAGATAGACGACGCGCAGGCGATCGAATGCCGCCCGCACTTGCTGATGGATCTCGGTGTAAAGGGACATCGTCGCCACGACCGTCGTGACACCCTGGCGCGACGAGAGCGACGCGAAGCGGACGAGCCGTTGGGCGCTGACGAGTCGATCTTCGGGTGAATGCCCGAGCCCGTCGCCGACGGCCGCTCGGAACTCATCTCCATCAAGCACCAGAACTTTTTGGCCTTCGGCTCGCAACGCATTCGCGAGTGACCGAGCGGTCGTTGACTTGCCCGCGCCAGAAAGCCCCGTGATCCAAACGACCGGGCCGGGATCGACTCTGGTCTCGGGCTCGGGCTCGGGCTTGATGGTTCGTGCGGCGGTCATCGGCGGATCTCCAGCAGCGTGCCCCCGGCGCTGCGTTGTACGCATCGCTCGGCGAGCGCCAAGTCCGCTGGTGTATCGATCTCTAGCCAGGTGCCGTCGATAAACGTGGGGAGCAGGGGGCACCCCTCGCGGATCAGGCACTGCAGCACGTCGGTCATGTACGCATCAGGGAACGTACGCTCCGGGTGAAGAAGTCGCTCGCCGAGCTGATGCGCCATCGCCGCCCGATCGAGCAGATCGCGAAGTATTCCGACGCCCGGTCCGCGGAAGCAGGTGAGGCCGATGTATTGCCCCTGAATCTCTTGCAGAGACTTCGGCTTCGCCCCAATATCGACGATTCTCCCGTGGCGAATCTGCAACGTCTCGGCATCGACCAGGGGATCACCGAAGCGGCGCGTCCAGTAGGGTTCCCAGTCGCGATCAATGACGACTGCGATACCACTGGGCGAAGCCGCGGCGGTCGCCCACACCGCGCTGAGCACTGCGGGCTCGTAGACAATGTCTCCATAGGAGATCGCGACGCCGTCGGCCCAGTGGTCGCGCGACAGCCAAAGCGTAAACACCATGTTGGTGCGGTCGAACACGGGGTTGTCAATCAAACGCACGTTGGCGGGCATCATCGGCAACTTGTCCGGTTGATAGCCTCGCAGTACGATGATGTCGCTGAAACCCGCGTGCCGAGCGGCTGCAAGCTGCCAACTCAAGATCGCCTGTCCGGCGAGTTCGACCGCGGCTTTGGGCTTGCCGTGGGCTGCCTCACCTAGGCGAGTCCCGCGCCCGGCGGCTAGAACGACCAGTCGCTTGGGCTCATCGGGCATCATGCGATGGTTCCCGGGAAGGCGGCTTGGAGCAGCGCCGTACTCCAGGGATGGTCGGGCTCGCGCTCCGGATGCCATTGGACGCCGATGATCGCGAGGCGGTTGTGGCGGAGCCCTTCGATCGCACCGTCGGCCGTTGAGGCGAACGCCAGCAGATTCCTGGCTACACCGCCTGCGAGGACGCCGTGGTCGTGAAAGGAACGTGTCGGAGCCTCGCGCTGGCGATCTGGCAGGCAGCCCGGGGCGAGTGTCGGCTCAAGCCGAACCAAATGCGATGTTCCGGGCCGGGCGTGAGGTCCATTTGGTGCTGCGATGCGCGGCGAGATCGCACCATGAAAGAAGGCGTTGATGAACTGCATGCCACGGCAAACCGCGAGCACCGGCAGCCGCCGCCGGATCGCCGCCGCCAGGAGCAGGCTCTCGGTCCGATCGCGGCACGTTTCGGGCGCCAGGTCGCGGACGCGTGCGTTTCCCAGCGGGCCTGATGGCGAAACGTCAATGGTGCCGACGTCGCCTCCGCCCGACAGGATCAGGCCGATGGGCTGTATGGCGTCGAGTAGCGCAACAGGTTGTTCCAGGGCGTTGGGTACGGGCACCGCGGTGAGCCCGTGGGAGTTCAGCCAAAGTGCCCAGTCATGGGCGAGCGCGTCACGTGCTTCGCCCGTTGCGGTGTCGATCGCGATCCGCTGCGTAACCAGCACAGGCCGACCGTCGCCCACAATCAAGCAGCACCTCGTACGCGTTCGGCGGCACAGTCCAACTCGATCCGTCGCGCGTGGATCAACGGCTCGAAGATGCTGTCACCGCAACCGATAGCGGCGGGAACGGCGAACTCACCCGCGCGGATGGCCATGTGTGAAGCGGCACCGCCATACTTGGTGACGAGCCCCGCGATCTTGTGCGAGAACACCCAGTCGTATCCTGGATCGGCGTTCTCGATGAGCACGATCGCGCCCGCGAGGTCCTCGGCGCTGGCGGTCTTGCCGACGCGGAGCAACCGCCCTGGCCCAAGCGCCCGGCCACGGGTGACAAAGTTCGGGCGGAGCGCTGAGACTGTGAAATGCGTCACCCCCGCAGCGTCGAACAGGACGTGCGGCAGGCGCAGCGTAAGTGTCAGCTCGTGTCGCTTGCGGGCGAGCCCGATGATCCGCTGCAGTTCAGTACGCTCGGCCGCAGAGATCGTTTCCGCAGCAAGTTGCAGCAGCCGGCTGATGGGTACATAGGACAGGTCGTCGCGCGACAGGCCGAGTCTTTCGCCCGCCGCCGCCAGGTGTGACAGCGCGGCACTGATGTTCCGCGTAAACTCGTGCTTAGCACGCTCGCGTGCGGGGATCGCCGCACAGAGAAAGGCGATGACCTGTTCCGCCGGCACGTTCATCCCACTCGCGCGAAGCGAGCGACCCAGCGCCTCACGGCGCTCGTGCAGGATCACTGATGCTGGCGTTGCCGAGCCAGCGGGTTGCGTGTCTGGTGGCGTCAGCTCGTGGCTGCCATCAACGAGATACTGCTCCGGTGCCTCGGCGTAGCTAGGCGTCAGGATGTCGTAGGTCCCCGGTCGCAGATGTCCGTGTTGCTCCAGGAACTCTGCCCGGCTCATCCGCCCGGCTCGACACGCGATCAAATCCCGCGTTACTTCGCCTGCCACGCTCGGCAGTCCCGCGAGAACACCAGCATGCGCCGGCTCAGTCAGCACCTCGACGCGCTCCATTGAGTTGAGCAGCGAGAGCCCGATGAATGCGCAGCGCGCTAAGGCCGCGAAGGGTTGCGTGCCCAGTTCACACGTAGCCGAGAGAAGAACATCCGCCGCCGCTAGATGCGTACGCAGGGAGCCGCGGCCCACGCTCGCGATGCGGGCGGCGGTCGCTCGACTCGCGCTCAGGCGGGTCGTCTGGCTCAGCCACCGCTCGATGTCCGCGACGCCGCGACTGAGCAGTTCGCCGGTGTGCTCCGCGCACGCGGCGAGGGTTCGTTCGATCTCGCGTGAGCCGAGCCCGCTCTCGCGGAGACGACGCCCCCAGCGGTCCGGGTCGACGTCGCCGCACGTGGGCATGAGTTCGAACTCGATCTTGTCGTGAAGCCGTGTATCCGCCTTCAGTCGGGCTATTGCGCTCGTCACGATGCGCGCGCCCGTTGCGTCGTCGAGCGTTGCCGGCAGCAGGGAGTTCAGGCTCGCGCGAACGTCGATGTACGGTCGCCCACCCAGCGCGTACATCAGCGGCGTGTGCTCCACGCTGCGGTAGCCCAGTTCCCGCCTTGCTCGCGCCCACACCCGATCGGTCACGACGTGGCGATAGATGCTCAACGCCAGCGGTCGTGGGCAGACGCCGATGATCTCGGCGGGGTTCCAGTCCGGCATGATGCCCAGCGCTCCGCGTTCCCCGAGCAACTGAGCCGACGGGCCCGTCAGTTCCTCGACAGTGGCTTCGATCTGATTGAGCTCAAATCGAACATCCTCGTCCCCGAAGCCCCGTTGCCGCAAGCTGCTGGAGGCAAGTGGCCGCACCTGCAGCAGATAGAGTCGGTCGTTGGTGTCCACCACGAACTCGATATCGAGCCCATCGTGGTGCAGAAGCTCCTCCAGCCGCAGCCCGAGACGCATGAGCTGTGCGGTCCAGTGGCGACCGGTGGGCGGAGCGGTGTGCCGAGCGCGAATGGTTGTCTGTGCAGACGAGGACTCTCCGGAGGTCACCGTGTCGGTCCGGCCCGCGGCCACTTCATAGTTCAGCACCAAATAGGGCGACCCGTCGTCTGGCACGCGCGTACAGAGCACGCCGTTGCATGCCGCGTTGGCTACGTACGGCTGCACCAGCACCTGATCGCCGCCGCTCGCGTCCGCCTTCCGGTTGCCAGCGTGCTTCGCATACGACGCGATCACCCGCTCGATCGCTCCATCGATCTCGGTGATCGCGACATCGAGCTCGGAGTGGAAGATGCCAGCACCCGAGGAATGAAACTGATCTTCCAGCAGCGAACTCGACCGGACCACGAGCCGCTCCACACCGCGATCGCCCGAGGAGAAGCGTTCGGCGATATCCGCGACCACCGCCACTGGCTCGCACCGCCAGCGTTCAACCGTGAAGCTGTAGACCGGCGGGATGATCGCTTCGCTGATGAGCGGGGCCAGCCGCTCAAGCGTCTGCGCCTTGGTTCCGAGCATGAAGGCCGAGAGGTCCCGTTCCTCGCGGATCGACGCGGCGGTGTCGGCAATGTCGATCGCATCAAGGCCCGCACCGTCACGGGCCAAGACTTCCGCGACTTCGTCGAGCCCGGCAGAGAGATCGATCCGCGCCGCTTCTGCCGCCGCCAGCTCTAAACGTTGCATCGCGCTCGCCGGCACGAGCAGGATCCCCACGCTGCGATGGCTGCCCCCTCGACACGCGGTGTTGTTCTCGATTGCCCAGCGTCCCGGCTGGTCCGCATCACACAGGGCTAAACCGATGGCCGGTCGAAGCAGTCCTGGGGGAATCTCCAACGCCCCCGGTCTAATAACCACATCCCCGGCAACGACCACCGCGGCCGCCCCAGGAGTCAGTTGCTGCAACGCCAGCACCAGCGCGGCGGCCGAGCCCTCCCGCTCCCAGGCGTTGTGAAACGCGAATCGCAGGTTCGGAAACCGCTCGACAACCTTCTGGATGTGGTACCCGCCGACGAAAAGCCGATCGGCGATGCCCGCCTGCTGTAGTGCGGCAAGCGTCCACTCAAGGACGCTGGTGTGGACCTGACCAAAGGCGGAGCCCGGCGTGCCCGTAAACGCCGTCAATGCATAGGGATAGCTCTGGGTGGGATCGAGCCTGCGGATGCCCCGTCCAGACCCGAGAATAATCGCCTGCATGGCTGCCGAACGCGTCATTACCCTTGGATATCGGTCCATCAGTCGGCCGGCGTGAATAGGCGTATCCCAAACCAAACGCAAACAGAACAGCTCCCTTACTGGCCAGCCTCCCGCTGTTCGACACAGAGGGCTGAGTCAGCCACGCTGAATGTCGGGAGTTCGATCCTCCTCGCCCGCTTTTCTCTAAATCCAAATAATTCGCCCACGAGCGCGGCTTGCGCTTGGGTTTCTCGTTCCCAGATCCATTTGTCCGTTCATCGCTTCAGCGCGCGCTGCTGACCGGTTCCGCGCCGCAACTGTTGACAGAACTGCCATGGCCTTGTCGGTGTGAGTAGAGATGCGTGGCAAGGTCGCCGCGTTGGTCTTGCTCTCCATGACAAACAAGCCGACCTTCCGCGCCGAGTCCGCGACGGTTGCGGGTGGGGAACACTGCCGTCTACGTGGCCCGCTAGGACAACGCACGCGGGAAGAACGGGTCGTGGTCGGAGTTTGCGACGGCGACCGTGGCGGTCTAGGGGATCAGCAGGGGACGACGCGGCTTGTTCTCCAGTGACGCGGCGGACGAGGCTTATGCCGAACGTTTCATAACTGACATCAGACAACCATGTGGTATGTGAAACGATATGGTATCGGACCGATCACCCCGGCTGGACCTCGTTTTCCACTCTTTAGCCCACCCCGCGCGGCGGGCGATCATCCAGCAACTCTCCCGCGGGGAGCGCAACCTCAGCGAACTCGCCTCGCCCCAGCGAATGACTTTTCCCGCCGCCACCAAGCACGTGCCCGTGCTGGAGCAGGCCAAACTCGTGCGCCGCCGCGTCTCCGGGCGGCAGCACCTGTGCCGCCTGCGCGCAGCGCCGCTCGAGGAAGCGATGCTCTGGACCGAACGATTCCGTCGAAACCGTGAGGCCCGCTTTAAAGCACTGGACGCGCTTTTAAACGAGACTAAGTCTGAGGAACAACGACCAGCGAGTCGCCGCTGAGCCGCTGGCTCAGACTCGCCTTGCAAACACCATAATGAGTGCCGCAGGCCTGCAAGTCTCGACGCCCTCCGACACTACCGTCGTCATGACCCGCAAGTTCAACGCCCGCGTTGGCTCGTCGGGAGGGTTTCATCGGGCCGTCCAAGATGCGCCGCTGGGTACTGCCGGCACCGGGACGGACGTTGACTGTCTGCGAGTGTGAGCCGCGGCTGGCGACTGCGCTCCGACTGGGGTGGAAGATCGCGGAGGCCAACCCGGTCATGGCGTTCCACTGCGTGTTCACCGAAGCTATCGTGCACGAGGGGATGGTCCACACCTAAACGATACTGCACGGTTTTGGCAAGCCGTCGGCCCGCAGTCGGAGGCGCACGAGTTCACAGAAGCGAGCGGCATTACCGCGATGCGGATCACTCGGGTCTACGCCTCGAAGGAGGCCCGCAAAGCACGGTGGCGTTCAGCGCAGACCAAGGAATGGAAGCCGGGCTGAAGCAGTTGGACCCGCTGCTCGTTCAGCCCGCTTAGGGCAACGCGCACCAGCCCGACGAGGCACGACGTTTCTCCAACCCAACGTCCTCGCCTTTTATCGCCCGTCATGAAAAGCAAATCTACCAGTGTCATTGCGAACCTGGATTTACTCCTGTCCGATCGCAAGGTGGCAATTGAGACTGTGCGCCGAGTCGTTCTGGACAACGTCGATACCGGCTTCCAAGAGTGCATGCAGTACTGCCTGATCACCTATAGCGTGCCACAGAGCGTCTGGCCGCACGGCCACCACACCCGCCCGGAGCTCCCGCTTGCGTTTATGTACTGTCGTTGCAGAAGAACGACGTGGGTCGGCCACATGCTGTTCCTGCTCCACAATAAGCCCGAGCGTGTGTGGTTCGAGTAGGCACGGCAGGCAACCGGAAGGAAGCTCTATATTGAGGTGAGCGCATCCGGGTGCTGCCTGCGCTTCAGGAAGATTGAAACCTCTCTCTGGACGTGATCGGTGAGGCGATGCCCGCATGTCGGTGCGGAAGCACCTGGAGGATCACGTCGCCATGCTGGCGCGGATGGGCAAGGGTCAGGATAGGACGTTGCTTTACAATGGCGGGGGTACGAGTGGAATCGCCAAGGCGAAGCGCACAACGCCGAAAAGGAAGACGGCCAAGAAAAAGTCCGTCGCAAATCGCAAGGAGTTGGGTGCGCGCTCGCCGCGCCCTCTCTGCGGGTCGAACCGGCGAATGCAATTTCTCCGCGTGCCACTGGCAAGGATTATATTGGTCTTGCTAACTTGGTAGGTATCTTGCGGAGGCTGTCGGAATGTGTGAACAACCAGCACCGAGGGCGGCAAGCCAACTCGGCGGCACGGCGGTGTGTTGTCGGCGATACCTTCCGGTTTGCAATGTTGACGGAATGGGACTATCAGGACCGGGTTAACATTTCATTGACGAGCTAGGCCGGGACTGCCGCCCCAGGCACCCCCGCTCAAGGCACTCGGAACGCACGATCTTCGCGACGGACGGTCTACCTCTTCGCGGGTCTTCAACCCGCCGTCACCGAGTCGGGCGACTTCCTCTACCTGACGTTGGCCATCGCGCTCAAGCAGCTCGACGCCCGCAGACCCGAACTCGCCTGACTCGGAGGCCGCCAGCTGAACCTGCCACGGCCCGGCGTCCGCTCGCTGCCGCGTGGGCCTGTGACCACATCGCAAGCAAAGCACACAGAGCACACGATGCAATCTCCAGCAACGCGACCCCGCGGCGCAAGCCAGCGACTCTCCAACACGGCCCAAGGGCGCGGCGCAGCGCTGAGCAGTTCCACACCACTCAAATCGCGCGGCTTAGAACCTATTCATAACATGTTGCCCAAACGGTATCCTCAAAGGCCATTCGAGTTCGAACTCTCGCGGCACTTACAACACCCCAATAATCACGCGGTTTACAACCACAAACGAAAACGGGAGACCCGAACAAAGCCGGGTGTCCCGCGAAAGCGGAGAGGGGACCGCTATCCGAGGATGGGAATCGGCGGCGGCCGCGCTGAGGGGCGAGGGCGGCGCGCGGGTGGCGGAATTTTCGGGCTTGGCATTCTGCAAGTATCCGCAAGTGGCTGCATGACAGATATTTGCGTTCTGTCGGCTCGCCGCGGACCGACGCGCCGCAGGATTGGTTGGCCAAGGGTCATTCGCACACTCCATGAGACTTCGAATCGACTCTTGCGAGTGAGCCTGTGTTAATCCTGTCTCTTATACACATCTGACGCTGCCGACGAATAGAGAGGTGTAGATCTCGGTGGTCGGCGTATCATTAAA
>ENA-ORBV01013477-ORBV01013477.1-microbial-mat-metagenome-genome-assembly--contig:-NODE-13477-length-12420-cov-10.298145_pt1 | contig 12420 bp, 8 predicted proteins | sample MGYA00237777_ERZ505514 | MGnify/ENA primary metagenome ERZ505514 (study PRJEB26160, sample SAMN06269048) | microbial mat metagenome | isolation source: Oligotrophic lake microbial mat | place... | reverse complement strand
TAGGATGTTCCATAAACAATTCCCTAATGGAATGAGCAGTCAACTTAATTAATCCAGAATGGACTCACTTGTCAATTGTCCATCCCTCTGACCTGCTGTCCCAGCTGAGCAATTGTCATCAAACCTAGCAGATGTCAGAAGCTCAATGACTAAGCTAGTGACACAAAGAGCTGACAATGCAGCACAATGTAATCAAGCAATGAAATGGAACAACAATGGTGACCCTAGTCTAAAAAATTGCCAAATTGAAATTTTGGAACAACGGTGGTTCCAGATTGTCTGAGGGGAAAATGTGGCACCATGATAGGAGAGGGGCAAATTAAATGGAACAACTGTGGCACCAGAAGGCAGCCACAAATGACATAACCTCAACAAGTGCTTATGCAAGCTGCATGCTCATCAGTGAAGAAAAAACAGTCAAGTCATTGCAGCGGGAACAAAAAGCATTTTCTTGTTGACATGCACGGCACTGAACGCAATGTCTTTTGAGCTGATGCAAACTAAATGTCATTCATTTTCTTCTGACTTACCTAAAATAAACAATTGAGAGGGATTTTGATCAATTATCTATTTCATTTGTTAAGCAAACAAAGGTGGTGCGCAAAGTAAAAAATTGAACATGACATGACATGCAAACCACACATTTTTTGGTTTGATTAAGAACATTAGTAAGACATCAACATGCTTCTAACTGAAGCATGGTAGACACTTCAAAATGCTTGACTGTTTCTGATCGTCAAGCAAGTTGATTCCGTCTTGTAGAGCACAGATTGAAACATGAAACATGCTTGTTACATCACCAACAACTTGTCAACAAGGGCGCAATTGTCAGCAATTTTTGTTCGTTTGAACTGAAGTTTCCAACTACAATGTTTCACCAAAGCAATTGTCTGTGTGTGTCACAAATAAGAAACTTATAAGAAATTAAACTGAGGAAAATTTGATCAAAAACTGATCGAATCCTCACAAAATCAACTACTCGTTTCTGGCTTTTCACTACCACAATTCGTAGAATTGCACACAATTAGCCTTCTTCGACGTGTCATAATGACCAGCTGCTTTTATCCAAAGCCACTAAAATTGTCGACGTTGTCTATTGTTTGCACCCGAGGAACTAAGTGGAATGCTACATGGCATAGCACTTAGTGCACAACTTCACAAAAAGATCGCAGAAGGGCTTTTGGCACATGACGCAAGCCGGCTTTCTGACGAGCTTGGATCTGGAATGTAGATTTTACCATCGTGAATCAAGTCGAATCACGGGCGAAATCGCACATCTCTCATCCATGTTGTCCACTTTGCTTCCCAGTTTTTCCAGCGGACCTTGTTCTACTTGCTGATCTCCCAGGTGGTTGTTTTGGATGTCAATGAATTGGATGCTCAAGATGTCCTTTGATGTGAGTCCACAAAAGAGAGCTCATGACAGCTCCATCCACCATTTCCATCTGATGACCTCCAGTGGGCACAACGGCTGGATGATCACAATCACTCCCAATGAGCTGTTCCGGTTCACGATGACTGCAGATGAGTTGTTGTTCCGGACGTGAGACATCAACAGGAAAGAGAGCAATCAAAGCTTCTTTGTTGACCTCAGAGGCACTCCTGTGAAGGACCAATTGAGTTGCAGCCTTTGTCAGACCATTCAAAGTTCTTCACAGTTGGATCAAGCATTGCACAGCACATAATTTTGTCTTTGTGTTCTCGATGCTTGGACTTGGGCAATTTGGGACCGTCATTGTTGCTTCCTCCTCTGTCCGATGGAGGATGCTTGTGAAGAGCAATGGCAGCGTTCCTTTTTTGTGTCCCTTTCCTCAAAGCCACGGAAACAATTGCAAGCACTGAACATGATGGGAAGTGGTGACCTGCCACGGGCCAGCCCCGTTCAAACTTTCTCTGCAAGATGGCTGCAGCGGTGGAAGCACCACATGCCCAAAGGTGTCTTTTTTGTCTCCAACTCCTTCCACAACATGGGTCTTGGCAGACTGATGCCAACTTGGGGACAAGCACATTGGTGTGGGAGGCCTTGGAAACATTGTGTGCCCCTTCGCAGACTACAACAGCCGCCATGGAAAACTTGAGTCATGCCCCAGTCTTGTTCTCAGACTCCATGAGAGAAATGACTGATGGATTGGCTCCCGTCGTCCTTGAAAACAGTGGTCCCAACAGGCAACTGATCCTCCCAGGTGTTTGATCGCAAAGACTGCTGATCAACAGCACATCAACACGGGGTCTTTCACCCACAACAACACAGTCATTGTTGGCAAACTTTTGTTCTGGATGGACAGCAAACAAAGAAGAGCATCAGTCAAACATGGAACTGGATGCAGCAGATCACAATTGCTGGGTGTTTTTTGTGTTGTTCATGTGGCTTAAGTTTTGGATCCATGAGCACAGAATTCTGCACCAGCTCTAAAGTTGACTTTGATGCAAATTCAATGTGCTTCTTCTGTCAGCAATGGTGTCATTCCTAAGAGCATTGTCCATGTTGCCTTCATTTGTCACAAATTAAGCACTTTCAATTTGAAACATCACAATTGTTGGCCATTGTGGAAAGATGCACAGCAGCCTCATGTGATGGAAATGGTGCAGGTGCTTGCTGAGCAAACACACAACTGCAGGGCTTCATGCAATGAAAAAAATCACATCTAAAAGTGTGTTTGCAATCCACATTTGTGATACAAAAGTAACTTTCAAATTTGTTGTGAATGTCTGAGAGAATGATGTTGAATGTGTTTGCTGCAGCTGACATGATGGTCCTTTTCAACATCAAGCATTGCCCAACAAGCTTCTGCCTTTCTTTTCAATGCTTCAACCTCAGAAAAATGTGGTGATGTGTTTGAGAAGTGATAGCTATGTTAGCATCAAAACGTCAGCTTATGGGCCCATTCAGAAGGCAAAAGTAACAGTTTGACTTCTGTGTGTGTGCTTCACTGCAATCAGTGGTTGGTTGTGCCTATTTTGCGCATTCTACTTGTCATCACTCTGAAAATTTTGTTTCTTGTACCAAATTGGCAACTGCCTTTGGCATCTGAAGCTGTGCTTTGACATTCAATAGAAGCACAAGAGAAGAACTTCCAGAGTGGAAAAGACCTTCAAGGAATAAGACACTCTCCAATTAAGTAAAACACTGCCACAAAAAGACACTACAGGGTAGCAATTGCCAGCAGTCCAGAGCTATGGTCCTGAACAGCAAACAAAGCTCATATCTGTAGCTTGGAGTGTGTGGGGGCTTGACCCAGTCCTGAAACAACTACTAGTAGGAATGCTAACAGTGGCTGAAATAATAGAAATGGGGTAAAAAAGAAGGAGTTGACCACAACAGGTTCATAACCTTGTAGTAATCTTGTTTAACAAGAGGAAACCCTGCCATGTAGCTTTCCCTGCAAGTCTGTTGTCATACTAGTAGGGCACAAGAAGCCAAGTCAGCTCAAAATCTATTAGTATCAAGATTATGTATAGACATGTCTTGTTCCACCATGATGTGCCCTGTCAATTCTACTAAAATGAAAATGTCACCATAATAGCAACCGCTGCTAGTACACCGCATTAAGATGTTAGAAGCAATAAAATACCTGTCAATATTTTTGGTGTCCTCCCCTGGCTGTAAATGACCAAATAATGGTCGAGAGCGGGCATCCCTTCCGTCCATCCTTCCAAATTCTTTCTTTTGTTTATAATTATTTTAGTTTTAAATCAGTCAAATTGGAATGATCTCTCACCCAAAAATGGGAAAATATAGCTCCAAACCGATCGTATTGATGGACGACAGGGGATCGTTGTCCATCGTAATTGGTAAAATATCCGCCGTCATCCGTCAAATCATAGACGGGATCTAACCATTGTTGGTGCCGTCGCATGGGAGCTGCATTGGCTTCTGGCGTATTGGGTGTAGTGGCGGCAGGGCCCATGGTTTTGAGATATTGTTGCTGGGCGGCCAAAATCATGGCCCCTTGGGCACCGACCGTATGGACCATGCCCATGCGATTGGGAATGGCCACGGCGTAGGGTGCTAATTTACCAGCATAATAGAGGTAATTGTGAATGGCTTGATCATCGCCATTGCCGGCAAAATGACACTTTCCATCGGCCAACCACACTTTCATTTCGTCGTGCATTTGGTTGAGGTAAAATATCATGGCTTGTTTTGTGGCAGCAATGGTGGTTCCGGAACACAACATGGGTTCATGGTACTGCAATTCGTTTTTGCAGGTGCGCAATTTGAATTTGACCAACCAATGTTGGGTCGATATTGATTTATGCTCTTGAAAGACTTGTATGGATCCTTCTTTCACCGTAGTCGTGTCGTCAAGAGTATGACCCAAATCATATCCGCTGGCGAAAGGATCTCGTTGAAATAAAGTGTCGCGTACATCGGTAATCAAAACGGGCCCTGTACACGTTTTGCAGGCGATCAATTGATCGCGCAAGACGGGATATCGTCCCCATCGTACCTTGATGGTGTCATAAGGAGCAATGCAGGTGATCGCTTCTTGGGCGTGTTTGGAACTTTCACGGGGATTGAATTTGGCAGTAATGTTCTCGTGACATTCCACAATTGTCGTTTTATGTAGTATGACATTTTGTGACTTCAAGTAATGTTCACTATTGGCCTTAATATCCGAAGACACCGCCAATATTATATTTCCGGTATATCCGGTACGTCGTAAACTTCCCACAAAAATTTGATAGGTTTCGATGCCGTATCCCATAGCCATGCCCATGACAGTCGCCGTGGAACTATCATTAAATACTTTTGTTGTAGGAGCTTGTTTTTCGTGTTTGTTGTCTCGTTCTTCCAAATTGGGTTCTGCTAACGTTGTTGGCGTCGTTGTTATAGCTGTCGTGACCTGTGCCATGTAGAGATTCGAAAGGGGACACAAAAAGGTGGATGCCACCATGCAGAATGCCATGCACACAAGAAAGATCCTCCAGGATACTATGATATTGCCCGACATGATCAAGTTCCTTCTAGTAGTATCCAAGATCCATGCTACCGTAAGTATCTTGATGGCTAGATTATTGGTTAGGATGGGCCCTTCTATAAGGGAGGAAGAGTGTCAACTGCTAAGGCGCCCGTAAAAGCATGTTGTGTAACAATTAAGATGATTATTCTATTGGCCCATTCGGTTATCCTCCCGTTCGGGTGTAGGCTAGCTAGCTACTAGCTAGTAGTAGTAGTTAGCTTCTGTAGTAGCTAATAGGCCCTGTTGTGTGGAGTCTTGGGCCGGGACATGAAAAATGAGGGTCAAAAATTTCGTGTCGAAGACGCACAGTTGCTTTTATAGTTGTCAGCGTCGCACAACTGCTCGACCTGAACAGTTCTTTCCCCATAACCCTGAATCTGTCGCGCAATTTGTTCATGCTCTACTAGCTAGCTAGTAGTAGCTCTAGATTTTTGTTCTTCGCCATACAGTACCCCACGTGCAGCGAAGTAGCAAAGCCAATGCTGTACCCTTGATGCTAGCTAGTAGTAGACCGGACTACTACTAGATACCTAAGAGACAAATTGCATGCCATGATCCATGGAAGTCGTCCATGTTGAGACTGCTCAGTACTTGATTTGCAGGACACATCGTGTGTTTTGCCCAACTGTCAAAGTGAGACCGAGCGACGGCTTTTTGTCACAGCATTGGCTGGACCTCGTTTCCTGGCATCCGACGAGGTAGCCCAAACAACGCAACGTCATGGGTTGAATTCGAAGCAATCGATGACTTTGATTCCAAAGGATCTTCTAGTACTCAGTAGCTACCACAGCCTTCAATGATGAAGGGCCAGAACGAGTGCCTGATGGGGACAGCGGGGCCTTTTGCTTGAGAGCTTGGGGCGTTCAGTTGCTTGTTCTGTTCAACTTTATACCTGACGGTGAGTTATACGATCTGAATTTTGCTCCGCAGGAGTCAGTGAGCGTTGACTGGCGAGTCTGCAGTGTAGGCGTCAGTGAGTGGAGAAGGACGGGTTGGATGATGCAACGATTTCTTGTGGCGATGCTTTGTTCCCTTGCTTCACTTGCTTGTTCTCTTCACTAGAAGCAGCAACAGGTGTAGCTAGCTATTCCAGTAGCGGTGGAAGGTCATGCCGTCGAACATGTTCCTCGCCTCTCAGGCATGCTCTCATCTCATCAAAAGAAGCAGCCCATCATGCAGTCGGTTGCGAGAAGCGGTAATAGCCAAACCAGACTGCATGCAGTGTAGATGAAATAGCAGAAAACAAAGGTCGTTTTGGCGTCTTTGGTCTCCGCAGCCCATGCCAGTTGCGAGAAGCAGCGCCAGTAATTGCCCGGCCACCCCCGACATTGCATGCAGCTCAGTAGACGAGGCCGGGATTGCGCTGAAGCAAAAGCTGCATGTCAAGTCTTTTTGGCTGTCTCCGTACAAATGCGTCGATGAGAAGTGCTTGATGAGAAGCGACAAAGGCACAGATCGAGGCATCTGAAGAAGATGGATTAAAAAAGGGCTATTCGTAGTTTCCTTTCGTAGTTGCTAAAACAGATCAACGTAAAGTCAATATAAAAAGTTGGATTTGATCTTTTGGTTTCCCAGCACAGGTTTGATGCGCAGTTTATGTTGCCCGGGCAGATCATGCCTTGAAACCACCTGACGAAAAAAGAAGCCGCCTAGAGTTTCTGAGTGCATAGGACGGAATCCGACATGGAATGCTTGCAAGTTCTAATCAAGATGTCATATGATGCATGCAGTGGGGCGAGGTGATCTTTTTCCTGGCGCGCATTTTCGAAAGAATGAAAGCATGTGACAAAGGTATTGCCCATGTTTCTTTTCCAGAGTACTATGGAAGCAACTCCGAAGCTTGATACGGATCTTTTTTCTGTTTTGGGGTTCCTCGGTTCCGGACGAAGAAGCCATTGAAGCATTGTCCCAGCACGCAGCCAACCCAACACTAACATTGCATACAAGATCTTTTTCTTCCGTTAGTGCGATCCAGCCTGAGAGATGCATGTAGAGCATCTTCTTTTCTGTTTTGGGTTCTTTATCAACCCCTACCTTGCTTGTCGGGGAAGGCTCAGCGCCTTAACGAGGAGCAAGTCGGGATTTAGGTTATTGCCCGATCGAAGTACTACCCCGTTGAGAAAATGTGTTTGGGGTAAGTCACATGCAGATGTCCTTGGGTCATCCTGGCCGTTGCCCGCACAGACTGGTTCGGTTTCTGATCAGACGAGAAGGTGGTCTGGCAGTTGGTACGAGTTCCAGTGTTGGCATCGCAGTACGTACTAGCTAGTAGGGTACTAGTATGACCTAGTATAACCGACGACTGGCATGCCAAAGTGATAAGAAGGCTCTAAGGAAGCCCAGGGTCATCCTGACCGTCGCACGCAATTGCGGTCTGTACGTTTTTCTATGGGGTGGTGGTTTTGCAGTTAGTCTTACTTGCTCTTGGATGCTATTTTGAGACCCCCTTCCGACCCTTCCCAGAAGTCTCCCAGTCATCCGACAATCCTGATCGAAGTTCCAAAAGATCCTGCCCGTCGTACGAAACTCGTATGTTGTACGTCGGATATGGTGGTTATCGCTTCTTTTATGGGGCTGTACCGTCTGTCAGGGTGTCGGATGCAATCTCCCTAGCTGATTTATGAAGTCTGTCAATCTGGCCATCGATGGCAAAGCAAACAGCCTGGCCATCGTGCGAAATTGTGTGGAAACCGAAATACGAATCCCAGCAAGACATTTTAATGTAGTCAAGAGATCGGATTTTCTATCATTGGTGCGCAAGAACCCTGATTCCTTAAGTCAACCGTATTTTCTGGGTCATTATTGACAGGTCTGTTCTTCATCCCCTCATGGAAAAGCGTACAGAACTGTACCACTGAGTACCGTACTATTAGCGACGAACTCCGGACGGAGTAGCAGTCGTAACTCCGAGTACTCGTAGCTAGTAGCTAGCTAGCCCCGCCAGTTAGATACCGGTAGCACCTAGTACGGTACCAAAAGTCAACCGTCGAGCAATGTCCAGGCAAAATATCCATCAAACTTCTTCCCATAATTTGTTTGCCCTCATTTTTTGCACCAACATACACCAGTCACAACACGAACCTGCAAAAGCCACAAAAACAGTTCTACGGCAGAACCCACTCAAAATACCCAAACGGATCATACGATAATAACTTTAATACTCCAAACACATACATCCACAATGACCCAACAAGTAATCCTCGAGTTTGATGCATCTCCTCTTGCCAACAGTGTCCAGAAGAACAGCAGCAGCAACAGCACTCACACTGCCGCTACCAGCACCACGGACAGCAGCATGAGCACTTGCAGTCGCAACTGTCCCTTCCGTCTTTCTTCCTCCTCCTCCTCCGTCTCCTCCTTTTCCGCTCCTTCTCCTGATGAAATCTCCCAGCTCCAACGCAAGGTAACCTTTCAAGACAGTGCTTTCTTGGTCAGCTATGACAGCCAGTGTGATGAAGACAACTTTGCTCAGGTTTGGTACAGTGACAAGGACTTTGATGTCATGCGCAAAGCCGAACACAAAATGATCAAGTTCTACCGCAACCAACATGACTTTGCCTCAACCGTCGTGTCTGTACCACAAGACAATGCTGCCGCCAAGAAGGGTGACGACGACGACGACGACTGGACATGGCGTGGCTTTGAACACATTCTTCACAGGCTTCCCCGCAAACTAACGCGCCGGGAACATGCCTCCAACGTTATTGCCTTTCAAAAGTCTTTGCAACAAAACTTTGAAATCCAAGACCAAGAAGGCAACGCCATGACCTTGGCCGCGTATGCTGCCAACTCGACCTTCACCAACGGTGGCGAAGCCCGTGCCCAAAGTCAAGCCATTCAGGATGAACGAGAAGCCACTGACTATGAAGAAACCGTCGTCGTCGTCGAAGAAGAAAACTGCGGTTGCTTTTCTCAACGAAAGGAGGGCCTCATCAAGACCTCCAAACGGGCGCCATCCAAAAGGTGGGGCAAAATGAAAAAGATCTTTCGTTGTTAAGCAAAAGATGACACGAGCCAACACTCCTGGCTGAGCGACAGCTACTAGCTAGCTGCCTCTGCCAGTCACTAATATTCATAAATCATATCATTTATACTACCAATTCATATCATCTCTACCTTCCCAGTGACTTAGTCTAATAGTAAGCACTCTAGTAGTAGCCTAGCAAGCACCAGCCATGTACCTACATGCGGTACTAACGTTACTAATATCAAGTTGCCGCTTCTAACATGTAAACTGCATGACAAGCATCCCATGGCTGGCTGATACCAAATTTCCAACTAGCTACTACTACAGGCAAAAAAGATCCAGCAATTGCAAGCTGGCCGCCGACATCCCCTTGGTCGCCGACATTAGACTGCTTGTGGAGATGCTAACGAATAGGCCCCTGGACTCTTTTTTTTTTTCGGGGGAACCCCGAAAGATCATAATAGCGGCCGGCTGACACTCTAGCTAGTACCAAGTTACTAACCTACTGCAGCAGCCATTCCTAACGACGGTTGTAGTGCAATAACCAGCGGTGCTTTTTCTTTTGGGAGAACACGAAGGATAGGGGCCAGCGCCGCCTTCCGAAGTCATACCTACTACTAAGTAACTTAGTAGACGCTATGCCAACGTTGCAGGTGCCTCCAGATCGTTATTCCTTTTAAAATAGCTGCTGAAAATTGTAATAGGGATAGTAGTGCTGCTTCCCTACTATTGATGGGGCAATAGCTGCGCTGGTAGTGTGTAGTACTATTCCCGAAGGAACTGCTTGCTATTGCCCGGTCACCGTTGAGGTGTGCAGATAATTGATGTATCACAGTACTGCCTGACCACCGACGGAGCAGGTGTGCGGCACGTGCGTTCCAAAAGAAGCAGAATCAAGGTTAGGTTTTGTTGCACTCAACCAGTGTAGGGCTAGTGAAAGTGTCATCTGTCTGCCTGTCTGTCACATACTAGCCATGTTACAGTGATTAGCTATCACACAAGAGAAAAATACCATAGTCATAACTTTTGGCAAGGAAAATGACAGCTCTTTTGTCATTGTCAACCCTGTTGTGTCTTTAAGTTTTCAGTCCAATGATTTGTAAGGCATAAATGCACTAACTAGGCCCAGGTGCAAGGCAACAATGATGAAAAAGAAAGTCCAATTGGAAGAAACAAAAATCTTGCTATGTGTGAGAAAGGTGATGACTTGGGCATCTGTGTTGGTCCTGATTGAGGATAAGAAAGACCCTTTCTTGAACCCTTGGTCTTACCCCATGACAATTGTATAGCCTTGCATTGGTTTAGGCACTCATCATGGTTAAGGATCATCCATTCAGTACTAGTAGAAAGTAGTAGCAAAACCATCCTGCTACAGAGTAAAAAGAAACAACATGGCACCTTTTACAATAAATATTACACTACAATCACCACTGCCAATAATTTTAATTACGTGGAGCATTTCCGTTTTCAAAACTCAACTCGCTTAGGGCCTCCCGTACCACCTGCTCCAACGTCGCATTGGTTCCTCCAAGCCACCAGTCAGCATCAGCCTCCTCTTGCAGTTGATCCGGTAGATTGGATTCCTCATGTCCCACCCTGGAGGAATCCATATCTTCGTCGGATACCACGGAAGCCACGGGGGATGGAGCCCGATCCTCGCCCTCCGCTGCTGCATCGTCGTCATTTCCACCACTACAATTATCTCGTTCCGAAGCATCCAAATAGTCTTTGAACATTTCATGAGCAGTCGGTTCTAGATCTTTTGCGGAGGGCCGCCTTCCGCGTTGTTTTTGAAAGACGAGACTTGTATCGGACTCGCGTCGTTGAAAGACAAAGCCTTCTTCTTTTTCGGTAATCCGAAGACATTCCTTTTCCAAAATATCAACGACCTGCGACATGGTCAATCGTGCCGCCACATTGGCGGTCCATCCTTTTTGTAAGAGGAGGCGGACCGGCAAGGCCCATTCTGGTTGTAAAAAGGGTCGTTTCTGTTCCCCACCGGCAGTCCATACCCTTTGTTTCATTTTGGTCATGGTATAAACTTCAAACGGGCGGGTCAACGCCAGCATTTCCCACAATAAAATACAAAAGGAATACACGTCACAGGTCAAATTGTAGGGCTGGCCCAAAGCCACTTCCGGCGCCATGTATCGTGGAGATCCGGTATGAGCCGTCAATCGATATAAGAGTTCCGTGCTGGTTGTGGCAGTACCATTATCATTCTGGACCAACAAGTGATCTTTCAAGGGCCGGGACAATCCAAAGTCAAAGAGCTTCACGTCATTTCTGCAATCAAAGCCAATGTTCTCGGGTTTGAGGTCGCGGTACACAATTTTATTGGCGTGCAAATAGGCCAAGGCCGTGGACAAATCCCAGGCATAAATCAATCGTTCTTCCCACAGAGCATCGCGTTGTTTGCCTTTGCGATCCGTCAACAACTTGCCGACCAAACTGGCATGGCGTTGGGATTTGGGCGTCCAGACTTTGTAAATCCGATGTTCCAAGGTATGGTACAATCGATCCAGGACAATGAAGTAGTCGTGCCGGAACAAATCGCCACAGGCCATGGCTTTGACCTTGACAATGTTGCGATGATGGAGGGCCGTCAAGAAGCGGACTTCGACGGCAATGTCCAAAATGCCTTGCAAATATTTTTGGGCCCAATCTTTGGTTTTGGCGGGTGTTTCTCCCGTACTGCTGGTTGGGGTGGCCGCAGAAGAAGTAGAGCCACTACTCAATTGCAATAATTTACAGGCATACCGAGCATCTTGTTTGGGTTTTTTCTTTTTGCTTGGGTCGTTGTTCGAATCGCGAACCCGATAACAATGTTGCGACAAGAATTTGCGGGCGACTTGTTGAAAGCGGCGGGTATCGTTTTGCTCCAAAAAGAGCGCCGTGGATTGTTCGTATTGATCGTCCACTTGTTCCTCGTCCATTTGCGTGTTGTGTTGCAAGTGGGTTTTGGTACTTTTGGTAGGACTGGGAGGAGCACTACCTTCGTCCTTTAAGGCAAAGGCCTTGATTTCGTAGACGGTAGCAAAGCCACCCGTGCCGAGTAATTTACCCAAGACGACTTCGTTCTTACTAAATTTGGGATAGAAATCATCATTGCCAACGCGGTCTTCAATCAATACTCCGGAAGTACTACTAGTAGTAGTGGAGCCTTCGGGTGTCGCAGGCTTGTCGTCAAAGAGCTCCGCGTAGAGCTTTTGGATTTGTGGCAAGCCTCGGGCCAATAGAAGTTCTTGTTCCTTGGCCGTGGCAGTGTGCTTGGCGGGTGCTGTATTGGGGCTCGTCATCATGATGGTGATTGCGCCTTTTGCTGTATTCTGTATCTTCTTGTACTGTAAACGTCGCTTTTCGTGGTTGCTGCTTGCGGGTTGGTGAGGGTAGTGGCTAGCTAGAGTCAAATCAATGAATGCATGGGCGAAGGGAAGCTGCTTCGTGTGCTTGAGGTTACAGGATGCATGGGGATATATATAAATATGC
>ENA-ORBV01013473-ORBV01013473.1-microbial-mat-metagenome-genome-assembly--contig:-NODE-13473-length-12422-cov-7.257999_pt1 | contig 12422 bp, 12 predicted proteins | sample MGYA00237777_ERZ505514 | MGnify/ENA primary metagenome ERZ505514 (study PRJEB26160, sample SAMN06269048) | microbial mat metagenome | isolation source: Oligotrophic lake microbial mat | place... | reverse complement strand
CTAATGTTTGGCTCACGTAAAACCTCCAGGTACTACAGTAGACTAGCTAGTAGCTATAGAGTATAGTACAAGTAGCTAGCTACTAGCTAGCTAGATAGATAATAGTTCGTTATCCACCAGAATCCGCAACCTAAAGGTCTCTAGTAATAGCGGAGTAATAGACAGGACTGTAGCAGGACCGAATCAATTAATTTCAGGATGGGATGTTGTTGTTCTTGCATGAAGAGTGGCTCCGATAGTTGTATTTCCGAGACGGAAATGAGCGCGCGGAATGGTTGCGAAAGTACAGCAAATGGAGGCCAAAAACTAAGCATATCCAGAACGATGACACAATCAACAATCACCACACAACGGGGTGGAAGTTTGGTAGGTAACTAATTCTCTGTTTCTCGACGACAAGGGAGATTGTGTTGTTGTCACAAGGGCTAATTCGGTTTTCTCCTTCTTCTACCAGATATCAGGGCATGGGTTGGCGCTGGTTGGTGCCGGAATTGAACAAGATGCAGCCTATTGGGAATGGCACATAAACAAAATACCCGAAGGTTCCAAAGTTGAGTTTGGTGTGGCCCACATGAAATGCAGAACTTTCTACAACGAGTTGGATCCGAAAAATGAAGGTACGCGGTCTTGGAGACTTTTTGTTCTGGTGATGCATCTTGCCATGTCGCCGACATCGTTTTTTGTTTGTTTGTTTTTTGGTTGCAGATTCGCCACATCAGAACGGCAGAGCTATGATGAAAGCTGTAGAGGTTCACGCAAATGATACCGTCGGCGTAGCAGTGCAACAATCGGATCTGCCGATGATCCAGTTCCTAGTTAATGGAGAACCGAAACACGAACTCGCGATTAACAGGTTTCGTGGCCTTGTTTATCCTTCTATTTATCTACCAGAATGCCGAAATGAAATTGAAATACAACTTGTAATGGGGGAAAATGGTTTTCGACAAATGAGCCCTCATGCTCGATTTGGTCCTGTTATAGTTTCCCGAGGCCTTATATGATCGGACGCGAATGAAAGATGCACAACAATTCACTTTACGCAACTTTCTTAAACGTGTGATTTGATCGATCCTGTTACAGACGCAATGAAATTATTTAATACTAAACGCAACAACTGCATCCTCTGACTTCATTTTTGCACGGACCCAACACACATACACATAACCACTATTGTAAGATTATTCATTTGAAACCTTCAATCTGCAGCTGCTGCATTATCTTTTAGATTCAGTGTTTGAGAACGAAGAAGTAGACCTGATTTGATCAACTAAATATTTTTCTCGTTATTAGCATCCCAGCCGCTGCTGCCACCACGCCTCCGACATTATTAGCGAAAATATATCTAATAGCTTTGTCAAACTTCCCTTCTGCCATCCACCTGGCAACATCCACTGAAAACGTGGAAAATGTAGTAAACGAGCCACAAAATCCGACACTCATCAAAAGCTGGGTTCGAGGAGAAAGACCTTGTATGCCCGGTGTCATTGCTACAGGAGCCGAAGGTGGTAGCTTCACTGCTGTTGGAGTTCCTGCCAAACTCCCCAAAACAAATGACCCCGCAATGTTAATGGCAGCTGTATGCCACCCTTGCAGAGATTTTCGGGCGGGATCCTTAGCGATCCAGTTAGCAGCGACTTCTCCCGCTTGATAACGCGACAAGGCACCGAAGACAGCGCCAACCGCCACGGCGACTGCATCCGAACCAAGAAAGCCTGGCATGTTTTCTTGTTGATCAAGCATCATTGGAGAAGTTGTTTTTGGTTTTGCTGCTTTTTCAATGGAATCAGGGCGAACCAGAAATGACCGTTTCAGTCGTGATTTGAGTACCGTTTCCTTAATTCCATTATTTTAATCACGTTTTGATCTTAAAGTCGGCTGGCGCGTTTTTATTGTCGACTGGCGCGCTGATGTCACGGCGCGACAACTGTAGATGTCGCGTGATAACAAGCGTCAGCCAACAGTTGTCGCGCGACATCTACAGTTGTCGCGCGACAACTATAGAACCACGCGACAACTAAGCGTAACCATGCGACAACTAGCGCTGAAGACACTATAGTACATATGTATGTGTACAACAAACTCTCAGGGTCGACGACTGTAGCCACATGTTGTTGTCACTGCAGAAAGCAACAACTTGCTGATAGCGACATAACCAACACAACCAGCTACAATGGCGAGAAAGAAAGACACCAACAAGTGGCGGTACAGTGAGGCGAAGAAACTGCTCTACGCGGACATCATTGCTGGAATCATTCCTGTAGACGAGAAGGAAATGGATGCTGCCGTGGTGTATCAGCACTACTCAACAGACCCAAATTTCCTCTTGAGTGATTTTCATGACAAGAAACTGTTTCCAGGAAGGTTAAAACGCCTTCGTGAGAAAATCCAGGGGAAAGATAGTAGAATGGAAAGAGACGCAAAGGCACTTGCTGGAGACAGAATGATATTCCCAAAACCAACCACCGACTTCCGTGGCACAACTCGTTGGGCCGACTCAGAAGCTAAAAAGCTGCTGCTGAAAGATATAGATAACAACCTGCACTTGACACTGACCAAGAAAAAACTTTGGAAATCAAAACCCGAGTATCAAGAGATAGATTTAGATATTTTTAGAGGGCGAGTGTATCAAGAGATCAAGGCACGCAAGTTCCAAGCCTATGTCAAGCACAAACGCAAGGAAAAGGAAAGCGCTGGCGATGAAGAGAGGTAGACTAAAACAATCTATAATGCATGCTGTTCTTTAGAATATTCATAATTATTCTACGCGATTTCTACGTAATTTCGTACCAGGTGTGAAGAATAAAACCTTCCGACATCATTCAATTCAATTTAACGCTTGTTGCTTTTGCCCTTAGGCTTGCGCGTGTCCTTTCTTTCAATTCCTTGTGTCTGTGTTACTAGGTCCACCATCTTGCACAATCTCTCTTTCTCTTGGCTAATGAATAGAGGGCCCTTAATCAGTTTCTTCAACTTTCCAATGCTCTTTGCTTCGGCAAGCTGCTCTACAACTCTCATCACACTGAAGAGCATCTTGCGGTGCTCGAATTCAAGCATCCAAGATTTGAGGCTACTTACAACATTCTTGGCTTGGGCTTTGCACAGCTGTGGTTGCTGGCTGCCCTCAGGGCAAAATTCTGTAGAGTTGAGCAGCCCCAAACGAATGAAAGCTCTCCTAACAAAAAGTGTGACATACATCTCCTCACCAGCGGATGCATCTGCATATTTCTTTAGGATCGTTTGCATTTCCGCGGCTGTAAGGTTCGCATTTTTCTTTACTTCCGCTAGCACCTTCTCAGCGCTTGCTTCTGCATTTTTTTGTTCCTTTTTGCATCCTCTTCAGCAATCGCATTGTAGTCAACGTTGATGTCTCCGCGGAGGACACATTCGCCAATAAAAAAATGCAGATGAAACCAAAGGGTGGTAATGTGACATGCTTCCTGGTGCCACTTGAGAGCTGGGGAGACATACGATGAAGCTGTCGAACCCTTAGGTCGGGAAGGGGCTTTCATTTCAACTTCTGGCAATTCTTCCGTAAGATCGTAGAGCGATACTTTGACCTTCGTCTTCTTTTTGGGTCGAGAAGATTCAACAGCTGTTGCTTCCATATCCGCTCCTTCCTTAGCCGCCTGTTCGGCCTCTTGCTCTTCTTTCTCCAATTCCTTGGCTTCTTGGGCTAGTTGCTCCTTAGTCTTACCCGTTTTAGAGACATCCTTTTTGAGAGTAGACATCTGTTTTTTAATCTGGACTTCCTCAACGCTAATCTTGTGCTTGCCGCTTCAATTGCCAGCACTGTGTTCTTCCTTTGAATGCTCAGCTTCAGCCACCACTGCAATGTCATTCAATTGCTTTTCAAGCTCCTTGTATTTTTGGCCAATCTCCTGTTCCTGGGCTTCGAGTTTCTTCGCCTCTTCCTCTTTTTTCTTCTTCTTATCCCGACTGGCTTGTGACCGAAGAGCGTTGATCATTTTAAGTTTAACAGCCGCCCATTTCCTTTCGAACTCTGTCCCTTTAACAGTGTCAGCAAAAGTCTTACAAACCATCTTTTTGACAGTAGGTTTGTCAAGAAGAGGATACAGGTATGCAAAATCAGAGAAGAGTTGCCGACCTTGATTGAGCAGAGTCAAGAAATGCTTGTAAGTGCATCGTGGAGCGACTTTCGCAGCTTCTTTCAAATCAGGGTCCAACAAACAGTAGGTTTCATCACGATTATCCCACAATGCTCTCAGCTTTCCGGTGTCATTTTCAGCAGTTTTGGTACCAGGAACCAAATCTACAATGATTGGGAGTGCCTTGTGGGTGGTGATTGACCACTCGCTTATTTCGTCTTTGCTCATAGGCATCGCGAGGTCTTCTAGAGATGTCTTGCGGACAATCGACCATAGCTCAAGCGCATTCATTACTTTCACAAATCCTGTAGTTGTTTCGAAGGATTTTAACAGAAAATCAACCCTTGCTTTGGTACTAAACCCATTCGAATGCTGCAGATCTTGATCGTTGGTGACTGTAACAGTTCGAATTACTTCATTTCTTGTTTTACGTCTTTTGACCGCCAGCTTGAATAGACAGCGCCTAGACCAAGGATGTAAGATTGCCAAAGCCTCCTCCTTTTCCAGCTGATCTTCTTCTTTGTCTTCGTCTGCTGCGTCCGCAACTTCATCTTTGCCTGCTGCGTCCGCAACTTCAGCTTTGTCTGATGCGTCCTTGTCCTGCTGTACTTCGGCTGTTGCGTCTTGCCCTTCCTCTTCCGCCTGGCTGACTCCTGCGACTAGAACTTCGTCTGGTGTCTGCCATACGCTGCCAAATAGTCTGTTAGCAGCAATCCAAGCATTCGAGTATTCAGAACCTTTCAATAAACTTAAACCTCCTTCTGTCGTGTAGTCACCGCCAAAAATAGAGACAGGAGTGCAGCTAAGAACCATAGCAAAACGTCTAAAGTTGCGCCTCATGTCTCTTGCGCTTAAGTACTCATCTCGTTGGTCACAATCGGCAGGGTCAAGTTTTGTCCTCTGGCCAACATAGGTCACCTCGTGGAAAATGCTGTACCAATCGTTAGGATCATAAACAACCTTGTCGCCCTCGTATAGAAGTGCCATTTCGGCATCCATCGCTTCTGCATCTTCTTTCAATTGACCAAGAGTTTCGAACGGAATGGTATCTCGCGCCTTTTCAAGCCAACGTCCTTTATTGCAAAACTTCGTTTTGAAAGGGTTACCAGCAGCTTGGACTTCCCAGAAAAATGTACGCCGGCCCTGTTGACGACCCGTAAAAACGACGGCTTTGTCGGAGTGAAGTGATGAGGTATATTCCGTCATGGTGAGTAGATTTAAATAGTTTCAAATTATTGCAAATCTGCAACATATGTGAGATGGCATCACGATTTCGACCGTGGAAATGCATTTTAGGAGTTGCCACGCTGAGAGAAACACATGCTGAATTGGGATAACCAACGCGCTAGTCCTGTCCGTTTTTGTGTTCGTTTCCATGCAAAAAGTGAAGACAACGCAAGCCAATCAATGCACGATTGAAACGTCATATTTAAAACTTAAATCTTGGTACTAAGATTGCGTAGAAAACCTGTACAGAAACTGTGATGATTATGTGTCTAGATTCGGTGATTCTAAGGTTAACGTTAGAGGTGCAGAATTTCAATCAGAATTCCGATGACGTCGTCCATTTCATTGATTGGTTCATTGAATTCGTATCTTTGATGACAACTTACCTGTTTACTGACACTGTAGCTTCTTCGGGTGTTAATAACGCGCCATGCGGGGCTAGTTCTGTAGTAAAGTAGCTTCTCAAGGCCTTGAAAACATAACTTTCTTTGGTATGGTCCGAAAGACAAGAAGCCAGACAAGAAAGGAAGAAAGAGAAACCCCGCAACCTCCTCTTGTAAGCGTAGGGGAATCAACAACAAGAAGGGGAGTGGCGCAAAGGTCACATAGCTCGCCAGACCTTGGTAAAAAGGAATCTGACGAGGAATCGAGTTCGTTTAGTTCTCTGGACACGTCAGGGGATAGTGGCACGGCAGCAACACCACTAGTCTCAGGAAGGACGGCTCCGGAGGTCCCGCAGGAAATCACAGCAACTGCCAGTCTCCCTGCAAGACTCGCCGGAAAGAAAGCGACTCCTGCAAGCAAGACCAAGTCGACTCCAGCTAGCAATCGCAAGGCCAAGGCGACCCCGGTAAGCAAGACCAAGAGCTTGGCGAAGAAAGACCCAATAACTCCGGCTTCTGCATCATCTTCGGTGCGTTCGGTACGAAGCAAGAACCCGTTGAGAACAAACTCAGCTGGACTAGATCCCAAGATCCAACAGGTCGTGTGCCAGCAGATTGAAAACAAGGGTGGAATTGTAGAATTCCACAATTCGGGTGTCTCAAATCCGCTTCACAAGCTTGCCGAAGAGTGCAGCAAGGACGAAGAGAAAGGAGGAGTAAAAATCTGGGGCGAGGCTGGCTCCAAGAGACGAATTGCAATCAAAGACAAAGTCCTTCGTTGGAAAAATTTATCAGACGCCGACTATCTCGGACTCTGTAATCAGCTTGAGGTCAAAACTGCGGCGGTCTTATCAACACGGACCCGATTGTTTGCAAGCCCGGATACTAAACCTGCTCCGGTGTTGCTACAGCCGATTCCAGAACCCACTACAGAACCAGCACGAACAACGATGCAGGATCATTCCGGCGGCCTTTGTGGTAAGTTGAATCAGTATTTCTTATTGACCATTGATGCAGACACCCCAAATAACCATTCTCCATCTGCAAATTCTATAACAGGACCCAAAGTGGTGACGATTGATGTGAACTATCCCGAGTACAATGAACCCGTGTTCGTTGTCCCTTTCAAGAACTTCAAGTGTAGGAATGGGTATTACACTGGGTACGATATCACCGTCATTGCAGACATCCGTGAATTCGACGATGACATGCACGTCATGAAGTTCAGAAGTGCCACAGAGGTGGGTAATGTGATCGAGTACTCCAAGCCCGCATGGCCGCTAACGTTCACTACAGACGTCGCCGAATTCGACAAGGCCGAAAAATATGAAGAAGTGCAAATTGGTCATGATGTAGCGCGAACAACTTTCAAGGAGACAGATGTTCGCTCCAAGCTGTTCTATCATCTCGTGTTTCCTCCGGACTGCAAGCTGACAAACGACCCGTTTCGAGATGACACTGCTGGTGGAGACGTGATTCTTGAGCCTCAACTGCGTCCGTTGCGGGTCGATACGGGGCAGACAGACATGAACAACAAGAAGGTCATGACTTTTATCGTTCGTAACACCTGGAAAGTGATCGACCTTTCCACCAAGGACTCTGTCGCCGGGAAGGATAAAGGGAAAATGGGCAAAAAGCAGCTCAGTGCTGCGTTTTCAGGTTTGGACATTTCTAAAGACTGATTTGCTTGTAGTAGCTTTCCACTAACGTAATGATTTTTATTATTTCATATGTTTGTTTAGCCCTAGATGTCCATGATGTAGAGTCCGATAGTGATCTCAGCATCAGTGACTCGTCCAAGAAAGACCAGGTTATTCCAGCCGGTGAAAACCAAGAGCAAAAAGAGATCCGACTACAAGGAGCGTGTGCAGTTGTAGCCGCAGAAGTGCACCTGACAGTCCAACAGGTGTACGATTATGTGGGCATTGAGGGTTGCTACACGTATGCGAAAGATCAGGGTGTAGATCTTGTCTGGGTCATTCGAGAATCATACCGACACACTTTGCTTGTGAAGACGGGTGTCCAGCAGTTGTCTGATGAATTCAATGTTGATATCGACACTGTCTGGCTCACTGCAAAGTGGTATGCTGTGTTGGTCGACGCAGAGACCAAAAATCTTGTTCTGTATGACCAAATGAAGGCAGTGTTCATCGCGGAACGAGCCGCGCCCACCGACTCTCAACTCAAGCCGAAGCCAGGGACAAAACCGTCGGAGGTTGCTGGAATGGATAGGTTTCAGAGGATGAAGGGACCTACGGATTCAAAGGGAAGCCGTGAAGCTGAAATGGAGGACAAGCGCAAGAAAAAGAAAGAGCAAATTCTCAAGAAAAAGCGTGCAGGATTAAAATGAGGTTGCAGCTAGAGGTGCATGCTCTAGAATATATCATTCTTCACTTCTAGTATAAAAATTACGTAGAATCACTGTAGAAAAATTGTGAAAATTTCCTAGTGTAGTTGTAAATTAACAAGGCGCTACTAAATTATTGGAATTAGACGTCAAAAAGAGGACGATCCTCCTCAATCATGTAGACACCAATCACACAAGCAGCCTCAAAGCACATTTTGTGCTTCTTCATGCCATGCCGAAATCTACGTGCAAGGCATTGGAATTGCTTGATGATACCATTGAATGATTCGTGCCTTGCTAATGCTCGGCTTTTAAACTCCCTTACTTCGACAGTATCATGTGAATTGGGTGTTGCTATGATTTTCATTTCACCTCTGTAACCAAGATCGGCAACAACTAGCTTACCCTTTGGAATCTTCCCTTTGAGCGCTGCTCTGAACACTTTAATGTCAGTATGTTTGCCAGCTTTGAACGGCCCGTTTATCCACACCACTCTGTTTTTGTAGATTGAAATTCCTATCTCGTAATCAAGACCTGATGAGCCAAATTTGTGGCTGTAATATTCTGGGTTTTTTGACCATTCACCATGGCTTGGCTCATTGATAGGGCAGTGCACGCCATCGACTGTGATAATGAATGTGGTCTCAGGGGCATCGGGGTCATTCTCGTCCAGACTCCAACGGAGTGGCCAGCGTATTTTCATGTCAACCAAACTTTGGATTCGCGGCAGCCAAAACTTCCACACCCAGTCCCTTGCCGTTCGATCGCTCACATTAAACTTTGCTTCAAGCTCTAATTCAGTTGGGTACTTGGCAAGCACATGAACGGACATTAGATAATGCTTGAAATGTTTTTCAACCGGCATGAAATCAATTTCGCGTTGAACGTCTAGCCATAGAGAACTCACTACTCCCGAGGATGCAACATAATGGGCAGCGAAACGTTCTGCGTTTTTTGCAGCTCGCACTCTTTTTTGCCTTCGCGAGTCAAAACCCACAAGGTCTAGGCCTGTCTCCAACACTTTAGCCGCGTCGTAGAGGAGCATGGGAACTAACAAATAGCTGTTAACGCTATCCTTTCAATAGATTTGTGCATATGTTCAATGGATCATACTAGCTAGTAGTTGTCGCGTCGATTATTATGTAGTTGTCACAAGGGAGCTAGTTGTCGCGCGGAAACTGTGTGCGTCACGCGACATTAGTGTAGTTGTCGCGTGTCCCATGCGACATTTGTAATTATGGCGCGACAACAAGCACACGAACACATAGGAGATGCCGGCTCGAAAAAAGTGTAGGCGCGCGCGCAGTCAATAAATAAAAGAAACTCCGGTTTAACGGATTGTCTCTAAACACGACTGAAATGGTCATTTCTGGTTCGCCCTGCATTCATCCTCATTCAATTGAATTCATCATAAATGCAAAAAGTGCACGCCATCAACACGGTTTGTAACAAACCAAATTCAACCTTTTTCAACTGTTTTGAACAATTTCAAATTCAATTCAACTTGAGTTGCTGACATTCAATTCAAACTTTTCAACTTTGAAGCATTTTCAACAAATTCAACCATTGTGCAACCAAACAATGAATTCCCGCAACCTCCAGTCCGCCACAGTCTTTTTCAGATCACAACAGCTACCAGGTGGCCACTGCGAGCGCTAGCAAGGAAGACACTGGTTTTGTTCGTTGTTAGGACAACAACTTTGGAATTCGAATGAACAACCATGATGTGGCCACTGAAAGGAAGACGAACATCCTTGCTGCATGTCTGTTTGTGCCGTTCAGACCTAGTTGTCATGTTGCTGAGCAATCCAAAACTCAGTTTCGGAAACTGGTGGGGACATTGCTTGGACACCCGCACTGTCCCAAGTCTTGCCCTGACCAGTTCATGCGTGACCAACATTCGTGATTCATTCGTGATGTTTTGGGTCTTGGTGGATCCTTGCTTTCACTGTGCTGTGGCACAGCACAAGGTTGGTGCCCACCACAATCATGCATTCATGCTCTTCTCATGCATGACCTGCATTCTTTGTCCATGCAACGGAGACGATGCAGCTGCACCAGTCGACATGTGAAACAACGAGTGACCCATTCTCTGCCTCCCGACCTGCAGCTGATGTGGCCTTCGGCATTGGATGGGGCTGGTTGTCCCCAAGCTGGTTGCTTCTTGGAGAAAGGCGTCCTCTTTGTCCAATCCTCATGCAGTTTGGACATGTCTCGCTTCCGGCATTCGCATGTGTCGTGACAATCTCGACACCTTTGTGAGTCAGATTCTGCTGGCGACTGGATGCACTCCCGAAGGCACCCAACCACGAGCCAGTGTCTTGAGTCACACCAACAGCCGTGGCATTCCCTTGCGTGGTGTCAATCAATCCAATGCATGCGCAAATGAAATTCAAGCTGGTCTCGTGGACCCTCAGGCCGTTCCCGTCGTGGAGAGCTGCGGTGGTGCAACGGCCATCGTTCACGGCCAAAATGGATTGGGGGCTGTCACATCCCAACTGACCATGGAAAATGCCCTGAAATTGGCACAACAACACGGAGTGGTGCTGCAATGCGTCCACAATCACTGCGGGGCAGCTGGATGCTGGGCTCAAATGACACTGGACCGAGGCTGCATTGGCATGTTGTTTGCCAACACAAGCCCCTTTGCAGTTCTCACACACAGCAAGGTGCAAGGATTGGTTGCAAATCCTTTCTGTTTCTTTGCCCCAGAGACAACCAAGGATGGTTTCCAGTTGGACATGACCACCACAACGGTGCCAGTTGGCAAGGTGGAGGTTCTGAATCGCTTGGGACAACTTTGTCCCAGTGGTTGGGGGGTCAAATCGGAATGGCAAAAATTGTTCTGATTTGGCAGAGGAAAGTGCGGGACACAAGGGACATGGCCTCGGCATGTTTGTGGAAATCATGCACTCCGTCTTGAGCAACACAAGTGTGGTTGGACCCAACGTGAGTCCTTGGACCCAAACCAGGAAAGGCCAGTCCGTTGTGGATGATGCTTTGCACTCATTGCTCCAGAACAACTCGCACTTGGGTTTGAGAACCAATTGAGACAGTGCCTGGACCGAATGTGGAATCTTCTTGGGGACAATGTCTCAGTGACACTTGATCCTGAAAAGGAATTTGAGTGTGATGCTGCCAAAAATGGCATTTTGCTCCATGGGTCTGTAGCCAAAACCCTCAACGCATTGGCAGAGAGGCACAATGTGGAGATTCCGCGAGAGCTGAAAAACATGGACGAGACAAAATCAAAGGCTTCTCTTTGCGAACAGATTGAGCCAAATTGTGCCAATTTGTGTGGCCATGCTTTGCTGTGACTGCAATCAGGAAACTGACTGTGATGTTCCTGCTGTGTCATCCATTTCATCAGCCATGCAGTTCTCTCATGCTCTCAAAGACATGTGTTCATTTCCGATGAATTCCAATTTTGTTATTTGAACAACCATGACAAGAGCATTTTTGGACATTCAAGACAACACTCAACTGACATTCAGACAAATGCTCAGACATGCGAGGACGTTTCCTGACATTGCTGGACTTGCACAGACAATCGAAGATGGTTCCTGACACAGCGTGACATCAAACATTTGTTTCATGCACGACAATGTGTTTGGCTGTTGAATCTCTTTGTGATTGCGCTTTGTTGATCAGGATTGACGATTTTTCCATGTGACGTCTGAGTTTTGTTGAGACAAATCAGACATTTGAAGACGTTTTCTGAAATTGAAGGATGTCTTCAGACAAACTGATGTGTTTTGTGACCAAGGCAGAATGTCCGCAGACATTTCAGACATTTGCTGACATCATGTGCAAAAAGTCATTTTGGAAATTGCCACTGCCATTAGCGAAATTGGACTTTTGAGCAACCAGACTCCCTGTTCTTGCACAACAAAGGTTGGCCTGAAACCATTGAACGTCTGGAGGTCACGGAAGCGCAAAACCTTGGGCATTTGGTCCCGCCCGGACGGCCTGATGATCGACGAAGTGAATGCCCCGAAGAACAAGGCCCTCAAGTGGGCAGATGCAGTCCAAACTGAGCGCCTTGACCCCACTGAAGCCACAACCACACCAATGGAGAATCCGCTGGCAGCCACGTCCCGGCCATGAGCAAGAAGGACATGCAGGACATCATGTGCCCAATCTTTTGGGCAGCTCTGCCCAAGGCCCACATCCAGAAACACTTCCCGTGCAATCTGGTGTGCGGCACCTCATGTCGGAAGGCTTCGGGGTCTGTGACCCCTCTGCATCTCAAGTTGTCGAGCACGTCCACTCCCTCATCCGGCACAGCTTCCCCCCTCCAATGACCTGCATGTCCAAAACATGCATGGAGCTGGAGCTGGTGCAATGCTGTGCAGGGAC
>ENA-ORBV01013471-ORBV01013471.1-microbial-mat-metagenome-genome-assembly--contig:-NODE-13471-length-12423-cov-6.706950_pt1 | contig 12423 bp, 8 predicted proteins | sample MGYA00237777_ERZ505514 | MGnify/ENA primary metagenome ERZ505514 (study PRJEB26160, sample SAMN06269048) | microbial mat metagenome | isolation source: Oligotrophic lake microbial mat | place... | reverse complement strand
CTTGACGGTGACGCGATGACGTTGTCTAAAGACCCCGAGTTGAGAAAAGAGTACGAAGCGGACAAGACTGCAATGCCTGCCGATGCACACGCCAAAATGGCAGAGTTTACGAAGCTCGATGATTGGGGCGCTCGCGAGACATGCGCTGAAATGTTCGGCTCGATGATGGGTGGTCACAACGAGAACACCGATAACCTCTATAAGTATTTTCCGCGCGTGAAGAAGTGGCTGATTGCGAAGCTTGGAATTGAGGAGCGTTAGCGGTCTAACCCCGTAAGGGTACTAATCTGACAATGGCTGCGAATCTTGGTCAGGAAACACCAAGATTGCCAATATTTTGCCAGAACTCTCCTGTAAGATGGCTTTCAAGTTGAGGTGGATTATCAAAGTAAATGAATGACATAAATCCAAGCAATGAAGTCAGACAAGCGAGGCATGCTCGTGGTGGTTATTATGTGTTAGCTGCCGCAGGCTTAATGGCGGCAATAGGGTCTACGTATTCGGCGATGCACATGGAGCCGGAACGCAAGTGGACAAAGACCGAGGCCTTACTTGTCGGAGCGACCACTGATTCCGGCAAATACAAGGATCTCAAAATCACATACAAATATGTGGTGGCAGGCAAATCTTACTTGGCCTCCGAAATTGAATCAAACAAAATTACACCGCAACATGTCGCGGCAATTCAAGCCGATTGTGATAAAAAGCGCGTAGTTCCAGCGTTTTACAATCCAACTGACCCTTCTCAATCGAGACCGGGAAGCACCACTGTTGAATGGGCAATGATTGCTTATGTGGCATTGGGCGTCGGCTCCTGCTTTCTTTTTGTGATTTCTATATGGGCCTTACTTCACTAAATGGTTTTACAATGTCGCTTGGTATTTTAGGCCTGACTTCAGACTCTTCACCTATTTTTATTGACCTCTCTCAGTCGTAAAATTTTGTCGCCTTAATAGTGCCATTAACGTCGTGGAAAAACTGCATTCGCGAACTCTTGAGTTTGACGAAGAGCTATATCTGGAAGCGCTCGGTATTTTAATTCTGCAATATGAAAATATTGCTTATCCCCGTGATTGGTCTGACGTGCGAGCGAGATATACAACGGAAAGCGCGAGCTGAGCAAAAGCCACATAAAAATACTCGCCGAATATTTCCAGGTACAGGCAAACTAGTAATTCGTTAAGAAGAATTAAGAACAGAAGGTTGTCATCAGGAAGCGACTAGGATAGCAAAATAGCGATGGGAACGAGAACTGAGGACTTAAATGTTTGGATTATGTGCACCATTCCGGCTCGTTTTCGCACTGGGTTTTGGCTTGTTGTTTGGGCATGATCGCTCAAACGGCTATCTAATTTTTAATTTCAACGCGTACATTTGCTTTTTCATTACCGTGGTCATCATGCTAGCCTAGCCGTTGATCATATCGCCAATCGTTAACCATCAACCACCGCCAGTTTTTATTCCTGTTAGTGAACGACGTACAGCGCCGGTCTCCAGTCACCATCATAAAACGACGCAAACGATAAGCGCTCACCACACCAGCAAAACTAATCATGCTGCGGCAAAGACTCATAAATCTTCAGTCAAACATACTCCCTGATTGATTCTACGTGGGTGTCTGTTAAAGTTGAAACTGGGCACAATTCTTTTGATACTCATTTCCCGGAGGGCAAATTGCATAAGCTTCACCATGGTCTGCATCAATTCAGAACCGAAATTCACGAGCAGAACGAAGAATTTTTCGGCACTCTTGCCAAAGGGCAGAATCCTGACGTCTTGTTTATTACCTGCTCAGATTCTCGTGTTGTCCCTAGCCTGCTAACTCAGACTGATCCAGGTCAACTATTCATTATTCGCAATGCCGGCAACATTGTGCCTGTTCACAGCGATAATGTCAGTGGAGAGGAAGCAACAATTGAGTACGCACTCGAGGCTTTGAAGATCAAGAACATTGTTGTCTGCGGCCACACCAAATGTGGTGCTATGACTGGTGTGCTCAAGCCTGAGATACTTTCAGCCATGCCTAACGTTGAGAAGTGGTTGGCAGGCGCTTCTAAATCTAGAGAAGTAGTGGAGAAACACTATCCTGATTTAGACCACGACGAAAAGCACAGCGTTATTGTTCAAGAAAACGTTTTGATGCAATTGGAGAATGTGCGCTCACTGCCGTGTGTTGCTCGCAAGATCATGAAGCGCGAGATCGAGCTTCACGGCTGGGTCTACGATATAGAGACCGGTGACGTCTTTGTTTACGATTCTATTGAAGAAGAGTTTCTGCCGATTCGCCATGGCGAAGATGGCAGTCTGGAGCTAGCCGCAGAGCAAGGAATGACCAGATAGACTCTTCACTAGGGTGCTTACATGGTGATCATGCGAATGTAAGCATTATCATTATCTGCAACCACGCACTCGACCTCATTATCGATCAAAGTCACGGGGCTCCATTAACCCCATTTCATCCAATTGACTAGCTGGGCGCGAAAGTACTAGTCAATACTTCAACCTGTGATAAAGTGTGAAACTCATCTGTGACACACTGGCCTGTTCAATGAAAAAAGGGTTTCTCATTCAATTTACTAACAAAATAATCGTCGTAATTATTTGTGTCATGCTCTTGCAACCTGCGCTCTGTGCCGGGGCTGTAATTCCAAATGATCCACCTCTTATTAGAATCGATGCGGAAATCTTTCAAACAGCAGATCTAATTGGCGTCAGACAAGAAGCAGAGCAAATCCTTGCGGCAGGAAGCAGTATGCCGAATTCCGACGTGGATAGGCTACAACTGAGACACGATCGCGCGCTGGTTTTGCGAAAAATTTTTCTGGCAATTTTACAGGTCGAAGAAGCCAAAAATCGTCTTGAGACGGAAATGTCTTATGCCTACGATCTTTCAGCCAAGCATCAACGCAAAAGCGATACTGTTAATCAATTCTTCAACGTCGCCAACTTCATGCAGTTCGGTGTTCTTTATACTATCGAGCCCTTTCTCCGCATTCATCATCGTTTCACAGAATCAGCGACTTTAACTTGTATTGGTGCCGGTTTAGGGATGCTACTTCCTGTACTCAACATCGCTTACAATAAATTCGATCGAGTTTCAAACATGGCTCCACCAGCCTTTCTGGAACCGTTTCTCGACGGAAAACCAGTAGATGGATCTAATTTACCGCCTTTAATTACCAAGTATCTCGCGACTTGCGCACCGGGCACCACCGTGAGCAGAAGAGAGGCTCTCAACGCTATCTGGAAGCAGCGCTATCGAGCTGACCTGGAGAAGAAAGAAACTCTTGCTGGAATCGATGATGGCAAATCGAAGAGCCCCTTTGTTTTGAAAAGTCGCATTATTTTACTCTGGTCAATGTACACTGCCGTGCAGGGTCTTGACAAGGACCTTCTTAACTTACTGAACAAACTGAGAAATGGTCATGAAGTAAATTCTCAATCTGCCGGCCTCAAAATGGCAAAACTAGGTGGCGGAGCCGATGAGGCAGCGCGCTTGCTTCACCTGGAGCCGCTTCTGGCTGAACTAAATTCGGTTAATACAGGCAGCGAGCGAAAAACCGAATTGCAAATAACTTTGATGGAAACAATTCTCGCTGGTTATCTCGACATGCACACCGCTGGTGACGCCTGCCAAGAAGAACTCAATTATCAATATGATGTAGTTCTTGCTCAAATGACGGCAAGGCGCGGCAAGTTCTTGCAAAAGACTTACGAGGCCAACTTTATTCAGAGCGGTGTACTGGGAGCCTGTGCTGGCGAGAGATATCTAAGCCATCACGGAAAAACAGGCAACGAGCTATTTATCGTCTCCAATTCTTTAGGCATTGCCATCACTACGATTTCACTTCTAGCCACGCACGGTGGTTGGCGTAAAAACGAAAGAGGACCTAATTCACTTGCCGACTTTTTTGAGCTGAGAACGTCCGCTTTTTCTCCCCTGGTACAAAATTTTCTTAATTCCGAGTCTCCTCAAAGAAACGACGGCCTCACCAGACGGCACCGCTTGCTTGAGATTTGGAAAAAACAAGTTGCAGCAGGCGTCGATCTTAAAAAGTCTAACAATCAAGCAAAGCTTGGCAGTATGCCTGGCTCCAAATGGGACACCATTAATCTTGTCGTCAATCGCATAGCTTTGCTTACCTCGCTGCGAGAACAATTTTCAGAGTTTGACGGCGAATTAAGAGATTTACTTGTCAGAGGATGGCCAGACAATAGTGTGGCCGAGACAAGTAGCGCCAATTCGATCAAGTTGGGCAAATCTGCCGGTGCTGCCGCTAAATTACTGAGGGTGGAAGGCTTAGTTGATGATGCTCTTGGTGCCAACAATGAAAGTGCCAAAATTCTCATAACCAGAAAAGTATTGCAAGGTTTCCTTGACACTGATGCCGATGCCGGTGTGATCAGCTATGAAATATTGAAGGAGTCACAGGTTGTCGATCGCATGAGCCGGCAGCGAGACCTGGCTATTCAGCTGACAAACATATTGAACTTTTACCAAATTGGCATTCTTGGTGTAACCTCAGATTCAATGGGTCTTTCGAAAAACAAAAATGTGGTACTCGCCGGCAACCGCCTCAATATCGTTTCCGGCTATTTGATATCTTGCCTCGCTCTCACTGCTCTGGTGGAAAGACATGGCGGCTTGCGGCCAGAAAAAGCTTCACCTAATGCCTTGAGCACCGCATTTGGTGCAAAATCTGAATACGTCAATCTCTCACCACTTATGGTGAATTATCTAAATACAGTTTCTCCGATTTCGGTGAGCCAACTGACCAGACGAGAAGAGCTGATCAGATATTGGTCGGAATCGAAAATCCTCACCATGTCTGTTAAAAAAGAGTCGAACATTGAGAAGCTTTCTGCTGAAGGAAAGAAACACCACTGGTGGGATGAGAACATCAAGTTGATTCACAACAGAATCGCTATGCTGTACGATCTGCGCGGAACCCTGCGCTCGAGTAATGTTGGATTTGATCAGTTGCTCAGGGCAATCGACTAATTTTTGGAAATCTGTTAAGGAGAAATGATGTCACCTAATTTTGACAAGGACAAGTTTACGGAAATAAAGAATAGTGACGGACTTTCCCGTCGATCTTTTTTAGCAGGTGCGGCAGCAACGGCTTCAACATTGGCTCTCGGCCAAGAAGCAAGGGCAAAATCATCAACATCTAGCGGCTCCCGCCGCGCGAAATCGATGCTTGTTAAAAATGCCCTAGTGCTTGTTACTATGGATAAAAACCTTCGCGAAATCAAAGACGGTGGCATGTACATTGAAGACGGATTAATCAAGCAAGTTGACAGCTCCGACAAGTTGCCGAAATCGGCCGAAGTGGAATTAGACATGAAAGGCCAGCTAGTTTTGCCCGGCCTGATTAATACCCACCAGCATCTCTACCAGCACCTCACTCGCGTAGCTCCGGCCTGCCAGGACGGTAATGTCTGGAACTGGCTCAAGGTACTCTATCCTATGTGGGCAAGAATGACCCCTGAGTCAGAAATGCTAGCGGTGCAAGTTGGTCTGGCTGAACTGGCACTCTCCGGTTGTACAACTGTATTCGACCATCAGTATGTTTTCCCTAACGGATGCAAAATTGATGACGCCATCGGTGTTGCTAGAGAAATGGGAATTCGCTTTCACGCCTCTCGCGGCAGCATGTCGCTTGGTCAATCGAAAGGCGGCCTACCGCCTGATAGCTGTGTCGAAAATGAAAGCGCAATATTGAGCGATTGTCAAAGAGTAATCGACCGCTATCACGACATCAGTGCTGGAGCAATGACACGCATCGTGCTCGCTCCTTGTTCGCCTTTTTCAGTCACCGATGATCTCATGATCGAATCGGCAAAACTTGCGAGAAAACATGATTGCGGACTGCACACGCACCTGGCTGAATCTCTTGATGAAGAACGCTATTGTTTGAAGCGCTATGGTTTAAGACCAGTTGATGCCATGGAAAAATTAGGCTGGTTAGGCAAGGATGTTTGGTTTGCCCATTCGGTGCACATTAACGATGCGGAAATTGCAAAATATGCCAAGACTGGCTCAGGTATTGCTCATTGCCCGTCTTCAAACATGAGGCTCGCTTCCGGGATGGCACCGATTAAAAAGTGTCGCGACGCCGGCGTTAGAGTTGGTTTAGGAGTCGATGGTGCTTCCAGTAATGACTGCTCACATTTGCTCACTGAAGCCAGGAACGCTATGCTACTTGCCCGCACACTCTTGAGTCAAAATGCAGGTGGGCCACCTGAAGATAAGAAACAATGGATGTCTGCGCGCGACACCTTAGAAATGGCCACTATTGGTGGTGCCGCTATTCTTGGCCGCGACGATATCGGTTCGCTTGAGATAGGTAAGCGGGCTGACTTTTTCTCAGTCGATACCAATCATGTCGGTTTTGCCGGCGGCAGTATGGTCGACCCTGTGGCATCTTTAGTCTTTTGTGCACCACATGACGCAAACTATACAGTTATAGATGGAAGGGTAATAGTAAAGAACGGCCATATCGAAACTTTAGATCTGCCAATTGCTATTGAGAAGCTGAACAAGGTATCCCGACTGATCATGACAACTTAGCACACCTTCGCCTGAAGCTAGATCAAAGCGCGGCACGGGTCATCATCTCGCCAAACATGATTGATAGACGGCCAGATAGCTGAAAGATTTACCTGAAACAGATCCGCGACCAACTCTGGCGGAACAACCTGGTCGCATTTATGGCGGCGTTGATATGTGCGTATACGAGCGCCCGAAAAAACGCGGCACAACCGATTTGGGCCCGGCGCGTGCGCCCGCTTACATACAGCTTCAGGTCGGTGACATGTTGTTCCAGGTGCTTGACGGTGACGCGATGACGTTGTCTAAAGACCCCGAGTTGAGAAAAGAGTACGAAGCGGACAAGACTGCAATGCCAGCCGAAGCACACGCTCGTACTTTTTGATTTCACTTATAGCCATCTGGCTCTGGGGTACGGTAGTGCAAAGTGCAGAATCAAGCGCGGACATTCTAGTATTTCTCAAATGAGCGAAGAGAAAGGTAGTCAGATACTTGAGGGCCCAAAGCTCCAGGCGAGTAGTGACTAGCGCAATCTAAGCTGTCTAGCACTTCGCCAACCATCGCTTTGGCCGCTCCACCAATTGTTGACATAGAACCGATCGGTTTTTGGATCGTAGTCATCAATCGCCATACAGTGGCCGGGAACGATGTAAGCGACACTGCCTCTCTTCTTTAGCGAATCAATAATGTCTGACTTACGAGCACCGCGGCCAGTCCAATTATCTAAAAAGCCCATATTTTTGCCGCTGGCTAAGCGACTAACATAATCAAGTTGCTGGTTGGTTGTGCCACCATAATCACGGCCATTCGAGCGGTAGCCCAGTGCTGCGATAGAAGCAAACTGAAAAATCTGATTGGAATAAGATCTGTTCCAGCTAGGCTCGTAGTTGAGTTGATTCTCAGTCATCTGAACCTTGATATGCTCGCCACGACTATTGACACCACGAGAAGTAACATAGCCTTTGGTAGTGGCTTCTCTCAACCAACGGGTCAACTCTTGCGGGCGACGATTAGCCAAGTTGCTTTCAAGTGAATTGAGTGAGCAAGTGCCGATACTTCCTTGGTTGATGTATTTATTAGGTTCAGCCAGTTCCTTCAAAGCACATTCCACAAGCAGGCGACGCTCATCGGTACCGACAACACGGGCGCGACCAGCCACTGAATCAGTAAAGATTCTGCTTAAATTTGTGTAGGTATCAGCTAGTTCCAAATCATTTGGCGCCAACCAACCTTTGGCACTAAAGCCATCAGTCCTGCGCTCAAAGCGATTGATCCACTGCATCGTAGTGTTCTCATTGCCTTGAAATACTTTGTGCTGAATAGCAACGCGAAGAAAGTCTTCTCTAGCTGTTTGCAAATCGAAGGGGTGCCCATCGTCACTATTACGTGGACCAACAAAGAACTTCTCATTAAGTTCGCGGTAAGCTAGCTCACCATTGTCTTTGGCTGAGACATCGGTGCGCCAAGATGGCATTGCTTTATCACTCAGGCCCTCTGTGTGCGTGACAAATTTCTCACTGTCGCCAATACGGTCGCTATATTGCGTAACGGCAGTACCCATCGAGGTAGTGTATCTCTCAATTACTTGAGTCATGCGCATCGGCTTGGTCGGATCGCCATATGTGTAGTCAACCCGCGCACCGTTCGGTCTAAATATCGCTGTCACACGCTCTTGCTCAAGCGCGCTAGCAGTGCCACCTATGCCAGGACCGGAAACAACTACTTTCTCTCGCTCCACCCGACAGAAATCGGTGCGAAGAGTAGAAGTGCAACGGCCATCTTCTGAAGTAATTACAACAGAACCGATACCATCTCCCTTTTGTATGACTCTCACTCGACCAGAAGAAGTGCCCAGAGCGGCAGCATCAATTTCTGCAGGAACATTGCCGACACTAGCAATAATTTTTGCTATCTTGGGCTCGCCAACGCTGTTGAAAACGACCTTACCATCACGTTTTTGATACAAAACAGCGAGCTCGTTGTCACCGTTCTTGATAGAACAAACAAGACCGTCGTGCATCTCCAAGCTGGCACCATTGATTTTCTTTATCTCAATGGCACCATCAAAGCTATCAGGAAGTTTGCCCCCGTGCTCAATGCGATCTAGTTGATTTAGCAGATTGACACCTGCTTGATCAACTAATGAAAATTGGCGCACTGCTTTTTCTGAAGCCTTGTCCTCACCATCACGCGGAGTGTCGCGCCTTAAAATAGCCGGAGTATCCATTTAACTATCCACCGACCTGTGGCACAACTGAGAATGTTTCTAGAGGTCTAACTTTGGCAACTGGTGCGCGCTGCAAATCAGCAATCAGCACTGCTGCCTTTTCAGCGTTGAGCTTAGTCAAGTCGGCTTCTCCACCTAAACTGGTGTCGAACTTCTTGGCTCCTTCCAGCATCTGCGAGCGACGAATAGCACCTTCAAGGCCAGCATTGTTGTCAAACATGGCGTGAACATCGCTAGGATTAGCCGAGCCATTGCTAGCCCTTTCAGTGAAATCAGCCATAGAAGAAGCAAACTTATCTAGGCGAGCAGGATCTTGCGTCACTTTCTCGAAGTTATCAGCAAAATCATTGATTGCTTTAGAGCCTTCTTTATCGCCTTGCTTGTCCAGTGCCGAAGCACGTTTGCCCATCTTGTCTTTGATCTCTTTTGAATGCTTAGAAAGATAGGCAGCTAGTTTCTTAGGATCCCATGGTGGTGGTCCGAGCTCATCCATAAAGCCGTCTGGCATGCTGTTTGATAGCCAATTGCCATAGTTGACGGCATTCATGTCAGTCAGTTTTCCGGCTAGTTCGCTGAAGGCTCTTGTGCCAAAAGTAGAGGTATCGGTGCCACCATCATTACGGCTATCGGTACTGTTGTCGGCGTTAGTCTCTGGCAAGTCATTGCCGCCGCCTCCTCCACGTCTGTCGCAGCCGCCACCTCCTCCACCTCCTCCACCTCCACCGCCGCCGTCACAGCCACCGCCATCACAACCGCCACCACCGCTATCTTGAACATCAGGTAATGTCGTATCAACCGGTGAAGTCTCAAACTTGTCTCTAAAGGTATCTCTGAATTCAGACGAAACTAAGTCTTGACCATTTTCGCCCTTCATTACATTTAATCGTGGCACTACATCTGGTGATTGATTCTTAATCATGGCACCAAGATCACTTAGTGATTTCTCGGCCAGCTTGGCGTCAGCACCGTCTTCGATTTGAACGTTGTACTCTTTCAATGTCTTGCCAGCTAGACCATGGGCCAGGGTTACAGTGCCGTCTTTGCCCACCAACATATCGGCCTTGCCGGCGTTCTCAGCATTGGCCGGAGCTACATTTATACGGGGCGACTCACCGCTGGCAAGAACTCCTCGATCGGCTGCAACTGCTGGCACCTTATCTGAAGTTTGGTACTGTGCACCGTTTTCTGATTTAAAGAATTGACTATCAACAGCGGCAGCGGGCCTGGCGTCGTAACCAGCCAGCGGCGCGAAATCAATACTGGTTGTAGTAGGATTAAGAGCAACACTCTCTGCCACTGCAGGCACTACCAAAGATGAATTCGCAAACGAAGTGTCGGAAAAACTTGCGTACGAAAAATCTGCTGCCGGAGCACTTAGCGCCGCATTGTCACTAAAGGAAAAATTCTCGCTCATTGTCTTGTCAGCTCCCGGAGAAATAAACGTTGCATCAAAAACGTCGTTAAAGAGTCGGCTAGCACCTAAATAACCTGCAAAAGTGCACGTCTTCAGACTAGGCACCAAATGTTGCAGACTTGTTGCTCCAAAACCCTGAAGCTTCGTATTTTCCCCACCTTTGGTAGAATCGCTGACAAACGGCCTTGCCACTCGCCGTATAGATAAGGATTGGCACTTTCCTTCCTCATTGCAACAATCCTGCAACTATCGCAGAGTAAGGTAGCAATACCCCTGCTACAAACTACACAACATACTGCGATGGAACTAAAGAAATGGCTCAACCACAAGGCGATGCAAGAACAGATCAAGGCAAAGCTGCTGGCGCTGATGCTCCGGCCAATCCTCTATATTTGCAGATAGCAGATGACCTTCCGCAGCAATCTAGAAGCTTCAATAAGAATGCTTCTAGCACCGCTACGCTTCCTGCCATTTCGCTATTCGAAAAGGAGAGACACGATATTACAGTGGCCGACACTACTGAGCCCACTCATGACTTTATGAAAGAGCGCCAGCTTCTTTTCAAAGGTACCAGCACAATGAAATGCCATCAAGGCAACTCCGGTCAAGATAGTCGACCGTTCGACAATAATTACAGAGATCTAGAGAAGAACTTCTTTCAAAAAGGAGGCGATCGCAGACTTCTAGAAGACACTCTAAAACCAGGAACAGCACTCAAAACTGATTTATCTGATGAGCAGTATAAACAGCTCGTAGAGTGGATAAAGGATCCCAGCAAGAAAGAGGCGAAACCAGGTCAAGACGGCAATAAAGTTCTTCCATTACCAGAAGTAAAAGTTGAACCAAAAACTGAGCCACCAAAAGAAACGGCAAATTCACAGGAACAAGAGAAGAGAGTAGAAGAGAAAAAAGTAGACGAAAAGAGTACAGAAGTTCCTAAAGTTGAAGAAATTCCACTCACAGCCTTCGAACGAACTATAAAGAATACTGGCGCCTACACTGTCGAAAATATTTCTGAAGCCTACAACGCTGCAGGCAAAGACAAAACTGGCGTAGCTCTGGTTATCGTTGGCGAAAACACACCGGGCTCTAAAGAACTTCTAGAAAAACTGCCGCAGCTGCAAGCACAACATCCTGATCTCAAATTTGTGGTAGTCAACAAAGACAAGTTGGATGAGAGACTAGCAAAAAATCCAGCAGACAACCAAGCCAAGAACTGGAAAGCCTGGGTCGACCAAAACCTCAAAGACTGTGACGGACAGCCAATCAACTATTCATTTACCAGCGTGCAAACTCTCAAAGCCGATGCCAATGGCAAGCCGGTTCCTGAAAAAGTAACTAGCACTCATTGGGGAGCTAATCTAGAAGAGAGCCTAGCTGATCAATCACGCTTTGCTGCAGCAGGCACCGCCCGTAATGCCGGTGATTTCAAACTTGAATCTAAGCCTGAAGCTGAGGCTGTAGCTTTCATCGAAGAGCAGCCGAAAACTAATGGCTGCCATAAGATCGAAAGATCTGTTTCAAGTACCTTTTCAGGTGAAGCCCGCGCTTGCAACGCAGCAAAACAAAGCAACTGCCAATCTTTCTGTCAGTCGCCACGCGAAGGCAATTGGCAGCGTCGCCCGCTACTAAACTTGTTGCGCCGTCGCCACTAGCAACAGCAAGCGGCACCGCTGTTGGCGTTTCAAGGTCATTGCGAGAACATACTCACCATCTTACATGGCCACCAAAAAGGCCTAGAACTTCATTACCTGGCTCCAGCGGTTCTTTGCAGACAAGAGTAGTTTTAATATTGTCATCGTCCCCACAGATAAGCACTTCATAGACTGCTTTCTGGTCCTCTCGTTTTACGACGGTGCATTTTAATTTTTGAAGAAATTCATACATGGCTCGCCTTGTGCTGAAGCTGGCAATTCGTTAAGAGGGAGTTAAGAAGAAAGAGATGTCAACGGGGAGAGGCTAGGATAGCAAGATAGTGGTTGAGACGCGAACCGAGGACTTAAATGTTTGGAATATTCTTTTCACCGTCTCGGTTCGTTTTCGACCTGGTCTACGGCTTGCTGTTTGGTAATGACCGCTCAAACGGCTTTGCCATCTTCGATTTCAACGCGTACATTTGCTTTTTCATTACCGTGGTCATCATGCTAGCCTGGCCGTTGATCATATCGCCAATCGTTAACCATCAACCACCGCCAGTTTTTATTCCTGTTAGTGAACGACGTACAGCGC
>ENA-ORBV01013470-ORBV01013470.1-microbial-mat-metagenome-genome-assembly--contig:-NODE-13470-length-12423-cov-12.320428_pt1 | contig 12423 bp, 9 predicted proteins | sample MGYA00237777_ERZ505514 | MGnify/ENA primary metagenome ERZ505514 (study PRJEB26160, sample SAMN06269048) | microbial mat metagenome | isolation source: Oligotrophic lake microbial mat | place... | reverse complement strand
GTAGTGGTACCAGAGGACTGTAATTTTGAGGAATTTATCGAGGGAGGAATTGGTGTCGAACAAGATTTCTTTAGCCGAGCAATCGAAAAGAGAATTGAGTGCCAAGATTGGTTTCCGCAGGGCGAGTCTTCGGAAGTTCCCTATCCGATGAATTTGGATCAAGCACACTTTATTGAGAATGACTTTGAGCGCACTATTGAACTCGTCGCAGCGCTTGGATCAATCGACGGCGCAATCGTCATGTCAAGAGACTGGAGGGTTCTACGATTTGGAGCAAAAATCAAAGTGACGAATCACGTTGATTTTCCTTCCGGGATTCAGACGCGTGGCACCCGACATCGATCGGCATACTCTTTGTGCAAGGCTTTCCCGGAAGCAATCGCCATCGTCATCTCGCAGGACGGCGATGTCTGGGTCATATCGAATACTCACGAAATGGAAACTGCAACGCTCGACGAAGCTTGGATTGATCGAAAGTACTGATATCTGTAGAGGGCAGGGCGTCCCATAAACTCACTTAAACATCGACGTTGCGTATACCTGTGATTACGACACGTTACTTCACACAAGATTCTTCCAACTTTTCGCATCCGTACCGCCACTTCCCGGCTGAATCGTCAATGGTACCCCTGCTCTATGTAATACGGTGTCCAAATGATCCTCACATCATGGGGATGAGCACCTGCTTTTGCCCTGATCTACATTTCCACCACGATTCTAATTCCACCTCTTACCGTTACCCTGTCGATGTTGTTTTCAATAGAGGGTGGCTGAGGAAGATTGCTTTTGGCTCAGGGTAACCTCATCGGTTGGCCGACATGAAGCAGGATGGGTAGCGCAGGAGCGACACAATGACCATGCACCACAACTGTGAAGGCACCACCCGCCGCGATTGCCTGAAGCTCGGGCTGCACACCTTCGTGGCGGGCGGCCTCGTCGGTGCTCTGCGAACGCAAGCGCTCGCTGCTGATGCATCGCCCATCAAGCGCAAGGCCAAGGCTTGCATTCTCATCTGGCTTGATGGCGGGCCTTCGCATTACGAAACTTTTGATCCCAAGCCTGATGCCCCCTTGGAGATTCGTGGCTCCTTCGATTCAATTGCGACCAAGATCAAAGGCGTTCGCTTTTCGCAGCACATGAAAAGGCTTGCTGCCATCGCGGACAAGTTCGCGGTCATTCGTTCCATTCAGCACAATCAGGGCAACCACGGCGCGGGCAATCACTACATGATGACCGGCGCTCCGCCACGCATTCCCGTGGGCTGCGGTGCCTTCGTCAGTTTCCATCCCAGCCTCGGCTCTGTCACTGCCCGCGAAGTCGGCGCGCCGCAAGGTATTCCCGCTTACTTTTCCATGCCTTCGATGACGCGCAGCGGTGGGCCTAATTTTCTGGGCGCTCAGTATGCCCCCTTCGTTGTGCCAGGCGATCCCAACTCATCTTCCTTTAGAGTGCGCGATGTATCGCTGCCGGGGAGTTTGACGGGTGAGCGGTATATGGCTCGCCGCGATGTGCGCAGCGAGCTCGATCAGATGCAGCGCATTAATGATGAGGCCGCGGGCGATCCGGTCGTGGCGATGGATAAGTTTTATCAGCAGGGGCATCAGATCATCACCTCGAGCGAGGCTCAGAAAGCGTTCGATATTTCGCAGGAACCGCTGGTCATGCGCGAGCGCTATGGTCGCCACGCTCTGGGCCAACGGGCGCTGCTCGCGCGAAGGCTCGTCGAAGCGGGTGTGCCGTTTGTCACGCTCGACGAAGGCGGCTGGGACCATCACACCAAACTCTTCGAATCCCTGGGCAAACGGCTGCCAACCTTCGACGCCACCGTCGCCACGCTGATTGAAGATCTCGATGAACGAGGCATGCTCGATGAGACGATGGTCATCGTGCTCGGCGAGTTTGGCCGAACTCCAAAGATCAACAAAGACGGCGGGCGCGATCACTGGTCAAACGCCATGAGCGTGCTCTTCGCCGGCGGCGGGACACCGGGCGGCCAGGTCATCGGCGCGACAGATCGGCAAGGCTATGCCGCGATGGATCGCGTGCTCTCGCCGGAGAATTTCGTCTCCACGATCTATACCAAGCTGGGCATCGACCCCAACAAAATGCTTTACACCCCGCAAGGCCGACCTTCGCATCTCGTGAGCGATCCGACGCCGATCCGCGAATTGATGGGGTGAGGTGAAGCTACGCAAGTGCGCACCATTCCACTTCATAATCAGGAATATTGAACCACACATCTGTGGTTCATTCATGTATTCATTGCCTTGCATAAGTAAACGATCAATCAATGCACTGCTCAGGATTTCATGTGTGAATCGATACTTTCCATTTCTTGTGCCTGTGCTTTTCGTTCTACTCGCCTGCGGCGCTTCACTTGAAGGCGCACCGCCCAAGCTCGACTGGCTTTATCCCGCAGGCGCTGGTCCAGCCAGTAGTACGACGATCGCGATGAATGATGTAGGCGCGTGGCCGGTGAAGGTTTGGATTGATGATGATCAAGGTCTCACTGTCGTGCCGGGCAAAGAGAAGAACACGCTGATGCTCACCACGCAGGCCGACGCCAGGCCGGGGGTGCGCTGGCTTCGTCTTTACAACAGCGAAGGCGCATCTTCGCTGCGCCCGCTGATCATTGGTTCGCTGCCGCAGGTAGAGGAGAAGGAACCCAACAACAGCGCCGCGCAAGCGCAGCCTTTAGCCGATCGCGTGGTCATCAGCGGCAGGCTTGAGAAAAATGGCGATGTCGATGGCTTTCGCGTTTCGCTCAAACGTGGCCAGACGCTGGTCGCTTCGCTCACTGCCAATGAAGTGCTCGCCTCGCCGATGGATGGTGTCCTGCAGCTTTGCGATGCACATGGCAACGTACTCACGCAGAGCGATGATGAGCGTGGGCTGGACCCGCAAATCGTGCATGAAATCAAGCGCGATGGCGATTACATCATTCGCCTCTTCGCCTTTCCCGCCACGGCTACAAGCTCCATCAGTTTCGCTGGAGGCGCGGATTTCATCTACGAACTGACGCTGACCACCGGCCCTTTCGCCGACCACGCCATGCCTCTCTCGGCTCAGCGTCATAAGCCAGCGACCTTCACCATCGCCGGCTGGAACCTGACCGATGACACGCGAACCCTCGCGCTGCCTCCGCAATCGGATCAACCCATCACAGATGGCAACGTTCTCGCGCTCACGCATCCTTCGCTGGCCAACACCATCGCCATCGGGCAATCGACTCACGCCACGCTCGTCGCGCAGTCCAGCACTGTCGCCGGTAAAGCCGAGCCTGTCACGCCGCCTTGCATCATCACCGGGAAACTCAGTGGTGCCTCTCACCGCGCCGGCTTTCGCTTCGCTGCCCGTAAAGGCCAGAGCATGACGCTGAAAGTCGAATCGCAATCGCTAGGCTTTCCGCTCGACAGCGTGCTCACCGTGCGCGATATCAGCGGCAAAGTGCTTAGCGAAACGGATGATTCGAACAAGGCGCATGACACGTCGATCACCTTCAGCCCGCCTGCTGATGGTGAGTATGAAGTGATGCTGCGCGACTTGCATGATCGCGGGGGTTTTCGTTTTGTGTATCGGCTTACGATTGCACCCGTCGTGCCTGAGCTGGCCATCACGCTGGAGCTCGACAGCTTCGTCGCGCCAGCAAGTGCGGCTGTCGAGATTGCCGTGGCCATTGATCGGCGAAACGGCTTCGCCGATGACATCGAGATTCGACTGGAAGGTTTACCCGAAGGCGTAACCGCAGCCTCGGTCATTTCCAAGCCTAAAGACGCCACGGAAAAAAGCGTGAAGCTGATCGTGCCTGCGAGCAAGGTCGCGTGGGCGGGTCCTGTTCGCGTGATTGCATTGTCCAATGGCCGCGAGCTTGCCGCGACATTTACAGCGCTGGGCGAATCGCGCCACAGCACTTTCTGGATCACGCTGACGGCGCCGGGGAAGTGAGTGGTTCGCTAGATTGTTTCAACTTCACTTGCACCCGTGCCACACAGATGCGCATTCTCAAGTCAATTGTGAAAGAACGAAAAAACTCCGCCGCTTGCGGCGTAGTGACATCAGCGCTTTGATCCGCAATAACACCTGCGTCTCATACCCCGACGACTCGGCGGACCTCGCCATCGGGCTTGGGGACAATTGGTTCAAGTCACGCCGCGACTGAGCGGGCCGTCCTCCCAAGGCACAGCATTTCAGTGCGATTGAACATCTCACCTGCGAATGAGGAAGAAACGATCGTTGCCATCTCTGGCGTGCAGCAGGTTTCGTTTGGCGGCGGGCAAGTCATGGCGAAGCATCATGAAGACATCGTCGAGCACCATGCGATTCTCAAAGAGGTAGGCGTGATTCTCTGTGGACAGTTCCACCATCGTCGCATCGATCGTCTCGACGTTGGCTTCGCTGATGATGGTGCGGTTTTCGCCTGCTTGGCCGATGCGTGGCCGACGGTTTTCGCGGCCGGGTGGACTGTGCAAAACCATCGAGCCATAGAGCGGCACATCGTGATCACAAACATAAATCGAAACGCGATTGGCCAGGCTGGTCATCGCTTTGACTTGCTCGGGCTGTGAGAACTCGAGCGCATCCATATCCCCTGCGGTGACGATGAGATCCTTCAGGTATTTGTTTTCCTTCACCCGCGCCACGAAGGCTTGATCGTGCGACAGGCGAAGCAAGGCCTGCGAGACGACGCGCGTGCCCATGCTGTGTACGACCAGTTGCACCGTGCTCGGGTTGTCGCCTGACATGAGTAGTCGCAGCAGGTGCGAGAGCTGCACGGAGGATGGGCCGGTGTTGTTTTCGTCGATGGTCACTGCGGTGATGCTGCCGTAGGCGGGCCAGGAGTAAATCATCGGGATGAAGAACTCGCTGCCTCCCATGTCGTGTACAAAGCGGGCGGCGCGACCGACAGCGAAGTGGAACTCGTTATTGAAGCCATGCACGTAAAGCAGGATCGGTTTGCTGTGCGTGTTCTGGCTCTTCACGTATGCGACATAGCTTTCGAGGTCGGCAAAGGCAGGTGTTTCTGCTTCGGTGGTCATTGCTGTCAGAGCGCTCGCATGGGATGACAAGTTGGACTGCGCCTCCGACATGCACTTTGGCGGCAGCACCTTCACACCGCGCCCCGGCTCGAAGGCGCCTTGAGCCACATCAAAAGCGCGCAGCCCGCCCATCGGCTCCATGCGAGGCACCACCGCTTGAATCGTGCCGAAGGTCACAGGCGGTTTCGTCGCCAGATAGGGATTGTAAAACGGCTCGCTATCGCGGCTGCTGTGGCGCTTGCGATTGGTGACGTAATAGACCGTCATCTGCACGGGCTCGTCGAATGGAGCCAGAGCATGTGCTGCTGTCCCTGCCTGCAGGTTGCGATAGTGGTGATTCACCGGCGGCAGCGTGGAACATGCACCCAGCGACAGCAGCAGCAGGAGTGCCATCGGTATTCGAAATGACATTCGATTGGAATTCATGGGAGCGACCTTTCATCGGAGCAGTTGAAATTCGCGATGACAATGGAGCAGATGCCTTGCAAGATAGAAGCGAGTGACCCACTGGATTTATGCGGGCCGATAGGTCACGCGCCAGCCTTTTTGTGTGCCGATCTCGATGCGCTCAATGAGTACGACATGGTAAGGAAAGAGCGTCCCCAGCAGCAGCTGCGCCAGAGTTGTATTCTTTCCCGGTGCATCCAGATCGCTTTGGTCCTGAAAGAACTCGACGATGTCGTGCAGCGAAGCCATGGTAGAGACGGGTACATTCTCGGCGGTCGTTGTTGCTGGTGATGTTGATCGATCGACTTTTTTTCGAGCCATGACTTAGCCTCCTATTTGGGACCAGAAGTTTCGAAGATCGGTAAGAGCGGACGAACGGCGAAGCCTCGCTTCAAAGGCGTCTTTCACTTTCTTGACCTCCTCATGCTTGCGGCCAGCAGCAAGGCGATCGACTTCGGAATGCGTTGCAGGATCACCATCTCGAACGTCTGCCAGTGCCTTGACGCTCATGTCCAGATCATGCCAGTAGGTGAGCACACGATCGAAGCCCGGTTCGCCCGGAATCGTGTCGCTCACATCGCGATTGGAGCGCGCGATGAAGTTGCCATTCTCGATCGTGCAGAAGATGAGCGCGTCATATTTCTGTGGGGCCAGTCCATCGAGCGCGTTGAGATTGCCGGTCAGTGCTTTTATCTGATCTTGATAGTCCGAGTCGGCGGGCAGCGTGGCTTGCAATTGCTTCACGCCTTGGAACATCATGCGAAGCACGGAGATGTCGTAGCTGATGATGGGCTGCACTTCGCCGCCGGTGAGGGCACTGATGGCGTTGGCGGTTTCTTTCGGGAGGAGCGACTGAGCCGGGCGACCGGTGATCAGAGCGCTGTCGATGGTCATGCGAGAAAAAGGTTGCCTGGGTTCCTTGGCGTGAATCTGAAATCGGAAGGAACTCAGTACCGAGAGCGCATCGCCGGTGGCTTGATTTGTGCCGGTTTCAGCAGAGGCTGGGGCGATGAGAACGACGCGCTGTTTAAGGCCCAGATTGGCCGCGACAGGCGCTGTCGGATCAGGTCGGCCTTCGATGGTGAAGGAGACTTTCTCTGTCTCGTAGAAATAGACCGAGTTGCATCCAAGTACATGCGAGAGCGCAGTGATGATCAGCAGCAGTGAGAGAAACGATTTCATGTTGGCCTCCGAAAATTGAGAGAAGAGTGAATTGCGATGAACCGCTGAATCGTTGCAGCATCACCGGCCTTCATCACCGAAGGCGGCCTTGCGCATGGCCTTGAGTGCTGCCGGGTCTTTGACGGTGTTCTCCGCTGCCTTGCCGGTGGCGACGGCGTGGTTGAAGATCAGTTCACTGAGTCCCAGCGCATCGACATTGCTGACCGAGACGAGCGACATGGCTTCGACTTCCTCCGGCTTGCCCTCTGATTTGGGGTGAGTCACGCGGGGCACGACGGCAAAGGTCTCGCGGTCATAGCCCAGCGCCATTTTCGCAGTACCTGACTGAGCAGAGATGTTGACATCGACACCCAGCGAGGCGCTGTGAACATAGACAACCTGATTGCAGCCGACGGTCGTTGTCAGCACGCCAGCACATAGCAGTGCCCCGGCAACGCGTCGCCAACAATGATGAGTTACGCTTGGCTTGATCATGGTCATGGTGAAAGCTCCTTATGGATGGGTGAAGTGAACGGTGAAATAGGCGTGATCGAGTTGCCCGATGACGCCGGACTGGCGTTGGATGATGATCAGATGTGAATCGCGCGGAAGCTGGATCGCCGCCTGCTGCGAAAGGCCAAGTTGCAATCGAATGCCAGATGCCAGCCCCAGGCTCACGCCTTCTTTCTGCGATCGCAGCGCCAGCGCCGGCTTGAGTTGCCACGATCGGCCTTCTTCTTCGCTCACCGGCTTAAGCAGCGTTTCATTATTTCTTACCACGAACTGCGCCAGCGGCTGCCCGTCATCGTCTGATGCAGCACCCGCGAAGAAAAATGTCTGCTGCACATGGCCCAGATGAATGCCGGCATCGATCGTCTCGGTTGTCAGATGAAGGCCCCATGCTTCGATATGCACGGCCCGCCCTGTGTCCGCATCATTGCGCAGGTAACGCACGCAGCCCAGAAGCGGATACTGATTGACAGAACAGCCGCAAATTACAGGCATGATGGAGACGATGATGAGCCAGCGCAGGATCAGCCCGCCATGTCCAACCTGTGGACGTTGCACATGAGTCCCTGGATGCGATTGCGGTCGCAGCCTCATGGCGAAGATTCCCGGATCAAAGTTGAATCAAAACCCCGTGAAATGCAAGGCACGAAAACGCTGCGTGCCCGCTGAAATGACGCGCACATTATAGCACATCAGCTTCACAAAATAAAGCCGGCCTCACTTTTGTGAGGCCGGTGACAAATGATCCGCGCAGCGAGGACGCTGCGGCTATGACGGCAATGTGCGCTGCGGCATTGACATCACTTTATGCTGCGGGCTTGGTGACGGCGGTTCCTTCATCGGTAGCGCCAAAGCTCTTGCCCAGGAGCAGCGGCGATGCGATGGCGATGGAGCTGTAGGTACCCACGACTACGCCGATGAAGAGTGAAAACGCGAAGCCTCGCACCGCTTCGCCGCCGAAGAGGTAAAGCACTGCCAGCGCCATCAGCGTGGTCAGGCCGGTGAGGATCGTTCGGCTGACCGTCTGGTTGATCGCGTCATTGATGATCGATTCATTCACCGTCGCCAGGCGGCCACGGTTTTCACGGATGCGATCGAAGACGACGATGGTGTCGTTGATGGAGTAACCGACGACGGTCAGAATCGCAGCGACCATGGTGAGGTTGATCTTGAAATCCATCAGGCCGAGCATCGGGCCGATGGGCGTGTCATAGATCAGGCCGGCGATGCCGACGCAGCCGACGACGATGGAGACGTCGTGAATGATCGCGATGATCGCACCGGCACCGTAGCGCAGCGTGCCAAAGCGAATCCAGACGTAGATGCAAATTGCGAACATACTCAGCAGCAGCGCGACGATGGCCTGGCGCTTCATGGTGCCTGACACCTGGCTGTCGAAGCTGGAGACGCTGTCGAGACTCGAATCGCGAAGCAGCGCATCGTGTACCAGGTTCCACTCGGTGCCCGAGAGACCCGTCAAATCGGTGACGAAGGATGAAGGATCCTCGGCATAGTTGGTGCGGCCATCGGTCACTACCACGACCGCTGACTTATAGACCTGGCCTTGACCTTCTGCGACTTGTGCGCCGGTGGCCTGATCCAGACCGATCACCCGGAAATCGCGATTGCCCAGCCGCTCGTACTTGGCCTGCGATCGCTGACGCTTGATGCGATCGGTCAGTTCAGCGGTGCTCACCGGCGGATTGAGTCCATCGAGCGTGATGGCCACGCCGCCGATGTAGTCGTTGACTTTCACACCCGACTCGCGGCCGATGGATTCGCCCAGCGTGTCACTGCGAATGATCGTGACAAAATCAGGCAACCGCTGACCGGTGGAAGACTCAATTGCTTCGCCATCTGCGGGCTTGTCACCGGTGCCATCGCCTTTGAAGTGAATGGCGCGTTCGGCATTGAGCACATCACGGAAGGCGTCTTTGATAGCACCACTGACGCGTTCTTTGTCCTGATCGAGGACGCTGATTTTGAATTCGCCTGCTTCGTTCTTGGCACCTAAGGCGCCGACGACCTGCACCGAAGAGACGCCGCGCGCCAGGGCTGGCAAATTGTTGGCCTTGGCGATTTTGTCGAGGCGCTGGACGGCATCAGCGCGGGTGACGGTCTTGCCGTCGGCGAGCTTGAAGCCGACCTGCGTACCGGAGCGGAACTCGATATCGAGCATGTCTTCGCCTCGGCCGAAGAACACGCCCAGGCCGATGACAGCGGCAACGACGCTGATGGTCTGGAACGTTTTTCGCTTGCCCATCCAGTCGATGTTGGGGGTGAGCGCTTTCTGAATCTTGGCGTACTTGGTGGGCAGCATCGGGGCAGTGGTCGGGTCTTTGAGCTTGAGCCACCAGTCGATGATGGTTCGCGAGCAGAAGACTGCGGTGAAGACGTTGGCGACCAGGCCGATGCCCAGTGTGATGGTGAAGCCGCGCACATCAGCGGTAGCGAAGTAGCCCAGCACAAAGCAGGTGATGAGCGTGGTGATGTTGGAGTCCATGATGGTGGACAGAGCCTTATCGAAGCCCAGGCGCACGGCTGTCTTGACGTTGGCACCGCGCGAAAGCTCTTCGCGGATGCGTTCGAAGATCAGCACGTTGGCATCGACCGCCATACCGATGGTGAGCACGACGCCGGCGATGCCCGCCATGGTGAAGGCATTTTCCAGCAGCGACATCACACCGAGGATGATGATGAGGTTGAACGCCAGAGCCACCACAGCCACGACGCCCCAGCCAAAGTAATAAACGATCATGAAGGCTACGACGATGGCGGCAGAAATGCCGAAGGCGGTGAGGCCACGCTCGAGATTTTCCTGGCCCGCTTCAGCCTGGAAAAACTGAATCGAACTGGGGCGATCGGCGAGGGTTGCCTTGAGCGAACCTGCTTTGAGCGTGCGAAGGAGATAATCCATTTCCTTCTTGCCGTAGCCGCCGCCGCCTTTACTCAGTTGACCATCGCCATCGATGCGCGACTGAATGGTGGCAGCATTGGTAGCACGGCCATCGAGAATGATGGTCATCAGTTGGCCGAGGTTCGCTTCCGTCATCGCGCCCAGCAACTGGCCGCCGACGGTGTTGAGGCTAAATGAAATTGCGGGGAAACCCGAGCGATCACGCGTAGGGCCAGCGTCGGCGAGCTTCCATCCTTCTTCCGCAGCGCTGATGCGCTCGTTCTTGCGATTGCTCAGCAGCAGGTAGTACTTGTCGCCATACCGCTCGCCCACCAGGTTGCGACGAGAAGCGAAGTAGCCTGCGGGATTCGCTTCCAGTTCCTTCTTCTCGCCTTCATTGTCGGCGAAGGCGGAAATGTCATCGATGGGGAACCAGAGATACTCGCGGTCCTTGCCGGTGTTGGGGCCTTTTTCACGAAGCTGATCGCGATAGATGTTCAGGGCTGCATTGCTCGCCTGCGGTGCAATGCGGAACTCGAGCACACCACTGCCGCGCAGCATGGAAATCAGATCTTCCGGATCATCGAGCGGGCCACGATTAGCGGCATACTCGGCATGCGTATCAGCGACGGCTTGCAACTTAGCTGCGCGATCGGGGTGTTCGGTCTTGAGTTTCTTGAAGCCATCTTCGCGCGGGTTGGTCACCGCGCCATCAGGCGTCTTGAAAGTCGAAGGCAGATTCAGCACGCGCTCCACTTCGGTCGCACTGAGGTTCATCGAAAGCACCGCGCTCATGGCGGGCTCAAACTTGCTGCGCGCTTCAAAGTAGGCCTTGGTCTTCTCCGTCAGCGCCGCTGTCATCGTCTTGACGTGATCGGCCATCTGCTTCTTCTGATCTTCCGGTGCATCAGGCGGCAGCTTGTCGAGATTTTCCTGCGCCTTGGCCGCGTTCTTGACCGCCTCTTCATAGGGCACGCGGGCCGCTTCCATGGCGTCATACGCAGTGGCGAGATTCTTGAGCAGCTTGGTGCGCGATTCATTATCGCCAGCCAGTGCATCGAAATCCTTCTGACGCTGAGCGGGATCGCGCAGCGTGCTTTCGAGCTGATAGCGCGAGACGTTGCCGGTCTTAAGCGCATCGAAGGCGGCGAGGTAGGCATCGCGCATGACGCGCACCTTGGCGGGTGCGAGTGCGGATTGAATTTCCAGACGATTAGACCCTTGGCGACGCCAGACCAGGTTGCGAACACCGGTGGGATCCACACGGTTGCTGAGCACCTGAATGATCTGCTCCACGGCGGCGGCAGGCTCCTGACCTTCAGGGACTTCGACGTCGTAAGTGAGCACGAAGCCGCCCGCCAGATCCATGCCGGGCTTGAGGCCCTTTTGAAGGAGTGCGAGTACGCAAAGACCGATGATCGCCAGGATCAAAATCGGTCGCCAGGGAGACGCTTTCTGCTGCTGCATGATGAGACCTATGAAAGGAAGGAAAACGATGGAAGAGGAATCAATGTCGGAACGATGAGTGTGCCGATGGCGTGGGCCGTGGCAAAGGTGATGAGCACTGTTGGATGGGTGCAGCTTCTTGTTTAGCCGCGGAGCAAAGGTCCGCCGTCGCTCTGCGTGAAGCTGCGTATCCAAAACGGATCGTGGTAAAAACGACCAAACAGAAAGGTTCAAGCCTTGGGCGGCGGCAGATTCAGATGATGCGGACTAAGCTGATCTGTCGGCGAAAGCGCGCTGACTTGACTCATCACCCTTTCGCAGATGCAGGGCCACGTGCCATCGGCACGTAATGCAAGCGCAGCGGCGTGACTCCAGCCAGTCCAATCATCAGCAGCCAGCGTGCTGTCATCGTGACTGCGCGAGTCCGATGCTCGAACGGTGCGCGCGGGAGTCGCATCACGATCGCGCCCCGCTGACCAGTACGCCATCGCACTGTCCGAAGCCGCAATATCCCAGCGCGGCGTCGCCGCAACAATCGCCTCGGCAGCGCATGAAGCAGACAACACGACCACCGCGAGCAGGGTCAGCGACATCCGAAATGCACTTGGGCGAGTTTCCACCAGTCCCTCATTATGAACCGAAACATAGCCGCGTCAAGTATCAAACGTTAGCGGACCTGGGAATTTGCTGGTGAACTTGTCCGGACCCCCTCCTTCATCGATCGCCGTTTCAACACTGTTTTCAATCCATTATAAAACACCAGACAACGGTGAAAATCGTCTTTACCACGAAGACACGAAGACACGAAGAAAGACAAAACGGATGAGATTCATAGCTCCAATGCACAGGACAATCGCATGTAGGCTTTGTGCCGTCGCCTTAACTCCCCTCCCTTGGGGAGGGGCTGGGGGAGGGCCGTCTATACAA
>ENA-ORBV01013469-ORBV01013469.1-microbial-mat-metagenome-genome-assembly--contig:-NODE-13469-length-12424-cov-23.966632_pt1 | contig 12424 bp, 17 predicted proteins | sample MGYA00237777_ERZ505514 | MGnify/ENA primary metagenome ERZ505514 (study PRJEB26160, sample SAMN06269048) | microbial mat metagenome | isolation source: Oligotrophic lake microbial mat | place... | reverse complement strand
GGTGCAAGCGCGCCCAGCAGCGCCACCAGCGCAGCGACGTGCATCAGATGCTTGCGCGCGCCCTCGAACATCAGCGCTAAACCGGCAAAAAGCCCCAGCGCTACGCCCACGTAAGCGGGCAGCAGCGCGGTGCGGCTCGAGGAAATGCCGAACGCAACGGCAGCTAAGGCAACCAGCAGCAGAGCGAAAATCAGCGTGGTCCTTGGCATTGCGGGCACCTTTTGATCGAAGGATAAGGATCGGAAATTGAAAGCACTCTACGTCCCGAAGCCTATGCTAAAAAGGGATCAGGTACATTTACTCAGCAGTCACGAATATAGGCTAAGGAAGGAGCTTTGAAAAAGGATCGAACCAGTTTAGGATCGTCGCGAACGGTGTCGAGCTGCTGGTCGATGCGACTGGCGAGCTTCTCGCTTTTCTGCAGTGGGTTGCGCGCCGTGCCGGTACGTTTGACGTGACTCCAGACCAATTCGTCCGGGTTCAAGTCCGGGGCGTAGCCCGGTAGAAAATGCAGGCTCAGCTTGCCGTCGGTCGAGTCAACGTAGTCGCGCACCAGTCGCGTCTTGTGCGCCGGCAGGCTGTCCAAAACCAGTCGTACCGACTTTTTGCGCCGGTGCATCAACTGGCGCAGCAACTTCACAAACAGCTCGCCGTTCAAATCGCCCACGTACGTGCAAAACCAGAACTCGCCGCGAGGTCCAACTGCCGAAGCGGCGGAGATCGATTGGCGTTGTCCTGGCCGATACACGATCGGAGTCTGGCCCCGCAATCCCCAGGTCTTGCCGTGCACGGTGTCGGCACGAAATCCCGATTCATCCCAAAACAAGATCTGCGCACCGTCGCGTTTAGCCTGACGGGCCAGCGTTGGATAGGTCTGCTGCTGCCACAACGCAATGGCTTCCGGGTCGCGCTGATAGGCGCGTTGCAGTGGCTTCTGCGGCGTCAGCTGCAACTTCGCCAACAGCGATCCGACGGAAGTGACGCCAAGAGCAACGCCGAACTTCTGTTCGATCAGCAGCGCGACGATCGCCCGCGTCCACAAACCGAAGTCCAATCCATATTGGCGCGGATCACGTCCGTTGACCCGGCGAAACACCTGCCGCTCCTGGGTGGCCGTCAAACTTCGCGGCCGACCGGTGCCGCGCGTGGACCTGAGCGCGCGCAGACCGTTGCCGCTGCCGGCTGCCAAGCTCATCCACTTGTAAATCGTCGTGCGACAAAACCCGAAGGATGCGATGACGGCACCAGGATCCTCGCCTTCGCGGACGCGGCGGATCGCCATCAGGCGGATTTGTTCAAGCGTCGCGTGATCAAGCGTGCGGCCGTCTATCTTCATGGAAGATTCGACCAGCTCGATATCACTTTTTTCCATAGTCTTAGACTATATTACTGATCAGTGAGTAATCGTTCGAATCGAAGCCTGCGCGCGCAATCCCGCCGCCGGGTGACCTTCTGACATGAGTACACCGGAAAGGCCAGACAACGGCAGGCATGGCTGCCCGCCGGTCAGTCCGCTGGATCCGAAAGCCCGCTCGGGTGACCACGGCACCAAGGCCAGGAGATCCGATCCGCCATGCCCCCGGGAGCCAACGCCAGCCATTTAAGGGCATCGCCCCTAATTTGGTGGAATTTAATGAATTTATGAAATACTTGATATTTCTATAAACTCTGCCTAAATTACCCGCATGAACCCCATCACCAACCCCTACGCACCCGGGGCCGGCACCCCACCCCCCGAACTGGCTGGCCGCGACGAATTGCTGCGTACCGTGGACATTGCCAGCCAGCGCATCCGCGCCGGACGCCATGCAAAAAGCGTGCTCATGATCGGCCTGCGCGGCGTCGGTAAGACCGTGCTTCTGGACCGCATGCGGGACAATGCCGAGGCCGCCGGACTGCATACCCTGCGCATTGAAGCGCCCGAGGGGCGTTCGTTGCCGGCGATCTTGGCACCCCAGTTGCGGCAGGCGCTGCTGCGTCTCTCGCGCACCGAACTGGCCCGCGACCTGGGCCGACGTGCCTTGCGAGCGCTGGCCGGATTCGCCAAGGGACTGAAACTGAAGTACCAGGACATCGAGGTCGGCATCGACTTTGATCCCGAGCCCGGACTGGCCGACAACGGCGACCTGGAGCACGACCTGCAGGCGCTGCTGGAAGCCGCCGGACGCACCGCGCAGGCGGCGGGTACCGCGCTGATGCTGTTTATTGACGAATTGCAATACGTGGAAGAGGAGCAGCTGGCCTCCCTGATCACGGCCCTGCACCGCTGCGCGCAGCAACAGGTACCCGTGATGCTGGTAGGGGCGGGCCTGCCCCAGTTGCCGGGCCGCATGGGGCGGGCGAAGTCCTACGCCGAACGTCTGTTCGACTTTCCCTTCGTCGGGCCTCTGGACGCAAATTCCGCACGCGAGGCACTGGAAGTGCCCGCCAAGGACCTTGGGGTGGCGTACGAACCCGCCGCCATCGCCCATATCTTGGCGGCCACCAAAGGCTATCCCTACTTCCTGCAGGAATGGGGAAAGCACGCTTGGGATGCGGCAGCCGCCTCACCGATCACCGTTCAGGATATCGAGGCTGCGTCAATCACCGCCATCGCGGCACTGGATGAGAGCTTCTTCCGGGTGCGCTTCGACCGGCTGACACCTTCGGAAAAACGCTACCTTCGGACGATGGCGGAGCTGGGCCCGGGACCACATCGCTCCGGAAATATTGCCGCCCGGCTGGGTCGCAAGGTGACCACGCTTGGCCCAGCGCGAAATCAGTTGATCGCCAAGGGCATGGTGTGGAGTCCCAGCCATGGCGATACGGCGTTCACTGTGCCGATGTTCGACCAGTTCATGAAACGGATCATGCCCGGAGACGAGTGGTGGCCGGGCTTGGAGAGCTAACGTGGACAGAGGCAGTTTATCCGAACCGCCTGGCCCGGACTTGATACGGGGGTGAGAGCAAAAGGCCGGTTTGGTGGCGGAATGCGACCCCAAAGTCGGAACGTCCACACCCTCATCCGGCGCTGCGCGCTACCTTCTGCGCCGTGCGCACCCTTTGGGCGCCGGAGGGAGAAGGGCAGGTGCTGAGCGCAGCGGTCGTCACCTTTGCTTGACGGCCTGAACACTGCTAATAGTACGATTGACAGTGCGATTAACGGTAACCAAAATTCCGGCATCGGCCGCCCTGCTCCGGCCCGCAGGAACCCCCCATGTCCCATCTCAGCGCCAATGACATCAAGACCCGCGGCGTTGCCGCCATCGAAGCCGTGCTGGAGACCCGGCCCGAAGCCATGATTTCCGTGCGTGGCAAGGAACGCTACGTGGTGATGGACGTTGCCCACTACCACTACCTGCGCCAATGTGAACTCGACGCCGCCCTGGCCCAAAGCCAATCCGACATCGCCGGCGGCCGCTTCGTAGCCGAATCCGCCGCCGACCATGTCGCACGCCTGCAGGCCTTGGTGGCGGCAGGCGCAACGGTCATTGCACCGCGCGGCAAGGTGGGCACGCAGACCGCAGCAGGCAAGAAAAAGCCAGTCGCCAAGCGACGAATCAAGCGCCCGGCCTGAGCGCCCACCGCGCATGGACGGCTATCAACTTCGCTTCACCCACAGCTACACCAAGCGCGAACTTCGCTTCCTCAAACGCCACCCTGGCGTCATGGCCCAATACGCCAAGACGCTTGCGCTACTGCAGGCAAACCCCCATCACCCCTCGCTGCGCATGCATGCGCTGGCCGGCAAGCACAAAGGGCTGCACTCGATGTCCATCAACCTGTCGTACCGCATCACCTTGGAACTCTTGATCCAGGACAAACTGATCACGCCCATCAACGTGGGCGATCACGATACGGTTCACGGGTAGAGGCGCAGGCTGTATCCGGCGCAGCGATTCCCATCTTTGCCGTGCTTTCCTTGCTTCCTCGGGGAGAAGGAAAGCGCGCGCAGCGTGACGGGGTGTATCTGCCGGTCGAAGACGCACCGCCGGTGTTTCGGCACGTGTCCGCGCCGACGGCCACCGAGCTTGCGGCACTGATGCAGCAGATCGCCGCGCGCATCGGCAGGGTGCTGGAGCAACGCGGCTTCATCGAGCGCGACATGGAGAACGCCTGGCTGGCAGGGGATGGGCCCAGTGGCCCGCTGGATGATCTGATCGGCCACTCGATCACCTACCGGATCGCAGTGGGTTCGCGCACAGGCCAGAAGCTGTTCACGCTGCAGACGGTGCCGGCCAGAGCAGAAGAGGCCGAGCAGCAAGGTGATCATCGCAGCGCTGCCAACGCCGGCGGGTTCTCGCTGCATGCCGGCCTCGACATCGAGCCGCATCAGCGCGCCAAGCTCGAACGGCTGTGCTGCTACGTGAGCCGGCCGCCGATGGCCGAGGAGCGACTGGCGCTGAGTGCATCGGGCCAGGTGCGCTACCAGCCGAAGACGCCGTACCGCGATGGCACCACGCACATCGTGCTGGAGCCGCTGGATCTGATGGCGCGGTTTGCCGCATTGGTGCCGCCACCGCGGATGCACCTGACGAGATACCACGGGGTATTCGCGCCGCACAGCCAGCTGCGCCTTGGTGACGCCGGCGCATCGGGGCATGGGTAGCCCAGGGCAGGGTGCGGATCAGGTAGGCGAAGCGAATAGGCCGATCGCCCCGCGGCATGTGGCGCTGCGCTGGGCGCAGCGCCTCAAGCGCGTGTTCGGGATCGAGATCAACAGCTGCACCGGCTGCGGCGGGAAGCTCAAGGTGATCGCCCGCATCGAAGAGCCCGACGTCATCGCGAAGATTCTGGCGCAGCTGGAGAAGGCTGCACCGGATGAGCATCGAGTCGAGCTGCCACTCGGCACACGCGCACCGCCGACACAGGCGCGGCTGATCTGATGCGCTCCTGAGTCAAGATGACGATCGCCTGCTGCCGAGTAAACCGCAGCGGGTAAGGCGGGTGCATGCCCTCATCAATTCGCACGGCCGCAATGCCGCTTGCGGTGCAGTGAACGCAGAGGAAGATTCAAGTCCAGGCTCGGTCAGGACTGCCGGCACGGCCGAAGCAGGCTGGGAGTGGCTGGGATTCAGGATGGCGGCCTGGCAGGATTCGGCAGGGCAGGTGGTTTGAATCTACAGCCAGGCCGGCGCCGACGATCAGGCCGGCCGGGAATTCCAGCATGCGGGCCGTGTGAAGCTTGAGCTGCTGCGCAGCACCTTGCCGCATGGCCGCCACCAGTTCTACGTCTGCGGCCCGCCGGCGATGATGGAGAGTCTGGTGCCGGCGCTGGTGCAGTGGGGCGTGCCACGGCAGGACGTTCACTTCGAGGCCTTCGGGCCAGCGTCGGTGAAGCTACCCGGTTCAGTGACCGGTGCCGAAGAGCGCGCGCTCGCGCAGTCCGTGGAGGTGAGGTTCAGCCGTTCGGACCGCACGCTTGTCTGGGACGGCTAGGACGCCAACCTGCTCGACTTCACGGATCGAAACGCTCTGGCCATCGACTCGGGCTGCCGTTCAGGAAGTTGTGGCACCTGCGAGACCCGGCTGGTCAGCGGAACCGTCCACTACGACAACAAGCCCGACCACGACATCGCACCGGGCCACTGCCTGCTGTGTGTCGGCCGGCCGACATCGGCCCTGGTGCTGGAGGCATGATGCAGGCCCGATTGATCCGTCGTGAGGTACTGCCTTTCGTTCTGAGCCTGGCCGCGCTGGCCGCAGCAGCGCTGCTGATCGACGCCGCGCTGCACCTTTTGGACATCGTCTGGATCGGCCGCTGGCTCGGCATCCCCGGCACGTTGCTGATCCTGGCATCGACCGCCTACTCGCTGCGCAAGCGCAAGCTCATCAAGGCAGGCAAGCCCGCCCAGTTGCTGCGCTGGCACGAGTACCTGGCCTGGCTGGGGTCGCTGCTGCTGCTGGTTCACGCCGGCATCCATTTCAATGCGATCCTGGCCTGGCTGGCGGTGTGGGCGATGCTGATCACCGTGGGCAGCGGCTTGACCGGCAAGTACCTGCTTGCCCGGTCGAAGCGGCGCCTCGAGGCAACGCGCAAGCAGATGCGCGACCAGGGCCTGACGCCGGCGCAACTTGCAGACCGCACCTACTGGGACAGCCTGACGTTCGACATGGTCAAGCGCTGGCGCGTGGTGCACTTCCCCATCACGCTGGCCTTCGCCGTGCTGGCTATCTCGCACATCGTCGCCACCTTCCTGTTCTGGAGCTGGAAGTGAAGCGCGGCTGGCTGTGCTGGACTATTGTGGCCAACCTGCTGGTGCTGGTCGGCCTGGCGTTTGCCTATCCGCAGCTGATGATCAGCCCGGGGCCGCTGGTTGCAGGCCATACGGAGCTGGCCACGGACTGCTTCGCCTGCCACACGGCGTGGCAGGGCGCTACTGCGCAGAAGTGCACCAGCTGCCATGCCCTGCCGGACATCGGGCTGCGCACCCCGAATGGCACCGCGTTACCGCAGCGGGGCCTCAAGACTTCGTTCCACCAGCAACTATCCGAGCAAAACTGCATGGCCTGCCACAGCGACCATGCTGGCCCGAAGCTCACCAAACACAGCCGCAAGCCGTTCTCGCACGCCCTGTTGCTGCCAGCAGCGCGGCAGGACTGCGAGACCTGCCACGCCAAGCCGACCAACACGATGCACAGTGCGCTGACCGTGGATTGTGTGCAGTGCCACCAGACGGACGCATGGAAGCCTGCAACCTTCGCACATGCGACGCTCGCCCAGGACACGTCCTGGCGCGCTGCGAAACCTGCCACAAGGCGCCCGGTGACACGCTGCATTCCCCGATCCAGGGCAACTGCGCGCAGTGCCACGCTTCAACTGCCTGGAAGCCGGCGACCTTCGAGCATGCGAAATTCTTTGTGCTGGATCGGGACCACAACGCCACTTGCATCACCTGCCACGTCGGCAACGACTACAGTCGCTACACCTGTTATGGGTGTCACGAGCACACGCCCTCCAACATCCGGCGCAAACACGACGAAGAAGGTATCGTCAACCTGGAGAATTGCGTCAAGTGCCACCGCAGTGCCAGCGGTGAACACGAGGGAGGCGGGCGTGAAGGGGGTAAGGGTCGGGACGGCCGCGAGCGTGATTGACCTTCCCAAGTCTGCACTACCTCCCAAATCTGACGTGCGGCTGCTGTCGGACGGCAATCAACGGGAGAACCGCAAGTCCAACATGAGGTCTGCCCGGTGGTGTGCCACCCAGTGCGGGCGAGCCCGTCCCGGTGGGGCCGGAAACGTGCCGTTTGATTTTTCACGCCGCACACGCTCAGCAGCATGCTTGTTCGCGGGTTTACCCGCCTGCATCGCCAGCGCTGCCGTCGTTGCTCAGCGCTCGTCTCCCAGAATCGACAAAATGTCTTGTCGTTCGCCAAGCAGACGAATCACATCGAGGTGATCCTCTCGCTCCAGGTAAAGCCAAACCAGTGGAAAGCCTTTGACGCGCCAGGACCGAAGGCCCTGAATTTCGGCCATGAGCCCAAGACGAGGGGAACCGATGCCGGGATCCTGTTCAATTTGCTTGAGTGCCAGACCAGCCACGATCACCAGCTGCTGAGCAACTGTTGTTCCAGCTTTGGCACGGTAGTAGCGTACTTCGTGTTGACGGTCCTGCTTGGCCAAGGGGCGCAAGTGCGCTGGCTTCACTCGATGGTGCCGCGTGCAATTGCCAGCAATTCGCTATCGTCGGCATCGGTAAGCGGCTGGGCATCTCCGGATGCAAGGCCCTCTTCGACAAGCGTTCGCAGGCGCACGATGGCTTGATCCTTTTGGTCTTTGCGCACCAAGTCCCGAATGTACTCACTGGTGTTGCCGTAATTTCCGCCGTTAACTCTTCCAGCGATGTACGACCGCATCGACTCAGGCAGTGCAATGCTCATTGTGTTTTTGCTCATGGAGGAACTTTAGGGGGGTTGACAATAGTTGTCAACGTAGTGTTGCGAAGTAGCGAAGTATTGAGACGCTGTTGGGAACTGACAACGAAGTCCTGCCGACGCATAGCAGATAGCGACTCAAGTCCGTTTTCGCAGCCACCGGATCGCCCGACAAGGAAATGCCGATGGCTGCCGGCAGGCCTATGAACAGTTGAGGTCCCGCGATATGAGCCTGATCGGCCACTCCATCACCTACCGGATCGCGCTGGGTCCGCGCACAGGCCAGAAGCTGTTCACGCTGCAGACGGTGCCGGCCAGAGCAGAAGAGGCCGAGCAGCAAGGTGAGCATCGCAGCGCTGCCAACGCCGGCGGGTTCTCGCTGCATGCGGGCCTCGACATCGAGCCACACCAGCGCGCCAAGCTCGAACGGCTGTGCCGCCACGTGAGCCGGCCGCCGATGGCCGAGGGACGCTTGGGGCTGAGTGCATCGGGCCGGCGCGCTACCAGCTGAAGACGCCGTATCGCGATGGCACCACGCACATCGTGCTCGACCCGCTGGATCTGATGGCCGGCCTTGCCGCACGGGTGCCGCCACCGCGGATGCATTTGACGAGATATCACGGCGTGTTCGCGCCAAGCGCGTCTTTGGTGTTGAGATCAACACCTGCGCGCGCTGCGGCGGGAAGCGCAAGGTGATTGCCAGCATCGAGGAGCCGGCAGTCATCGCGAAGATCCTGGCACAGCTGGAGAAGACGGCCCCGGATCCGCTGCTGCAGCAGGACGTGCGGCGGGCAGGGTGAGGTCGTGCCGGGATTGCGGGCAACCACTCCGGCGCACTGCGGCAGGGCAGGTGCTTTGAAAGCACTAGCCGCCCGCAGGCCGGCAATACCGGTCAAGCTGCGGCCCTTCACCAAGGACATCGTAAATGAAAGCCATCCGCATCCACGCCTACGGCGGGCCCGAGTTGATGCAGCTCGAGGACGCACCGGTACCCCCCTGCGGCGCCAGCGACCTGCTGGTGCGCGTGGTCGCGACCGGCGTCAACCCGATCGACTGGAAGCTGCGCTCGGGCGTCATGGCCGCGCAGATTCCCAAGAGCTTCCCCATCACGCTCGGCTTCGATGCCGCGGGCATCGTCACCGCGGTCGGCGGCGAAGTGGCCGGCTTCAAACTCGGCGATGAGGTCTGCTTCTACGCCGCATTCGCGCGCGGCGGCACCTATGCCGAGTACGTGGCGGTGGACGCCAGCCAGGTGGCGAAGAAGCCGCGCACGGCCTCGTTCGCCGCTGCGGCGGCCCTGCCCATGGCGGGCCAGGCCGCGTGGACCGCCTTGATCGAGACCGGACAGGTCGAACGCGGCATGCGCGTGTTGATCCACGGTGGCGCCGGAGCGCTCGGCACGACCGCCGTGCAACTGGCCAAGGAGCACGGCGCGCATGTCACCGCCACCGCCAGCGGTGACGGCCTGGCCCTGGTCAAGAGCCTGGGTGCCGACGAGGTGATCGACTACCGCACGCAGCGCTTCGAGCAGGTCGCGCGTGACATGGACATCGTGCTCGACACGCTGGGCGGGCCGACACAAGAGGCCTCATGGGCCACGATGCGCAAAGGCGGCGTTCTGGTCGCGACCGCGATGCCGCCGTCGCCCGAGCGCGCCGCAGCAGCGGGCGTACGTGCCGCCTTCGTCTTCACGCAGCCGCGCGGCGGGGTGCTGGCACAACTGGTCGAGCGGGTCGATGACGGGCGCTTGCGCATCGTCGTCGGCCAGGAGTTTGCGCTTGTCGACGCAGCCCAGGCACACCGCATGGGCGAGAGCGGCAAGGCGCGAGGAAAGATGATCCTTCACGTCGCCGCACCTGGCGGCTGACAGGCGGCGAGGTGCCGCCGCGGGACAGCGTGCCAGCCCGGGCGCAGTGGACCAACCTCTGCGCCAAACCCTCCGAAACCTTGAGAAACCTTCCAAACCCACCGAGAGCAGCATCATGACTTCAAAAAAATCCGTTCTGTCAGTTGGCCTGCAGCCGCAGCTCATCAACTTCGCAGATCCGGCCTACGCCGCCTTTCCCGGCATGACGGCCGAGAAGGTTCAAGGCGGGCTGGACAAGGACATCGCAGCACTGAACGCCTTGGGCTACGACGCCAAACTGTGCCTGACCGATTTTGGCGAAACCGCCGAGGACGTGATCCGAGCGACGTTGCAGAAGAGCCGCTATGACTGCGTCGTGATCGGTGCTGGTTTGCGCGCCATCGACAAAAACTTTCTCCTGTTCGAGAAAGTGCTCAACGTGGTCCATGAACATGCCCCGCAGGCGCGCATCTGTTTCAACACGGGGCCGTTCGACACGGCCCAGGCGGTGCAGCGCTGGTGCCCAATTACCTGAGCTCTGACTTTCATGGGCATCAACGCGAAAGACACAAACCCATGCTCCAGCTCCGCCCTATGGACACCCAGGCGCCCATCTTCGATCAACTCGGTGAAGACATGGCTCCCGTCATCCTGATCAACGTCTTCACCGTCGACGCCGCCGATGTGCCGGCACTGCTCAAGGCCTGGGAAGACGATGCCAACTGGGCTTCGCCGCACTTGTTCAGCCGGGCGGCTGTCCCCAACCTCTGCGCAGCATGACCGGGCTGCTTTCAGTCACCCAGACTTCACCAACGCATCAGGCAAACACCATGGAAAAAACATTCGACCGAACAACGACCGAAGGCTCAGCTCGCTATTTTCAAAATTGCGTGCGCAACGGCGACTTAGAAGGCGCGTTGAGTTGCTTCGATCCAGAGGCAATTTATGTCACCGGACCAGGAACCCAGGTTACAGGCAAAGAGAACATTCGCGCCGCATTAGCGCAGGTTTGCGATCTCAAGCCAGACCTGCAGGCGCAAAGAAGCGCGGACTTCATCACTGGCGATATCTCGGGGTGGGTCGATGAGTGGACGCTGAAAGCCACGACACCCGATGGCACCAAGCTTGATCTAAACGGCATCTCCGCCGATGTTCTTAGAAGGCAGAAAGATGGCAACTGGGCCTATTTGATCGACAATCCTTATGGCGGAAATTATCTCGTGTAACGGCCATCAGCCGGCGTCTGCGAACTTCAGCTATTTGGATCATCGCGCAATGGCATACGTGTCTTCTAGGCGATGAGATCAGGGCGGCGTGACGTCTATTTCCCGCCCTGATCGCGCGCACTATGCGTGCCACGCGTCACGAACTGACGAGCGATGATTTCACGCAGCCACTTCACACCGGGGTCGCGGTGTGCGCGTTCATGCCAGATCACCCGGTACTCGAAACGCAGTGCCGCGATGTCGACAGGGATCGTCACGACCGCTGCCGCATCCGCCCAGAGGCGCGCCACGCGCCCGGGCAGCACGGCCACGAGGTCGCTGTTCTGCACCACACGCGCGCCTGCATAGAAGTACGGTGCCTCTACCGCCATCGGCGCGGGCATCATATTCAGGCGGCGGTAGACGTCGTCCGTGACCTGTCCACGTTGTCCAGGGTAGCGCGCCGCAAACTGCGGATAGGCCGCCGCTGCGGTGAGCAGGCGCTTTGCAGGGGCGTGTGACTGCGCCAGCAGCGGGTGGCCACGCCGGCACATGAGCACGTAACCGTCTTCGAACAGACGGCGGCTGTGAAAGTCCGGCGGCAGCGCCTCGTCTGCAAAAAGGGCGCAGTCGAGTGCGCCGCGTTCCAACGCCGCCACGGTGTCGTCGCCCCAGGGATCGACCTGCAGTCCGATGCCAGGTGCGGCTTTGCGCAACGTTGGCAGCAGGTCCAGCAGCACGGTAGACATCCCGTAGTCCGTGGTGGCAATGCGCAGGCGCCGTTGCGCCGTCGCGGGGTCGAAGGTGGCGGCGGCCAGAACCTCGTCGGCAGCTGCAAGGGCCCGTCGCACCGCCGGTGCCAACTGCTCCGCCAGTGGAGTGAGCACATAGCCACGGCCGGTGCGCACGAGCAAGGGGTCGGCGAAGCGCTGCCGCAGCCGCGCCACGGCTCGCGATGCGGCTGGCTGGCTCATGCCCAGCGCCTCGCCGGCACGTGTGACGCTGGCCGAGTCGACCAGCGCACGCAGATAGCGCAGCAGGTTCAGGTCGAAGCTCGCAGGGTCGAGGTTGACATCCGCTTTTGGCATGTGGAGCATTCTGAGCGAAGTATTCACAGGATGCCTGCGTCCGGCGATGCTGCAGCTCCCCGACCCGCTTTCTGGAGCACCAATGCTGCCCATGCCCAATACCCCTGCCAACGAGCGCCGCTCTTTCATTCTGACTGCCAGCGCTGCAGCTCTGGGCGCAGTGCCGCTGGGCAGCGCCGCGCAGGTTTCGTCCGGCGCGTCAGCCACATCGGGCTCAACGCTCACGGCCGCCGCCATCGCACCCAAGCGGGTGCTGTTCGTGGTGTCGAACCAAGTCAATCCGGGCCCGGCCGGGTTTCCCATCGGCTATTGGCTGGCCGAACTGGCGCACCCGTACTGGGCCTTTCAGCAGCGCGGCTGGACGACGACCATCGTGTCGCCGAACGGCGGCGCCGTGATCCACGATGCCATGAGCGACCCCGAAGGCGG
>ENA-ORBV01013467-ORBV01013467.1-microbial-mat-metagenome-genome-assembly--contig:-NODE-13467-length-12428-cov-4.607076_pt1 | contig 12428 bp, 10 predicted proteins | sample MGYA00237777_ERZ505514 | MGnify/ENA primary metagenome ERZ505514 (study PRJEB26160, sample SAMN06269048) | microbial mat metagenome | isolation source: Oligotrophic lake microbial mat | place... | reverse complement strand
TTTCAAGCAGAAGACGGCATACGAGATTCGCCTTAGTCTCGTGGGCTCGGAGATGTGTATAAGAGACAGCCCTTTGTTGACCCGCACCTCACCCGAGCGGATCACGCGATAGACGTAGGTCTTCGGCACGCCCTTGAGCACGCGGATCAGGTAGTTGTCCAACCGCTGCCCGGCCGACTCGGCGTCGACCAGCAACCTTCGCACCTGCGGTGCCGGCGCGGGAATTTCGACCGCTATACTTCGGCGCTCCACATTTATGCGGTAAGTGCTTGATTTATCGGAGTTTAGCCGGGCACCCCCGCAAGCGATGATGGAACGGCCGTCAGCCATGTTGTTGGCGGCCATAAGTGATGCAACACCCGCACAACGCCAGCGGGCCCAGGTCCCTCAGCGACCCGGCAGCCGGCACGCAGCAGGTGGCAGGAAGAGCAACCAGAACCCCGCCGCGCCGGCTTCCATTCGCCGGCAAAGCAGTCGAAACACACCCAAGCGGCGAGACGGGCCCACCGGCCCTGCGCTCGCCGCCGCGCCACGCAACGCTGACTCAAGCGCCGATGTCGAATCCGTCCCACACCACCGTTGCGCTTGGTCGCAGCGTGATCAGCGCGCAACGCCGGCTTCGCCCGGCACCGCGCGCGGGACAAGGTTTGACGCCCGCTCCAGCCGTTGCCGACGCGCACGCGCCAACGCTGCGCTCTTCAGAGGTGCGCTTTGGCGCTACTCCTACAGCGCAGTCCAGGGCATTTCGCGCCAACGGTTCTCGCTGATCCTTCCGTGCATCGTGTGTGAGGCCGCCTGCGGCCCCGTCACTTGAGTAGTGATGGGCAGCGGGCCACTGGAGTGCACATGAAGCGCATGCTGATCAATGCCACGCAAGCCGAAGAGCGGCGCCTGGCGATCGTTGATGGACAGAAGCTGCTCGACTTCGAGACCGAGATCGAAGGCCGCGAACAGCGCAAGGGCAACATCTACAAGGCCGTGATCACGCGGGTCGAGCCTTCGCTGGAAGCCTGTTTCGTCGAATACGGCGAGGACCGCCACGGCTTCCTGCCGTTCAAGGAAATCTCGAAGAACTACTTCCGCGAAGGCGTCGGCGCCCGCGAGGCGCGGATCCAGGACGTCGTCAAGGAAGGCGACAACCTGCTGGTGCAGGTCGAGAAGGAAGAGCGCGGCAACAAGGGCGCGGCGCTGACGACCTTCGTTTCGCTGGCCGGCCGCTACCTGGTGCTGATGCCGAACAACCCGCGCGGCGGCGGCGTGTCGCGCCGCATCGAAGGCGAGCAGCGCGAGGAGCTGAAGGAAAACCTCGACCAGCTCGAATACCCGAAGGGCATGTCGCTGATCGCCCGCACCGCCGGCATCGGCCGCAGCGCCGAAGAGCTGCAGTGGGACCTGAACTACATGCTGAAGCTGTGGGACGCCATCGACGGCGCCTCCAAGGCGGGCAAGGGCGCGTTCCTGATCTACCAGGAATCGAGCCTGGTGATCCGCGCGATCCGCGACTACTTCACGTCGGACGTCGGCGAGATCCTGATCGACACCGACGACATCTTCGAGCAGGCCCAGCAGTTCATGAACCACGTGATGCCGGAGACGGCCAATCGCGTGAAGCGCTACCGCGACGACGCGCCGCTGTTCAGCCGCTTCCAGATCGAACACCAGATCGAGACCGCGTTCAGCCGGACCGTCAACCTGCCGAGCGGCGGCGCGATCGTCATCGACCACACCGAGGCGCTGGTCAGCGTCGACGTCAACTCCGCCCGCTCCACGCGCGGCAGCGACATCGAAGAGACCGCCACCCGCACGAATCTGGAAGCGGCCGATGAGATCGCGCGCCAGATGCGGCTGCGCGACCTGGGCGGTTTGATCGTTGTCGACTTCATCGACATGGAAGAGAGCAAGAACCGGCGCGACGTGGAGAACCGCCTGCGCGACGGCCTGCGCAGCGACCGCGCACGGGTGCAGTTCTCGGCAATCAGCAAGTTCGGGTTGCTCGAGCTTTCGCGCCAGCGCCTGCGCCCGGCGTTGAGCGAAGGCAACCACATCACCTGCCCGCGCTGCAACGGCACCGGCCATATTCGCGACACCGAGTCGAGCGCATTGCAGATCCTGCGCATGGTTCAGGAAGAGGCGATGAAGGACAACACCGCCGCCGTGCACGTGCAGGTGCCGGTGGAGGTGACCTCGTTCCTGCTCAACGAAAAGCGTACCGAGATCACCAAGATCGAACTCAAGCAGCGCGTCACGGTGTTGCTGGTGCCGAACAAGCACCTGGAAACGCCGAACTACAAGCTCGAACGCCTGCGCCACGACGACCCGCGCCTGGAAGGTTTGCAGGCCAGCTACACGATGGTCGAAGAGCCGAGCGACGAGGTCGGCATCACGCGGCGTGAGAAAGCCAAGCCGAAGCAGCAGCCGATGATCAAAGGCGTGCTGCCGGATCAGCCGGCGCCGCCCGCTCCGGCCCCAGCGCCGGTTGTGGTGGCACCCGCGCCCGTGGCTGCACCGGCACCGGTGCCGATGCGCACGGCGCCTGCGCCGGAGCCGGCGGGTGGCGGGTTCTTTGGTTGGGTCAAGCGTGTGCTCGGTGGCGGCAGTGAGGGGGTACCGGTGCGGTCGCCCGCCGCGGCGCCTTCGGTGGACAGGCCGGTGGTGGCGGTTACAGCGGCAGCCGCTGCGGGTGCAGCAGCCCTTGCCGGCGAAGGTGGCCGCGACGGTCGTCGCGGTGAGCGCGGCGGCCGTGGTGGTGACCGCGGCGGCCGCGGCGGTGAACGGGGCGAACGTGGTGGAAGGGGTGGCCGTGAACGCGGCCCGCGTCGTGAAGGCGAAGCGACGGCGGGCGATCGCCCGCCGCGGCGCGACGGCGAAGCACTGGGCGGCGAACGCGCACCGCGCGGCGAAGGTCGTGGCGGCGAAGCGCGCAGCGAGCGCGGTGAAGGCCGGGGCGAGCCGCGCGGCGAAGGCCGCTACGGCGCCGAAGGCAGCCGCCGTGGCCCACGGCCCGACCGCGCCGCGGCGTTGCCCGCTGGCGAGGTTGCGGCCGAAGGCACCCCGGGCTTCGTCGACACGATCCCGAACGCCGACCCGGCGCTCGGCGCCAACCCGGCGCTGGCCGATGGCGAGCGCGAAGGCGGCAGCCGCCGCCGCCGCCGCGGTGGACGTGGACGTGACCGCGGTGAAGGCCGTGCCGAAGGCGCCGATGGCACCGTGAACGGCGACGGCCCGATCGAAGGCACGGCAGAAACGGCCGCAGAAGGCGAAGGCCCGGCGATGACCGACAGCGCCGACACCGGTGCCAGTGCCGAAGCGCCGCGGGAAGATGGGGAGGGCGACGCCCGCGAAGGCCGTGGACGCCGACGCGGCGGGCGTGGTCGGGGCCGCCGCGATGGCACCGAAGTGCCGCAGCAACTGGGACTGGAAGGTGGAGAGCAAGCGGCTGTTGAAGCGGCACCGATGCAGGCGATGAGTGAGCAGCCGCGCTACGAAGCCGCTGCGCCGATGGCCATCATGGCCGAGTCACCGCGTGCACCGATGCCGGCCGCCGAGCCCGTGTTCGCCGCGGCGCCTGCGCCTGCGCCTGCGCCGATGCCGGCACCGGCCGCTGCACCGATCATCGTGTCCGCGGCACCTGCACCCGTGGCCGCCCGGATCGAGCCCTTCATGCTGCCATTGACCGCGCTGCAAACCCTGGCCGAAGAAGCCGGCATGCAGTGGGTTGGCTCCGACGCCGAGAAGATCCGCGCCGTGCAAGCCGCCATCGCAGCCGAACCGAAGGCCACGCGCGTGCCGCGCGAGCCCAGGCGGGTGGTGGTCGACGAGACCGGCCCGCTGGTGCTGGTCGAAACGAAGAAGGACCTGTCGCAGATCTCGCTGCCGTTCGAGCGCCGCTAGGCGAACGGCTTCCGCCGGCCTGAGCAATCAGGCCGGCGTGCAGGCCATCAGGAGGGCATTCAGGGCAGGCGCTCGAGCGCGCGCTGGTAGACGGGGTCGTGCATCAGCTCATCCCAGGCCAGTGGTGGTGTCGATGGCAGCAGCGCGCGGCGGCGCTGTTCGCTGTCGGGGTCGGGATGCCAATGGCCGTTGTTCACGGCGGCTTGCAGGCCGTCGAGCAGTTCATCGACTGCGCGGCCCTTGTCGCCCGCACTCTGGTTGCACAGCAGCACCATGTCGCAGCCGGCGTTCAGCGCCAGCGTGGCCGCTTCGGCGTAGGTGAGATCACCGCCCTTCATGTCTGCCCCCTGGCCGCCGCTGCGCGGCGTCCGCTCCCCGGGGGGAATCGAGCCGCTTGGGGCGGCCCGGCGCGGCCCGAGATGACGCGCGCCCTCCATGCTGAGATCGTCGCTGAAGATGCAGCCGGTGAAGCCCATCTGCGCACGAAGGATCTCCTTGAGCCAGCGCTCTGAGAAGCCAGCCGGCCGGCTGTCGACGTTCGGGTAGACCACGTGCGCGGGCATCACGCCGGACAGCGTCGCGCTGAGCCATTCATAGGGCTTGGCGTCGTCCGACAGGATCGCCTTGAGCGAACGCTTGTCGATCGGCACGTCGACGTGGCTGTCGGCCTTGACGAAACCGTGGCCCGGGAAGTGTTTGCCGCAGTTGCCCATGCCGGCGCGCTGCAGACCGTGCATGACGCTCTTGGCCAGCAGCGTGACGACGCGCGCATCGCGGTGGAAGGCGCGCTCGCCGATCACGCTGCTGCCGCCGTGGTCGAGGTCGAGCACCGGTGCGAAGCTGAAGTCCACACCGCAGGCGCGCAGCTCGGCGGCGAGCACATGGCCAAGCGCCGTGGCGGCGTCGGTGGCGGTGAGCGGGTCGCGCATCCACAGCTCGCCGAGCGCGCGCATCGGCGGCAGCGCGGTGAAGCCGTCGGTGCGAAAGCGCTGCACGCGGCCGCCTTCGTGGTCGACGCAGATCAGCACGTCGGGGCGGATCTTCTTGATCTCGCCGGTGAGTGCGGTGAGCTGGCGCCGGCTTTCCCAGTTGCGGGCGAAGAGGATCAAGCCACCGGTCAGCGGGTGCCTGAGGCGGCGGCGGTCGTCGGCGTTGAGCGTGGTGCCGGCGAGATCGAGGACGACCGGGGCGTGTGGAGTCATGGGTCTTGGTCGGGGTGGGTTTCGACGACGACGAAAGAGGCCGCGTAGTCGCTCTCATCGGTGACGGTGACGTGGGCCTTGAGCCTGCGCGCCGCGAACCACTCGGCGAGTGCGCCGCTGAGTTCGATGCGCGGCTTGCCGCTGGGCTCGTTGAGGATCTGGCAGGCGCCCCAGCTCATCGGGCTGCGGATGCCCAGGCCGATGGCCTTGGAGAACGCCTCCTTGGCCGAGAAGCGCGTAGCCAGGAAGCGCACGCCGCGAACATCGACGCGGGCACGGCGGGCATGGAACACGCGCAGTTCGGCCGGGCCGAGCACGCGCTCGGCGAAGCGGTCCCCGCGGCGGGCGAGCGTGGCTTCGATGCGACGCACGTCGCAGATGTCGGTGCCGATGCCGTAGATCACGGCCGTCCGACGCCGGGCCGCCCCAAGACGGACTCGCCCCCCTGGGGGGTCCACGCCGAAGGCGCATCGGGGGCTGGCTCTGCGCCAGCGTCGCGGATGCAGTTCTGGTACGCACGCACGGTGTCGCGATAACCCAGTTCCAGAGCGTCGGCGATGAGCGCATGCCCGATCGAGACCTCGAGCACACCCGGCACCCCGCGCAGGAACGCCGGGAGGTTGTCGAGGTTCAAGTCGTGGCCGGCGTTCACCCCCAGCCCCGCGGCCTGCGCCGCCGCAGCGGCGGCTGCGAAGCGCGCAAGCTGTTCGGCCTGCTGCGCCTTGCCGAAGGCCGCGGCGTACGGCTCGGTGTAGAGCTCGACACGATCGGCGCCGACTTCGCGCGCTTGCTTCATCGCCTCGGGCGACGGGTCCATGAACAGGCTGACGCGCACGCCGAGCGCATGCGCTTCGTCGATCAACGGGCGCAGCCGTGCGCCATCGGCCAACAGGTCCCAGCCGTGGTCGGAGGTGAACTGCCCTTCGCCGTCGGGCACGAAGGTGCATTGCTGCGGGCGCGCCTCGCGCACGAAGGCCATCAGGTTGTGGAAGGGGTTGCCTTCGATGTTGTATTCGGCCTGCGGGTACTGCTTCATCAGCGCAGCCAGTTCGTGCACGTCGTGGGTGCGGATGTGGCGCTCGTCGGGCCGCGGGTGCACGGTGATGCCGTCGGCGCCGGCGTCCAGGCACATCGTGGCGGCGCGCACCACGCTCGGGATGGCCAGGTGCCGTGTGTTGCGCAGCAAGGCGACCTTGTTCACGTTGACCGACAGCGCGGTGGCGCCGTGGCGCCGGGGGCCTGCTTCCGCAGCGACCAGGGGGTTCATCGGGTGGGCGATCCGGCCAGTCGTTGCATGTCCAGCCAGACCTGTCGCGTACGCAGTTTCGAAGCGCCCAGATGATAGTGAAGCAGGCCACGCAGCGGCACGCGCAGCGTGGCGGCAGCCGGTGCGCAAGCGGCTCGCACGGCCGCGGGCCCGGCCTGCGCGAGTGCGGCTTCGATGGCCAACCAGTGGCTGCCGGCGATGCCTTCGACGTCGCCTGCTAGGCCTGCGTCGGCATCGAGCATGTAGCGCCGGCCGGGATCCAGCGGCCGCGTCGTCAGCGTCTCGATCGACAGATCGGGCAGCACGCCGGTCTCGCGCAGCAACAGCAGTTCGAAGGCCCGCAGCGCCGTCGCCTCGGCACCATCGGCCGGCGCGCAGAGCGCCACCAGCGTGTCGGCGTAGGCGTCAAACAGCGCCGGGTGCGGGTCCTGCCGCGCCAGCAGCTTGAGGATCAGCTCGTTGGCATAGAAGCCGGGCATCAGCGCGCTGGCTGACAGCAGCGGTGCGCCACCGGCCCATTCGGCGCTGCGCAGGTTGAACACCTCGGCCTGCTCGTCGGCCGGCGCCTTGCCGAGCAACACCGTGATGGGTTGAAACGGCAGCAGCACGGCGCGAAAGTTCGACGTCGGCCGCTTCGCGCCCTTGGCCGCCACGACCACGCGGCCCTGCGCGCGGGTGAACAGTTCGACGATCAGGCTGGTCTCGCTCCAGTCGTGGCTGTGCAGCACGTAGGCGGGGAGTGGAGCCCCCCGCCCGGCGGGTACGCCGGACGCCCCCCCGAGGGCGCTTCGGCCCGGCTTGGGGCGGCCCGGCGCCCGGGCCGCTGCGGTCTCGGCGACCGCCCTACTCGTAGCCATAGGTGCGCAGGTGGCTCTCGTCGTCGGCCCAGCCGGAGCGCACCTTGACCCACAGCTCTAGGAAAACACGCGCGCCGAGCAGCTTTTCGAGCTCCTGCCGCGCTTCGCTGCCGATGCGCTTGAGGCGCTCTCCACCGTCGCCGATGATCATGCCCTTGTGCGCATCGCGCTCGACGACGATGGTCGCGGCGATGCGGCGCAGGCCCCCTTCTTCCTCGTACTTGTCGATGATGACGGTCGATGTGTAGGGCAACTCGTCACCCGTCAGCCTGAACAACTTCTCGCGCACGATCTCACTGGCCAGGAAACGGTCGCTTCGGTCGGTGAGCGCGTCTTCTTCGTGCAACCAGGGTTGCTCGGGCAGGTAGGGCTCGAGAATCTTGAACAGGCGTTCGACATCGGCTTCGCGCGTGGCCTGCATCGGGACGAATTCGGCGAAGGCGTGGCGCTCCTGCATGGTCTTCAGCCACGGCAGCGCATCTTGCCGGCGCGGCAATGCGTCGAGCTTGTTGGCGATCAACAGGGCCGGTTTGCCTTCGGGCAGCAGCGCCAGCACCTTGGCATCGGCCATGCCGAAGCGGCCAGCCTCGACGACGAAAAGCACCACGTCCACATCCGACAGCGACGACAGCACGGTGCGGTTGAGAGTGCGGTTCATCGCCGCGGTGTGCTTCATCTGGAAGCCCGGCGTGTCGACGAAGATGAACTGCGAAGCCCCCAGCGTGCGGATGCCGGTGATGCGGTGGCGCGTGGTCTGCGCCTTGTTCGAGGTGATGCTGATCTTCTGCCCGACCAGCGCATTCAGCAGCGTCGATTTGCCGACGTTGGGCCGGCCGACGATGGCCACCAACCCACAACGTTGAAGGTTCGGCTGCGGCGCTTCCGCAGCTTTGTGTTCGATCATCGGTTCAACGGACTGGTTGGCTGGTCGTTGGCCTTGAGCTGCTCGAGCATCCGGCGTGCGGCCTCTTGCTCGGCGGTGCGGCGCGACTTGCCTTCGCCGTGCTCGGCCAGGCCGAGCGTGGCGACAGCGCACTCGACATCGAAGGTCTGCGCGTGGGCCTGCCCGCGCGTAGCGACGATGCGGTACGCAGGCACCGGTATACGCCGGGCTTGCAGCCATTCCTGCAGCTCGGTCTTTGCGTCCTTGCTGTATTGCTCGGTCTCGGTGGCGGCGATGACGTCGCCGAACAGCGAGCGCACGACCTGGCAGGCCGGCGTGAAGCCGCCGTCGATGAAGACGGCGCCGATCACCGCCTCGACCGCGTCGGCCAGGATCGACGGCCTTTGCGCACCGCCGCCGCGGGCTTCGCCTTCGGAGAGCTTCAGCACATCGGGCAAGCCGAGCGCCAGTGCCACGCGGTGCAGGCTGTCTTCGCGTACCAAATGCGCCCGCACGCGCGTCAGGTCGCCTTCGTCACTGCCCGAGAAGCGTTCGTACAACATGCCCGAGACGGCGGTGTTGAGCACCGCGTCGCCGAGGAATTCGAGCCGTTCGTTGTGCACCGCGCCGAAGCTGCGGTGGGTTAGCGCACGTTCGAGCAGACCGAGGTCGCTGAAAGCGTGGCCGAGCCGGCGTTGCAGCGCGGCGTGCGATGCACTGACGTTGCGCTCGGTACTGCTCATCGGGAAAGGCGGACGCGCCCTAGCGCGAGCGCCCCTCGTACTTGATGAGCAGGTAGACCGGGCCGTAGAGCACGATCTCCTTCTCGTACGCGAAGGCGATCACGACCCTGTCGTTCTCCTTCGTGATGATCAGGTCCTTGCCGCTGACCGAGACGATCGAATACTCGACGTCCTTCTGCCGGTCGAAGGCCTGGCGCACTTCGGCCACCGTCTGCGGTGCGCCGCTGGCGATCTGGTTGATGGACCGCTGGATCGTGAAGTACTCATTCAGGGTCGGCAACGTCCGCACCGTCACATAGCCGATGAAGCCGATGACGATGGCCCAGAACAACAGGCCGAACAGCGAAATGCCGCGCTGGGCGCGGGGTGCCTTTAGCGACCGACGGGTCGCTCCCGAGGTTCCTGCTCCGCCCCGGGAGGAAGCGGCGGGCGTTTGCCGCCGCAAGGGGGCACTGAATGGCATGGTCATGGTCGAAGGGGCTCCAGTTCGGCCGGCCGGCATTCAGTTGAACGCACCGATGCGGCCGAGGTTGCCGAAGTTCATCCACACAAAGAATGCCTTGCCGACGATATTCTTATCGGGCACAAATCCCCAGTAGCGCGAGTCCTGAGAGTTGTCGCGGTTGTCACCCATCATGAAGTAATGCCCGGCGGGCACCTTGCATGTCACGCCTTCGGGCACGTAGCGGCAGTTCTCGGCCATCGGGAAGCGCTTCGGATCAGGCCCATAGTAGGCATTGCGCTTGGGCTCGGCGAGGGTCTTGTGCTCGACCGCGCCGAGCTTCTCGGTGAACTGCGGTGCGTAGCGCAGGCTGTCCTCGTCGTAGAACTCACCGATGGCCTTGGTCTCGACCGGCTGGCCGTTCAGACTGAGCTTCTGGTTCATGAAGCTCACCTCGTCGCCGGGCAGGCCGACGACCCGCTTGATGTAGTCCTGCCGCGGGTCCACCGGGTAGCGGAAGACCATCACGTCACCACGCTGCACCGCGTTGTTGTCGATGATCTTCTTGTTGATCACCGGCAGCCGGATGCCGTAGTGGAATTTGTTGACCAGGATCAGGTCGCCGACCAGCAGCGTCGGGATCATCGAACCCGACGGGATCTTGAACGGCTCGAAGAGGAAGCTGCGCAACAGGAACACGATCAGGATCACCGGGAAGAGCCCGGCGGTCCAGTCGAGCCACCACGGCTGCATCAACAGCTTCTGGCGCGCGCCTTCGACGTCGCCGTCGACCTTGGCGATGCCCTGCTGGGCCAGCGTGCTGCGCCGCGCCGCGTCCTGCTGCACCAGCGAAGCGGCAGCCGCCTCGCGTGCGGGCTTAAAGCGAAAACGTTCGGCCAGCCAGTAGGCAAAAGTCACCACCGTCAGCATGAACAGCAGCAAGGCGAAGTTGCCGGTCCAGAAACCGAGGAACCAACCCCCGAGGTAGACGATCAGCGCGCCATACAGCGCTGCGGTCACGGAACTCATCACGGTCTGTCGTCCATTCTTAATCGTCGACTTGCAGGATCGCAAGGAAGGCTTCCTGTGGCACCTCGACGGAGCCGATCTGCTTCATGCGCTTCTTGCCGGCCTTTTGTTTTTCGAGCAGCTTCTTCTTGCGTGTGATGTCGCCGCCGTAGCATTTTGCCAGCACGTTCTTGCGCAAAGCCTTGATGTCTTCGCGCGCGATGATGTTGGCGCCGATGGCGGCCTGGATTGCCACGTCGTACATCTGGCGCGGGATCTGTTCGCGCATCTTGGCGGCTACGGCGCGGCCGCGGTACACGCTCTGCGCGCGGTGGACGATCATCGCCAGCGGGTCGACGCGGGTGCCGTTGATCATGATGTCGACCTTGACGACGTCGGCGGCGCGGTACTCCTTGAACTCGTAGTCCATGCTGGCGTAGCCGCGGCTCACGCTCTTCAACTTGTCGAAGAAGTCGAGCACGATCTCGGCCAGCGGCAGTTCGTAAGTCAGCATGACCTGCTTGCCGTGGTAAGCCATGTTCAGTTGCACGCCGCGCTTCTGGTTGGCCAGCGTCATCACCGGGCCCACACTGTCCTGCGGCATGTACAGGTGCACAGTGACGATGGGCTCGCGAATCTCGGCGATGCGGCCCAGGTCGGGCATCTTGCTGGGGTTCTCGATCAGCTGGACCTCGCCGTCGCCCATCTCGACTTCGTAGACCACGCTGGGGGCGGTGGTCACCAGGTCCTGGTCGAACTCGCGTTCCAGCCGCTCCTGCACGATCTCCATGTGCAGCAGGCCGAGGAAGCCGCAGCGAAAGCCGAAGCCCAGCGCCTGGCTCACCTCGGGCTCGTAGCGCAGGCTGCTGTCATTGAGCTTGAGCTTTTCGAGTGCGTCGCGCAGCTGGTCGTATTCGCTGGCTTCGGTCGGGTACAGGCCGGCGAAGACCTGCGGCTGGATCTCCTTGAAGCCGGGCAGCGCGGTGCTGGCCGGGCCGGCGTTGTTGGGCAGCTTCTTCTCCAGCGTCAGCGTGTCGCCCACCTTGGCAGCCTGCAACTCCTTGATGCCGCAGATCACGAAGCCCACCTCGCCGGCCTTCAACACCTCTCGCGATACCGACTTGGGCGTGAACACGCCCATCTGCTCGATGCCGTAGACCGTGTTGGTGGCCATCATGCGGATACGCTCGCCCTTGGCCAGGGAGCCGTCGACCACCCGCACCAGCATCACCACCCCGACGTAATTGTCGAACCAGGAGTCGATGATCATGGCCCGCGGTGGTCCGGTGGGATTGCCCTTGGGTGGGGGCATGCGCTGGATCACGGCTTCGAGGATCTCGTCGATGCCCTCCCCGGTCTTGGCGGAGCAGGGGATGGCGTGGGTGGCGTCGATGCCGATCACGTCCTCGATCTCGGCCTTGGCGGACTCCGGGTCGGCCTGTGGCAAGTCCATCTTGTTCAGCACGGGCACAACCTCGACGTGCAGTTCCAGCGCCGTATAGCAATTGGCCACCGTTTGCGCCTCCACGCCCTGGCTGGCGTCGACCACCAGCAGGGCGCCCTCGCAGGCCGAGAGCGACCGGCTGACTTCATAACTGAAGTCGACGTGCCCCGGTGTGTCGATCAGGTTGAGTTGGTAGACCCGGCCGTCGCGCGCCTTGTATTCCAGTGCCGCGGTCTGCGCCTTGATGGTGATGCCGCGCTCGCGCTCGATATCCATCGAGTCGAGCACCTGGGCTTCCATCTCGCGGTCCGACAGGCCGCCACAGCGTTGGATCAGTCGGTCGGCCAAGGTGCTCTTGCCGTGGTCGATGTGGGCAATGATCGAGAAGTTGCGGATGTGATTCATCGAGCGCGAAGAGGGCAGCACCTGCGGCGTTCGCAGGCGTGCAAAGTGCATAAAAAAAGGCGCGTCAAAACTCTGACGCGCCTTCCAACAAAACGTATGGCAACTGCTTGTTGGGGCCTCATTCTAGCCACAGCCACCCCGCTGAAACCCGCGCCAACTCTAGATATTTCGTCGTTGCAGGGTACCAACATGAAAATCCATCAACAGCTTATCCACAATCTGTCTCTTATACACATCTCCGAGCCCACGAGACTAAGGCGAATCTCGTATGCCGTCTTCTGCTTGA
>ENA-ORBV01013466-ORBV01013466.1-microbial-mat-metagenome-genome-assembly--contig:-NODE-13466-length-12428-cov-15.034572_pt1 | contig 12428 bp, 13 predicted proteins | sample MGYA00237777_ERZ505514 | MGnify/ENA primary metagenome ERZ505514 (study PRJEB26160, sample SAMN06269048) | microbial mat metagenome | isolation source: Oligotrophic lake microbial mat | place... | reverse complement strand
GCGGAGAACCAATGTTTGATTAACCACAAATGTGTCTGCGGAGCACTGAACCGCCACTTTTGCCAAACGCCTGTTATCGGATGTGCTACTTTCATAAAGCTTAAGCATTCTCTACAAAATACATATCAATCATCCCTTTATTCTTCGCTTCAATTTTTCCTCTGTGTTCGCACTTGAATTTATCTTTCACCAACTTATAAGTACTTCCGCTGATGTTTACTTTACCAGGCTCACCGGATGATTCCATTCTGGAAGCAATATTTACCGTATCGCCCCAAATATCGTAAGCGAATTTTTTAATGCCTACAATTCCTGCAACTACACTTCCTGTATTGCATCCAATTCTTATTTCAAAAAATGGTTTTCCTTCACTTTCTCTCTTCTGTTTTTCGGCTAACATAAAATCCCTAATTTCTAATGCTGCGCTAACTGTATCTTCTGCATTCGTAGTGTTCGCAACCGGCAAACCGCCTGCACACATGTATGAGTCGCCAATGGTTTTTATTTTTTCGATGCCGTGTTTGGTTATGATATTATCGAAGGCAGAGTAACAGTAATTGATTTGATTAACCAATTCCTGTGCACTCAACTTTTCACTCATCAAAGTAAAGTTTTTAAAATCAGTGAAGAGTACGGTTACTTCGCTAAAGTCTTTTGCTGTGGTGGTTCCTTTTGCTTTTAGCTCTTCTGCAACTTCAGCTGGGAGGATGTTTAAAAGCAAATCATCGCTCTTTTTCTTTTCAGCTTCTACTACTTTCTTTTGTTCTTCAACTACTTTATTTCTTCCGTCCAACTGTTTTGTACGCAATTCCACTTTCTTTTCCAAAATTATTTTTTCTCTTTTCAAATTCCGTTCTCTCCATTTTATAAACCCTCCGATTAATGACAAAGCACTGATAACATAAATTGTGTACATCCACCATGTTTTCCACCAAGGTGGACGAATGGTAAATGAGTAACTGAATTCGTTGCTCCAATACCCTTCGCTGTTCATTGCTTTTACTTTGAATATGTAATTGCCTTGAGGAATATTGCCATAAGGCGCTTCGGTACGGTTGGTTATGGCACTCCAGTTTTCATCTATTCCAACTAATTTGTATTGGTATTTTACTTTTTTAGGTTGAGCCATTGTAATACCAACAAAATTAAAAGTTAAGTAATTGTTATTATAGGCTAGACTTAAATTTTCGGGCAAGTTATACCAGCGGCTTAAACCACCAAATTCAAAATCACCAACGCTTACTCCATTGCCTAAAATAATAGTTGTGTCTTTTACAAAAAAACTGTTTCCGCTTCCCTTCTCCTTTGAAGAAGGTGTCCGCCCCTGGCGGACGGATGAGGTTAAATTTACCCACGCAATATTTTCATTAAACAAGGCTATGTTTATTAGTTGAATGTTTGGCGCAGTCGTATCTGCAACTTCTCCGCCTGCTGGCGGATGGAAAGCAGTTAGTCTGTCGTTTGCGCCAATCCAAATAGTTCCGTTTTTGTCTTCGCAAATTGTTTTGCCTCCGTTTACACCGATCCCTAAAAAACCATCTTCATACGCGTAGTTCTTGAAGAAAACTTTTCCTTTGGCTTCTGGAGCGGACTTGTCCCGATAGCTATCGGGATCAGAAAACAACACTAACTTCTCCTTGTTTTCCGGGGACAGCTTGCTAAGCCCAAACCGGGTTCCGAACCAAAGATTTCCGCTTTTGTCTTCCAGCATACTCAAAACAAAATTATTGCTTAAGCCTTCTTTATCGGTAAAATGCGTAAAACTTTTGCCATCGTATTTCGATACGCCTCCACCTTGAGTGCCGAACCAAAGATTTCCGCTTTTGTCTTCCAGCATACAGTTTATATTGCCATGTTTTAAGCCTTGCAATTTACCAAAAGAGCTAAAGTTTTCCGGATTTTGGTCTCTGATATAAGCGTCTTTTGCAATTACCACTTCGGGTATGCCTGCTGTAAAAGGACTGTCAATGGCGGGCACTGTTTTGGCAAGAAGAAAGGTGTCTTGCCCCGGTGTGCATACTCTTGGTGTGCCGGCTAAAATAATTTTTGGTTTTCCTGCCGGATGTATGTTTGTATTGGTAAGCACCACTTTGGGTGTGCCTACGGGTATTTTTTTTAGTTTGCTTTCATCCACCAAAATAACTGTAGGTTTGGCCATACTGTCTTTGGGTACTACATAGCCGTTGGCAGCCACCACTTTTGGTGCAAAGGTCGTTGGGCGTTCCTGCTCTTTATGCTGGGTGCATGAGAAAAAACTAATTACTGAAATCAGTAATAAAAATGATGTAAAACAATTATTGGAATTTGATTTATGCATAATGATAATTGCTAATTATTTTATTGTATAATGTTGTCAGATATCCGATAATCGAGTGACGCAAAGGAATCTCACCCTCACGTTCTCAGGGAACCATGCGTGAAAGTCTCCCCTCACACGGCCTGCCCCGCCTGTGCGGGGGCTCTGAACCGCCAATTTCTTGTAGGTGCTGTTAGTAGCAGTTTTTATATCAGCTATTTTCAATATCAACTCATTATAGATGTAAATATTCAGCTCCATAAGGATTGTCAACCAAATATACCCAGTTCCCGTTAGGTTGTTTTTTTAATATATCACTTGACGTGCCTTTCATATCCAATTTTGTGCCGTCAGGTAAGATGGCTTTCAATGTCCATTCATCAACCCAAGCAGTAATATCACCAACGGTAAACCCAGTGCTTCTCAGTGCTTGCAAATCTGGTTTCAATGCACACACTTGCTCAAGTGCTTTGCGTATGTTTTCTTTACCCGTTACAAATGTGCCTATTCCAGTAATATAAACTGCATCTTCATCAAAACAATCAAGTGCGCTTTCTACGTCTCCGTTGCGAACGCAGTTTTGAAAATACCTTGCCGAACCTTCAATGCTTGTTCTGTCAAATTCCTTTTTCATGTGTAATATTTTTTGTCTTGTTTATGGTTTAATAAAATTGCTACTAACGTTTTAGGGCTTTGCGAAGAAGTGGAATAAGAAGCACAAATGTTCAAATTAGTACAAATGTTTATTAGAATTCCGAATGTTCAATTTGGCACTGAACCCGCTTTTTTGCAAAACCCCTGTTATATGCCGTTTTTCTTATTCTCACTATAAGTCTATTATTTTGTCGGCTTCACGTATTCCGCTTAAATAGGCTCCGTGTACTGTTCCACGATATTCTCTTTCTGTATGTTCGCCAGCAAAGAAAACTTTGTTATTTACTTCATTCGATAGTGTATCAAAGTCTGCTGATGTTGAGCCATTTGTCGGGTAAGAATAAGCTCCGTAAGAATTGATATTCTGTCCCCATTTTGTTCTCAAAAAATTTGTCGGATTTGGAATACTGTTGCCATAAATACTCTTTAAATTCAGCATTATTTCGTTGATAATTTGATTATCGGTCATACTTTCTGTTACAGTTGCATAGTCGCCAAAAGCAAAAGTCATTAATCCATTTGATGGTGTAAATTTCTTGATATTTAGAAAGTAATTAAATTTGCCTTTGGTTTCTGGGGTGTAACCAATGTACTGCAGATTTGTGTCCCAAAATGGTGTGTTCCAAACCAACAAAAATTTATTCACATTACCTATATTAGTGTTACTAATTGCATTGGTTTTACTTGTTGGTAATGCAGGCGTAAAAGTAATCGCATTATTTTTCAATACGCCTAGCGGAACTGAAACAACTACATAATCAGCATCTATATTATTGCCGTTAGCGATAATATTTACTTTTGCATTTGAATAATTGATGCTTGAAACTCTTGTATTTAATCTAACGTCTAAACCTGCTGCTAAAAAGTCTGTTACCTTATCATATCCATTCGTAATAATTACGTCTGCTCCGCTATACTCTTCGCCATCGTCAAAGAATTTTGACGATAGTTTTGAAATGTCGCCACCTGTATTAAATTCTAAATAGGCAGAGAGCATATACTTCCAAAGTCTGTCATTAGCTTGTGTTGGGTAAAGTGAATTGAATACAGTTTGAAAACTTTGTGTCTGCGTTCCTGCACTTCTAACTACGTTTAATGCACTTTCAAACTGATTTTCTGAATTAGTTAAGACTGTGTCGGAATATTCAGTTCCATTGGTGTCAAAAACTTCTACGCTATCGTCAGAAGTCAGATAAGTAGTAGCACCTGATTGTGATGCTAAATTTGTAATTGGATTGCCATTTGATCCGTGTATCCAACTTGCTCCTTCGTCAAAAGCAACTCCAAGGCTTCTGTCTGTCCGCATTCGTCCACCTACTTTTTCCTGTGCCTCTAAAATAATGACGGTAAATCCTTTTTCTTTTAGTTTTTTGGCTGCTGCAAGCCCTGAAATACCGCCACCAATTACTACAACGGTTTTACCGTTTGGCGTTATGTCTTCATCGTCTTTACCGCAACTTGCCAAAAGTGTTGGTGTCAACAGGATTAAAGGTAATCCTGTTAGCGTATCTTTTATGAATTTTCTTCTTTGCATAAGTTATAATGTTGATTAATCGGTTTGTCTGAGGTCAGTTCTAAAATGGCATATAACATTCAGGTTTGCGCTATGAACTTTCGTATATATTCCAATAGTACGAAGGTTTTATTCGTATAGCCAACAGCATTGGGGGATATACGCTACTCATATTTCTAGGGTATCTAGGGGTGATGCCGGTTTTCTATCTTTTGCCACATGGGTATAAACCTCAGTAGTTCGTATAGATTCATGACCCAATGCTTCCTGGATGTACCTGATGTCCGTACCAACCTCATGCCAGCACTTCAGCGTAGCGCTCCACCGGGCATCAGGCAAGGCCCTCACCACCCGGATCACCGCCTGATCATAAGGAAACCGCAAAGCGATCCTCGCCTCACCGCGATGGCGGACAGGCTCCATTTGGATAACGGGTGGGGTAGCGAGTGTTTGCATGAAGCAATAAATATACAGGTTTACGGAAGACTTCCAAAAGAGTTGGTGATTAGTATAGCTTTTGTTGCCTGAATAGGTGTTTACACTATGGCATCGAGGTTTGTAGAAACGTAGAAATGCAGCACAGTGGGCGCAGCGTAGAACCGTAGAGTTTTGCGGTAATGAACGGCTTGTTTCAAGCAGTACGTAATGTTTCTATCTACGGCCTGTTTGCAGGAGGCAGGTTCTACAATCGCCTCCGGCGGATTAATTCTCACTACTGTCCAAAATATTTAGAATCTGGAATAACCTTTAGTGATAATCAAAGTATTGTATGATCAAACCCCTTATTAACAAAAACTACCCCTATTTAAGAATTCCGAGATTCAAGTCATAAATCAGTTTATTACTCAACAACACAAGAGCTTATCAGACCACATAACAGCACCGGTGGAATCAATAGTAATGTTGATTGTCACATTTTGTAGCTGGTGGCTGATATTTTATGTCTCTATTATCACACAGATGCTGGTAGTGTCAATTATGGCAGCTACATATAGGAGGCTGAGTATAGAGTCAAAATAATTAAAAAATATGCAGTAAATTAATCTAAAATATTATCTTTGTCCTGGGCTGGGAAGCTTTACATAGGAGGTGCTGTTAGGCGTATGTGCTTTGTTTCTATTGATATTTTCCATTTATTAATCATTGCTTTATATAATCTATTAGTCAGCAAAAAATAGAGTAGCAAAAGGATTGTCTACAAGCCAAAGCCAAATTCCTTCAGAACTCTTTCGCATCATATTAGCAGAAGCACCTTTCATATTAATAAGATTGCCTTGTTGGTCTGTTGCTGTCATAGTCCATTTGTCTAACCAATACATCATATCATTTCCGACTGGCGCATTTTTATGTTCATAAACTTTAATGTCTGCTCGCATATTACAAAGATTAGCAACCACTTTTTCTATGTTGGTAAATCCACTAATTGTGTTCCCGTCCTTGGTTATATAAATTGCCTCAGAGTCAAAGCAGGTCATAGCATTTTTCAAATCTCCGTTGCGAATGCAATTTAAAAAGTATTCGTCTGCTTCATTAGGGTCTGTTCTGTCAAAATTTTGTGTCATTTCTTTTTCTGTTATGAGTTGTAATTGTGTTGCGTAACATTACGCCTAATTTAAAATTGATTTATAAAATGTATTAGTCAACAAAGAATGATGCAGCAAAGGGATTGTCTACCAACCAAAGCCAAACTCCTTCTGCGTTTTTACGCATTATATGTGCGGAAGCTCCATGCATCTTGATTGGATTTCCTTGTGGGTCGGTAGCTGTCAAAGTCCACTTGTCTAGACGATATATCAGGTCATTGCCGACTGGTGTATTTTTGTGCTTGTAAATTTTAAGGTCAGGTTTCATATTGCAAAGATTAGCAACCACTTTTTCTATATTGGCAAGTCCACTAATTGCATTTCCGTCCTTGTCCATATACACTCCATCTGGGTCAAAACAAGTCATAGCATTTTTTAAATTACCCTTCCGAATGCAATCCATGAAATATTCATCTGCCTCGTCTGGGTTTGTCCTGTCAAAATTTTGTTTCATATCTTTTTTGATTAATATTTTTAATTGTTGTTCAGTACAAAACTAGTTATAAAGTATAATATTCCTCTAACAGACTTTGGCGCTTATGTGTTGCAAGGTCAATAACATCGAAGCGTTTGTTATGAGTAAATGAACCCATATCTGTGTCGCTATTGATTAGTACAGCTCCCATTAAAATCACATATTTACAGTTGTAGTTTGTGTTTTCTACTAACTCGTTTATTCGTTTATCAATGGCTTCATAAATAACTTCTGTTGCTTCAAATAAAGGAATTTCGGCATTTACAACTCTATCTTTTGTCTTAAATAAAATTTGTTCAATGGTATTCATTTGATAGTCCATTTCCGTAACATTTCCTTCTTCAATTTGGTTGTTCAAAAGTTTACCCAAAGCTCCTTTTGCTGCCCCACAGCAACCAGTGTTTTTAGTTTGTCCTATACGTTGAATTTCACCAATCTTACCATCTTTTGTAATGCCAATATGTGGTCCGTAATAGATTAATACGGCTCCTTCATCTGGTACATGGCTTGCAAAAGCGCCCATTCCTGTAAGTCCTGTAAATGGGAAACCATCTAAACCACCCATTTTAAATGGTCCTAAAAATTCGTGTGCACGAGCCGGATATTGAATGCTGTTTACATCATCGCTGCAAATGCTATCGGCAAGCATAACTTGTGATGGCTCTAAATCTAATTTATCTTCTAAATAATCAATAAATATATTTACACTATCAATAGTGGTTAATGCATTTGGGTAAAACTTTCGGATAATCTCTAACTTCTCTCTTTTCTTCATTTTGTTTATATTTTATTTTTAATAATTTACAATTCATAATTTATCATGAATGATTAATCATTCATGATTTATCATTCATCATTAAAGAATAATATTGTTTTTAGGTAGTAAAGCTTCCGGCAATTCCGTTTCTCCTAGTATTTCTCTCATATCACGTTCCATTGTGCGGCTCATCTGTGAAATAGGAACATCATTTGCACCACCTTCAAACGGATTTTCTGTGCCCTCACCAATTTGATCTAAGGTTGTAAAGAACCAAGAGATCAACATTGTAAAAGGAATGACCAACCAAACCATATTGCCTTTCATGATACCATCTACGCTTTCGTTGAGTTTGTCAAATTCTTTTAGCATTCCAAAAGGCAACATGATGCTAAACATTCTGATAAAGTAAGTGTTGGATGATGCGAACTGGCGTGGATAAGGAAAGTTTTTAATGCGTTCACTCTTGCCTTGGTGTTCGTATAATTCTTTTACCATTTTTTCAAACTCCAAAAATTTAAAATTATCAATTTTATCCTCATCTAAAAGTTGTTTTATTGTTTTTGATTGCATTGCCAGCAATTGCACCGTTTTATTTTTTGCATTCAAAATTTTACCTAATTCATCAGCTGAAAGATATTTCTCCAATTCAAATTCCAGCTTTGTTTCGCTTTCGGGAATGGTGTAAAATTCTTTGTACTCTTCATTGTGTTTTTTTTCACCATTTTCCCAAACTTTTGCTTCTCTCATTTGATAACGCAATGCAGTAAGCCAAGCAAAATGGCGATATACCAAAAGTTTTGTGGTTTCGGTATCATTGAAAAAATCCCGACACATTACTGCCCACATTCGGCTGGAGTTTAGTATCGAACCCCAAATTTGTCTAGCTTCCCACGACCTGTTATACGTTTGTGTATTTTTAAAACCAACTGTAAATGCGGTAGCAGTTCCCAACAAAGCCACCACTGCCCATGGTATAGCCAACCATGTAAGTCCAACTATTTGATAAAGGATTACAGGAAAAGTTGCGATAACAATGCCTTTGTATATATTTCTTCTAGTCCAAAAAATAAATTCTTTAAATGTATATTCGTTTCCTGCGTGCATTTTTAATGATTTTTTGAATTAGATGAAGTGAATTTGCTTATTAATATTCCCACCAATACAACTGAGTAAAATTGTCCAGTAACGCCTAAAAAAGAAGTGAGTAATTTTGTAACATGCGTATTGGGCGTAATGTCGCCAAAGCCAATACTAGTTAAGGTAATGGTACAATAATATACCAAATCCATAAAAACATTCGCTGAATTAGCAACAGAGAATTCTGTATTTATTCCCTTAAAAGAATTTGGATTTGCATAATAAAAAATTTGAAATAGAAATACGCTTATCTCTATTAATAAAAAATAACCACAAGCAGATGCTGTAATAATATCTTTATTGATATAACTTGGTTTCATTAAAAACCGTAAGACTTCTATAAAAATAAAAAGATAAAATACAGCCAAACTCAAATTTAAAGCAGTCATGAAAATGGGATTACTCCCAAAAAACGGAACACACAATGGAAAAGCAACAGCACCAATGCTAAGTATAGCTTTTATGATTTTTTTCCATTTGCCTTTTTCTATAAAAATTCCTGCACTTGATACGCCTAAAATAAGCATATTAATAGGCCAAATAACTTTGGTATAAAAGGCCATATCGGTTAAAAATATGCCAGAAAACAAATGCTGGATGAGTGCAAAAAGTAAGATTTCGTACTTGTAAGTATGTAAGATTTTTTTCATCATTTACTGGTTACACAAAGCAGGATATTTATATATTTCTGTTTGGTTTTCGGCTTGTTTCACCATAAAGTCAGCCACATCGGCACGGTTTATTGCTCCGATATTTATGCCTATAGAAAGGTTGGTTTCTACTCTATATTTTTCGGTTAATGGTTTGTCTTTTAATTTACCTGGACGTACTATTTCCCATTTCATTTTAGATTGAGAAATGATTTCTTCCATTTTAGTTTTGTCATCATATACGTCTTTCAATAGAAATTTGAATATTAGTTTCATAAAAAATGAATTGTATTTACCACTTTCTCCTGCTCCAAAACCTGTCAAAATTATAAATGGAATATCTAAGTTCATTTCTTGTTGAACTTCTACTAAAAGCGTTGCAAAGTCTGAATATAAAGTAGTTGGTTTCATACTCGTTCCTGTGCCTAATGCCACAATAACGGCATTGGCCTTTTCAATAGATTTTTTCAGGTCGGTTTTATTGGTCGCACTTCCTTTTACAGTTGTCAAATTGGTATTACTCAGCAAAGAAATTTCTGACCTTGAAAGTGTGGTGACTTTATGATTTCTTTCTAATGCTCTTTTTACTGTTTCGAGCCCAACTCCAGCCGATGCTCCTATAATTGTGATATTCATTTTTTAAAGTTTTAAATTAATTTGGCAAAGATACAAAAGTAGTATAATAAATATACTAATTTTGTAAAAAAAAACTGGTATTTTTTAGGATACTACTAAATAATTTGAAATGAAAAATAAGGAAAAGCATTTTCAGAACAGAGACGTGCAAGACGTTATTGATATTATTGGCGGTAGGTGGCGTGGTGCTATTTTGGCAAGTCTTTGCGATAAAGAAAAACGGTTTAACGAACTCAAAAGAGATTTGGGAACCATTACACCACGAACTTTGATTAAAGAACTTAAATATTTAGAAACTAATAAATTGGTTAGTCGTGAAGTCGAAACTGAAAGTGTAGGTTCAGTTCTTTATAGCTTAACAAAACATGGAAAATCATTAGAGCCGTTGATTGATCAAATTGTATTTTGGGGACAAAAGCACAGAAAAGTTGTTTTGGGTTAATCTGTCTGATTAATTTTTGTAGCGTTTCTGTTTTTGGGGTGTCATAGCATTACGCCTAACGTTTTGCAGCTACAAGAAGTTGGCGATTCTTACCACAAATGTTGATGCGGAGCACAAATGTTTGTTGAACCACAAAACTGTCATACGAAGCACTGAACCGCCAATTTTTTGTAGGTGCTGTTATCGGTTCGTGCTACTCTCGCTATGAAATTGTTTCGTTTCAATTATCCTCAACAATTAGTTTCTTCGTGTATTGCTTTTCTCCATCACTCACTTTCACAAAATACATTCCGGCAGAAATATTTTTGAGATTGATTTCAGTTTTTAATTCGTTTGAAATATTTATTTCAAAAACATTTTCTCCAAGCACATTAAAAATTACCACTTGTGCATTTAGTAATGCTGCATTTAAAGTGATGGTGAATTCTCCTTTTGCAGGATTTGGATAAATATTTATTCCATTTTCTCCCGCTATCTCATTTATACCAGTAGTAGTAATAACAAACGCTGCTGATAAGCGGTTGCATCCAAGCGCATCAGTTATTTGCAAAGTATAAGTTCCGTTAGTAGTGGGTGTAAAAGTGTTTGAATTAGTTCCTGCCGGATTGCCATTGAAGAACCATTGATACGTGCCGATTCCGGTAGTAGATAATATAGTTCCGTTAAAACTGATTAGTGGCAGGTTGCTTTGCAGGGTATAACGTACTATCATTTCGTTTGCACCAGCAGCATTAGAAATACCCGCAATTAGTAGGTCTCCGTTTGTTAATTCAATAGCTGTTGTAATATAGCCCATATCATTACGGGTTAAATAACCGTTGCTTCCAAATGTTGCGTCAATGGTTCCATTGTTATTTAATCTTGCTATAATTCCTGTAGCGCCAAATCCTGTAGAACCTTCAATTAAAATTTTTCCGTTTTGTAAAACGGTAATATTATTAACTTCTCCAACTGGGTTAGTAGCATCGCCAACAAAAGCAGTTCCATTGGTACCGAAAGTGGAATCAAGAACACCGGTTGGCGTCAATCGCAGTACATACGATATTGGCTGAGATACTTTAGACATGGCAATAATTATATTTTCATCAGGCTGAATTGCACTGATTACAAAGTTCGCCACATCAAGCGTATAGTTGAATAACCCGCTATTGCCAAAAGTTAAATCGCGCGTGCCTGTCGAATCAAAAAGGACAGCGCCCGCAGTGTATGCATTGCCGGTGCTGTATGGAAAAACATTTATAATTTTCCCATTTTGTAAAAGATGCCCATGACCACTGTTAGCGAAATTAATCGCTGCTGCGCACTGTCCTGTGTGATTGAATGATGTATCCAGCGAGCCGTTAGTTAAAAAACGCATGTCTCCGATACCGTTACCTCCGGTAGCTGTAAAAATAACACGGTTGTTCGGTGTAAGCATTACTGAAAATCCCTTAGAGGCACCCGTAAAAAGACTTTGAATGGTTGTGCCGGTATTATTCCATGAGGAGTCAACTGTGCCATCGGTTTTATAGCGGGCAACGAAAGCCCTCACTGTAGAGGCAGCATTGCTTGAGTTTTGGGATCCGGAACAAATTATTTTTCCATCGGGCTGCAGCACATAATCTTCAGCGCCATTCCTGAAATCAAAATTATGGTGCACAATACCGTTTGTACCAAAGGTGCTGTCTATGGAGCCATCGCATTTATCAAATCGTACCATGTCATTGTGCTGATCATTAAATTGCACGTCATAGTCGCGCCCTGCACAAATAATTTTCCCATCCGGCTGAATAAGTAAGTTAGTAGGATAAACACTGGATGTAGAAGAGCCAGGTTGTATTGTAAGAATGGAGTTAACACCAAAGGAGGAGTCGGCAACCCAGGTTTGCGCTGAACTGTGTTTAACTAATAAGCAAAACAGGACTGCTGAGAGAATGTAAAATTTTTTCATTTGGTTTTTGATTTTATTTTTTGTGCTTACTCTATTCGGTTTTCAGCGTTCCCGTTTTTATGTTGTCAAAGTTAAGTTTCATGCCCAAATTTTCAAATTAGCTGTGTCCTCCAAGCATATCCGATAACGGCTTGCGGCTAAAAGAAGTGGCGGATTTGGAATACTAAACTGTCTATACCCACCAAACTTTATTAGTTGCACAAATGTTTGTATTCGCACTTCGCCCGCCATTTTTTTTAGGTGCTGTTAGCGGTTGTTTTTCTTTTCCCAAATGTCTGGCAGTTTAAATTTGTCTATTAGTGTCGGCTTGTCAGGATTACCTGTCCAGAGGAAAATTTGTCCTGGTTGCCGA
>ENA-ORBV01013463-ORBV01013463.1-microbial-mat-metagenome-genome-assembly--contig:-NODE-13463-length-12433-cov-4.276465_pt1 | contig 12433 bp, 9 predicted proteins | sample MGYA00237777_ERZ505514 | MGnify/ENA primary metagenome ERZ505514 (study PRJEB26160, sample SAMN06269048) | microbial mat metagenome | isolation source: Oligotrophic lake microbial mat | place... | reverse complement strand
CCTTCACCGTGACCGAAGAAACTCGGCATGCTGTCGAGTTGCACCTTGAGGGCCGCGCGCCGCGCCGAAGAGTTGGCCGTTTCTTCATACAGCAGTTGCGCCTCGGGCGCGGGGCCACGTCGCTCCGAGACACCGCGCACGACAATGATCCATTCGTACTGGCCAAGCCGCAGCGCGACGCGATCTCCAGGCACGAGATGTCGCGCACGTTTGGCGCGATCATTGTTGACATCCACCTTGCCGCCATCAATGGCGTCGGCGGCCAGCGCCCGCGTTTTGAAGAAGCGCGCTGCCCACAACCACTTGTCGAGGCGAACGCTGGACACCGGCTCACTCATGCTCGGAACGGCTCAGCGGCTTTCATGGGCGTCGGGTATGTCGTCGTCGTCAGCATCGTCATCCTCGCCGTCCTCGCCGTCCTCTTCACCGTGCGTTTTGCGCACGATCTCCGAAATACGTGTCGCGGCGCCGCCGTACACGCTCCGCACGAACGCATCGGTCGCGCGTTCCGACAGGGCGTGCAGTTCCGGTCCGAGATCATCGAGTGCGTCGAGCATCTCGTCGTCGCTCTCAACCTCGATATCGTTGAGCAACGCCAACACATCTTCGCACGCTTCCGCCATGCGAATGGACGCCTCGGTATCCGGGCCATGCTCCGGTGCGTTCTTTCCGGCCAGATGGGCTGCTCGCGCGCGCAGCGTCGTGGCGTCCGTGGCGAAGCGATCGAGCAGGTAAGTAAGCGGGTCGTCTGACATGCAGAATTGATGCACGCGACACCGGCATCACGCCAGTGGCCGCAGGGAGAACAACGCGGCGACCGAACGTGATTCAGGCGTCGCTGACCGTGCGCGCGACCACTTCGAGCCGGGCGTGTTGCCAACCCTCGAACCATGCATCACCCACCACCGCTGGCGCGATTCCGAGTGCGGCGCAGCGGGCGAACAGATCGTCCCACCATCCGTACTCGTGCGCTTCGAGTACATCGAGGAGTGCACCGAGTGGCGCGCGACGCTCGACGAGCGCATCGCGAAGCAATGGAGGTGCTCGCAACTCGTCAGACAGCACGACGGGCGGCAGACCGGTTGCGACGTCGGCGACCGACAGCACCCCCGCCAGGGCGCGCGCACGCTGGTGCCCCACGCGGTCGAGTGCACCGCCCAGTCGCTCAAGGGAACGGCTGCGCCGAATCGCGATCGCGGGCAGTTCTGCGTCACCACCGCAGTCACCGAGCAGAAACGCCGTCGCCACGACCAGTCGCTCCAGCATCGCGTCGCGGCCAAGCAGGGTGAAGGCGTGTGCCAGCGTACGCGGTTTGTTGGCGCCACCCGCAGCCGATGCGGTCGCGCGCAGGACGCTCTGCGAGACCACAGGATCGCTCGCCACGAAGGCATCGAAACTGGCGTCGGGCGGACGTCCGTCGGCGAGTGCCGTGAGCACCGAGAGCGCGCTCAGCACTCGGGGACGCGCATCGTTTGACGCCGAACGTCCCCGTGGAAGCGGCCGACCCGTGAACGCAAACACGCCCGCGGCGCGCAATCGTTCGCGCGTGGCCCGATCGTCAACCTGTCGTGCAATCGGGCGCGCGCCGGCATCAAGCAGTCGCTGCACGGTGTTGGCCAGTGTCAGTCCGCCGAGCGCACCCACATCGAAGGCCACCGGCGCACCGGAGAGCGGCTCCGGCAACGTGGTCGTGAGCACGCGGCCCACAAACCCAAACCGGAATCCCGCGGTCGCGTAGCGTTCGAGTGCGCGTAGCGTGTCGCTGTCGTCAAGGGCATCGCTGGCGAGAAAGAACACCACATCGGCGGATGCAAACCCGGTGATCGCCCCGCCGCGCAACACGGCCGGTGTCACGGGGACGTACAACGGTTTCCCGCGGACTGCGCGCAGCAAATCACGACGCTGTAAGAGGGTCAGCGTTGCGCGGGCTTCGTCGTCGATGTTGCCGGCCGCACTTCCCGACAGCGGATGCGTGCGCAGCTCGTACGCGATCGTGCGCTCCCGCGCATCACGCACCGGAATGAGCGTGGCCAGCATTCCGGACGGGGTCATGCGTGTGTGGCCGGGCGCGAGCGATTCCTCGCGAGGTTGGCGTTCACATACGCAGCATCGCCCGTGACATCGCGCACCAGATACGGCGCCAGCCAATCGGGCAGCGTGACGAGCGTGTCGCACGAGGGCAGCTCGATTTCAGCGAGGACGAGCTCCCGGTCGAGGAAGACATCGATCTCCCACGTATACGCACCGTCAGCCACGGTGTGCCGCACTTTTTCAACCCGTGCGTGCGCCGTGAGGGGCCACAGACTCTCGAACAACAGCGGCTCCGTCTGCTCTTCAATTTCGATGCGCGACACCCCCGTGCCAACCTTGACGGTGCGCGTCCATTCCACGCGCCCCTCCGGGTGCACACTGCGGCGAAGTCGCTCGCGGAGCTGTTCGCCCGGCAGCCATCCCTGCGCAATGCGGATTCCCGGAGCCGCAAGCGCACGCGGCGGGGCGGCCCGCAACAGGAACTTGCGTTCAATCTCGTGGTCGGCACGCGCGATGCGCGCGAGTGCGTGCGCGGCGTCGGGCACATCGCGCAGCGCGGAGCGTCCGCCGTCAAGCAACCAGGCATTTCTGAACTCGGCGCCGTGCGCTTCGCTGGCGGCGTCGAGATGCTCCGCGAGCGCGTTCAAGGAGTCGGCGAGCAGCGGCTCCCGCATCGTGGCGCGACGCGCCGCCACGGCGAGCAAATGCGCATCGCGCATGGCGCCCACGGTGTCCTGCGCGCGGGAGAGCGTGTCGTAGAGCGCTTGCAGTGCCGGAACGTCACTCAGCCACGGGACGAGGAGCGCGCGTACGCGTTTGATCGAAATGCGCGCCGCGTGCACGAGTTCCGGCTCCGCTGTTTCTGCAGCGAGCCGAAGCGAGCGTTCAATTCGATGTACGGCGTGGTGCAATTGCTGCACCACCACAGCCGCGAGCGATTCCGCGTGGGGAACTTCTCCCACCACACGGGCCACCGTGTAGTGGGTCAACGCGTGCTGCCATCGCTCGACGTGTATCTCGAAGTGCCGCGTCAGCGCCGTACCGATCCGACGCGCACGGTTGTCGCGCTTAACGAGCAGATGTGCCAGCAACCAGTCGGCACCCGGTCGCATGGCGACGGTGAACGCGGACTGATGCGCCGCCAGCCACTCCAGCTGCACGTCCAGATCGCGTACCCGTCCCAGCGCGCGGTTGAGTTGTTGCAGTTCACGCCCGCCGCGGCGACCGAGGCCTTTCCCGAGCGATCCGCGGTACACGCGCAGCGTGGCGCGAAGCCTGGTGATGGCCACACGCGTGGCATGCACGCCTTCCACGTCATTGGGTTCGGCGCGTACGCGCAGGCTGGCCGTCGAGATGCGACCCAGCCAGTCAAGGGCCAGCGCGCGTGCGGCGTCGTGCGCTTCGCGGGTGAGGAGAGAGGCGGGCTCGGTCATGGAAGTGGAGTCAGACAGCGAACAATCACTCACCGTCAGCGGCGGTCACCGTGACGTGTGCCGAGCCATCGGGCAGGTAGTGAACGACCAGTTGCCACGGTTGGCAGCACACCTGGCAGTCCTCGATGTACACCTGATGGGCACCCGAGCCCGGGTCGAGCCCGATTTCATTGGGCTCGCCGCAGTAGGGACAGTAGACCTCACTGGTGTCATCGGCAACACCCTCGCCAAGCGGGAACTCCTCGTCTAGCCAGGTCTCGTCGGCATCGTCCTCGGGTTCCGGCGCGGGGGCTGGGCTGTCGTTGGCTCGGGAGATCATCGGGGCCGGCAGGTGTTGAGTGTAGAGCGTCGGAAGACGCAAAGTAGTGGACATCCCGTCCACGTCGCGTACCCCGGTGTCCCCTGAAAGCGACGGTCCATCGTCCTTGTCAAGGGACGGCGCACGTGACTGCAATCACGGAAAGCTGTTGCTAAGCAATGACTTAGCGGCGTGGTGCGAGGTGGCGCGCCGGTTGCTTCTATGAGCGGACACAAGCGCCTGTCCTTCCGTTCCAGTTTCAGGAGTCCTCCCCATGCCCTACCCGTCCGTGTATCCCGCCCCGTGGAAAGGGTGGGGAGTCGCCCTCGCCGCCTTTGCCCTCATCGCGCTGTCCGCATGTGGCAACACCCGCGTCGCCCGAATCGATCCCACCTCGGTGACCGACCTCTCCGGTCGCTGGAACGATGCCGATTCGAGACTGGTCGCGAACGCGCTCATCACACAGTCTGTCGACGGTACCTGGTCGAGACTGTACAGTGCCGCCCACGCCGGACAGGCGCCAACGGTCATCATCGGTCCCTTTGTGAATCGCACGCTCGAGCACATCCCGGTGCAAACATTCACCCGCGATCTCGAGCGCGCCTACGTGACCACCGGAGCGGTGCGCGTGGTGGCCAGCGCCGATGAGCGGAGCTCGGTGCGGGAAGAGCGCGCCGACCAGCAAGCCAACGCCATCGCGGAATCGCGAGTGCGCGTGGCGATGGAGCAGGGCGCGCGCTTCATGCTGCAGGGCGACGTGCAGGCGATTGAGGACGCGCAGGGACGCGAACGTGTGATCACCTATCAGGTGGATGCCACGCTGGTCGACCTCGAGACCAACACGAAGGTCTGGGTGGGCCAGCACAAGATCAAGAAGTATGTCGACCGCCGCCGCATCGGCTGGTAGGAGAACCCCATGCCTCTCATTCCCATGATTCAATCTCACCGCGTGCTCGCACTGGCGATTCTGGTTGTTGCCGCCACGCTCGCCGGATGCAATGGTCCTCGTGTTGTGCAGGAGGCGCCCGTGCTGATGACGGGCGATCGTGTGCCCATGGCCGACGATGTGATTGTCGATGCGCAGGCGCGGGAAGTCGCCGCACGCGCGGTCAGACAGTCGGAGCACGACGCCGTCACGGCGCGCGCGATTGCGGGCTGCACGCCGGCGATTTGCGATGCCATCGGCCGCGGTGAAGTCGCACTTGGCATGACCAGTGCCCAGGTGATGGCGGCCACGCGATCGGCGCCTGACGCGTGGAGTGTACGTCGCACCGCGAACAGTGTGGTGATGACGCCCGCGTCGCTCGACGCGCTGCCGACAGATGCGCAGGGACAACTGGCCATCGTGCAGTTCGACGGTGATGTCGTGTCGAGTGTCTCGCGTCGCGATCGCACCGGGCTGCGTGTGGAGAGTCGCGCCGCCGACACCACGCGAACGGCGCGCGCCGCAGCCGTGACCAATGCCATCGTGCGGGAGGGCGACGACTATGTCGCGGCCGGTGATCGTGTCCGTGCGCTCGAGCGGTATGATCGCGCGCTCGTGCTGTCGCCGGAGGACGCCATGCTCAACTACAAGGTGGCGCAGCTGCTCGACCAGCAGTTGCGACCCGTCGAGGCGTTGATGCGCTACCAGAAGTTCCTGCTCTCGCTCGAACTCCAGCGCATTGATGCGGTGGGTACGCAGAATGCGAAGTTGGCCGAAGCGATTGCGCTGGCGCAGCAGCGCATTGTGGTACTCGATCGTCGCAGTCGTTGATCATTCACGCGCTCTCCATCACTCCGCTTACCGCACGTACATATGCATCGATCCGTCAGGTTCCTGATGCTGTCACTCACCGCGTTCTCGGTGAGTGGTTGCGCGTCGTTGTGGAGCGGCACGTCACGGTCGTACTCCGTGTCGCCCAGCGGGCTGCCGTGGGGTGAGGAGTTGGTACGTCGCGCTCTGGTGATGGGCACGTTTGAACAGGCGCTGGAGCGAACGGCCCAAGGCCGTGATGGCGCGCCGAACGACGACCTGTTGCGCGCGCTTTTTCACGGTCACGTCGCGTTTTACGCCGGACGTTGGGGTGAGAGTGCCGACGCGTTCGCGGAAGCCGATCGGCTCACCGAGGTTCGCGCGACCAAGAGTGCCTCGCGCAGTGTGATGTCACTGCTCACCAACGATCACGCGCTGCGCTACGTGCCGCCTCGCACGGAACAGCTCTTTTCGCGGTACTACGCGATGCTCGGTCGCGTGCAGTCGGGAGACGTCGAGGGGGGTGCGGTTGAGGCACGTCGTCTCTCCGCGCTGCTCGAAGCAGCTGGCGCGGAACTGGATCCGTCAGAGCGGGCGACGCACGCCGCACTGCGCGATGTAGCCGGAGCGGTGTTCGAGGCGGCCGGTGAGTGGAATGATGCGGGCGTGGCATACCGCAATGCGGCACTGCTGCGTGGCGCGTCGCGGGACAGTGTGGACTCCATTCACGTCTCGCGTCCGATTGGGGACAGCGCCACGCTGCTGCTCGTTGTGGAGAGCGGATTTGTGGCGCACTACGTTGCGCAATCGCTGGCCATTCCACTCGATGTGCGCACCGATCGCAATCGCCGCGTCGCGCGCGCTGCCGGTCGGAGCGTCGCATCACCCGAGCGGCTCGGCCGAATCTTTGGCCTTCCCAAGCACGCCACGGAGCGCCACGCGCTGAGTGGGTCGCACGACGACGCGGGTGCTCCCGCACGGATCGGGCGCGAGGTGGGACCGGTGTCGGCGCCTCCCGTTTACGTCGTCTCGCCGCTCGATACCGGCGCACGTGAAGTCCCACCGATGTCGACGAACTGGCTGAACGCGCTCGACGCCCTGCCGGATGGCGGCGTGTTCCTGCCGGCACTGCGCGATGACGAGACGCCGAACGTGGTCATCGCGCCTGTTCTGCGCGAGACGGTGGCCGCCGATTGGACGCTGCGGCGCGCGGGCGGGACGCGCTACCTCGGCGATCGTCGCGGCATCCAAACCTGGCTCGAGGTCGCCTGGCCCGTGCTGGTGCGTCCGCGTCTGCCGAGCGCTGCGATGTCGCTGCGGCTGCAAGGGGTACTCTCCATAGGCAGCCTTGATCCCGCCGACAGTACGAAGCGAAACGGGCGCTGGGCGCGCGCGCTCGATGTGCCCGTCGTAAGCTCGCTGACCGCCGACATCAGTGACGCCGTGGGCGCCGACGCGAGACGCGGCCGGATGGCGCGACTCGCCAGACTGGCGGCGCGCACGGCCACGCGCGCGGTGGCGGTTGACGCGGTGCGGGAGAAGCATGGCGAAGCAGCGGGACTGGTCACCAGCATGCTGATCTCGGCCATCGAGCGCGCCGATACGAGAGCGTGGCATTTGCTGCCCGGTCGGCTGGCTGTCGTTCGGGTGACCGTGCCGGCCGGCACGGTTGAGCCGTCGCTGCACCTCGGGGGCGCGGCCAACGGCACGTTCACCGCCCTCGCCACCTTCGGGGCGCGTCCAGGCTCTGTGCACGTGCTGTCCACGCGCATCTGGCGCGACCCCGTCAGTAGCAATACCACCACGATCGCCATCGACCCAAGGCCGGGCAATGGTACTCCATAAATAAACTCGATGGATCGCGATCAATCCATCCGGGTTAGCTTGTGGGGCGCTGCTCGGCCACGGTGAGGCCGAGCACGGCACGGCGTTTGTCGCTCTCACCGGGAGCGCAAACGCGTCCCGCACCGTTGTATCTGTGACGCGCCAGTCTTGGGCACGACGGCGCTGCCACCCCGACCTCACGTTCATGACCGTTCGCCAATCCACTCGCGCCGCGCAGCTGCTCGCGGACGCGCTTCGTTTGGATGTAGACCCATCCGCCTGGATCGCGCTTGATCGCCGCACGCGGTCGGGCGCGTTCTCCCAGCAACTGCAGACGATCGGACAGTCCCTCGAAATCGCGTTCTTGACGCGGGACGTCGAGGCGGCAGCAATCGGCGCCGCCGCGCGTGACCGGGATTTTCCGGTCGTGTTGGTGGCGTCGGCCCAGGCCGAGAGCGGGGATATGCTCGTGCTCGCGGAGGATACACCGGGGCGAGCCGCGCTCTGGCTGGTATCGGCGACGGGCGGGGCCCGCATTTTGCCGGCGCGTTCGCCTGAGGCGGTCGAGCAGGAAGTGCGCGCTCGTTTCGGCGCCCGCTGTCACGCGCTCTCTCCGTTTTCGCTTCGGCCGAGCGCCGCGCCCGGTGGTGCACTGGAGGTGCTCGAGGCTGACGACGACACGCAGTCCGAAGACGAGGCCGCCGCGCATGGCTCGCACGCGGTCGCGCGACTCTGGGAGTTGCTCTCCCGTGATCGTCGCGAGATCTTCGTGGTGTTTTTCTACGCCGGTCTGGCCGGACTGTTTTCGCTGACGTTGCCTCTGAGCGTGGGTGCAATCGTGCAGCTGATTCAGGGCGGACTGATCCTGCAATCCGCCACCATCCTGATCGCGTACGTCATTGTTGGCACCATCATCGCGGGTGTGTTGCAGGTCCTGCAGCTTGGCGTGGTGGAGCGAATCCAGCAGCGCGTGTTCGCGCGCATGGCGCTTGAGTTCTCGTTCCACCTGCCGCGCGTTCGCTACGATGTTTATCTGAACGAAGATCTGCCGGAGAGTATGAATCGCCTGTTCGAAGCGGTGCTGATACAGAAGAGTCTCGCCAAGTTCCTGCTCGATACGTCGCAGGCGTTGCTGACGATCTTCTTCGGGCTCATCCTGCTCACCTTCTACCATCCGTACTTCACACTGGTGGGCGTGTTACTCGTGTTCACGCTCGGATTGCTCTTCTGGGTAACGGGACCGAAGGGGCTCGCGACGAGCCTGATGGAGAGCAAGTACAAGTACCGTGCGGTGCACTGGCTCGAAGAGGTCGCGCGCGCGTTTCATGCGTTCAAGTTCGCCGGTCGTTCGCAGCTCGCGCTGTCCCGCATGGACGCGATTCTCACCAAGTATCTCAAGTATCGCAACAAGCACTTCAAGGTGCTGGTGCAACAAGCGGTGGCCATCGTGGTGTTCAAGACGGCCATCACGGCCGGCTTGCTCATCGTTGGCACGGTGCTCGTCGTGAATCGCCAGATCACGCTGGGCCAGTTCGTGGCCTCGGAGCTCGTGGTGGTGACCGTGCTCGCCGGTGTCGAGAAGCTTGTGCTGTCGCTCAGCGTCGTGTACGACATTCTCACGTCAGTGGAAAAGGCCGGTCACGTCACGGACCTCCCGATCGATTCGGTTGGACGGTCGCCGCTGCCGGTCACCACGCGCGGCATGGCGATGGAGTCACGCGAGCTCTCGTACGCCTACGGCACGGACGGACCGACCGTGCTGGAACGTGTCTCGCTTTCCATCCACGCGGGACAACGTGTGGCGTTGACGGGCTTCAAGGGCGCCGGCCGTAGTACGCTGCTTCGGTTGCTCGGCGGATTGCTCGACGATTACAAGGGCACGCTGCTCGTCGACCGGGTCTCCATGCACGACGTCGATCGTGATGCCATGCGCGAACGGATCGGACAGGTGCTCTCGCTCACCGACCTGTTCGACGGCTCGATTGCCGACAATGTGTCGGTTGGGCGCGCGCACATCGGCGAGCCGGAGATCTGGGACGCGCTTCGACTCGTGGGCCTCGAAGACGAAGTTCTGTCAATGCGTCATGGACTCGAGACGCGCATCACCAACGGCGGACGGTCACTGCCCTCGCACATCGCCACCAAGTTGCTGTTCGCCCAGGGGATCGCGGGATCGCCGCGCCTGGTCTTGTTCGACGATCTGTTCATGAACCTGCTGGCCGAGGATCGACGACGGTTGCTGTCAATTCTCTCCGACCGGTCACGCGAATGGACGGTCATAGCGGTTTCGCACGATCCGGTGCTGCTCGAGGCGTTCGATCGGGTCATTGTCATCCGGAACGGCACGATCGCCGCGGATGGCAGTTTTGCCGAAGTACGCGAGGATCCGTACTGTGGAACGCTCCTCGACAGTCACGTGCGCACGGGTGAGATGGCGCGGGATGTGCGCGAGCGTGGCACGGTGGGAGGAGCGGCATGAGCAAGCGCGAAAAGCGGGTCAAACGCCCGGTCTTTGAGCTTGAAGGACTCCCGCTGAATGCGTCACGACTGCTGTACGAATCGCAGTCGTATGCGGCGATACCGCGCTGGATTCTCGGTGTGTTCGCCGCGATCATCATCGCGGTGTTTCTGCCGTGGCAGCAGAACGTGCAGGGAGACGGTGTGGTGAGTGCGCTCAGTCCATCCGAGCGTCCGCAGTCGCTGCCCTCGCGTATCGACGGCCGGATTGAGCGATGGTTCGTCGCCGAAGGTCAGTTCGTCGCGCGGGGAACGCCGATCGTTCAGATCTCGGAGATCAAGGATGAATATCTCGACCCCGAGATCGTCGAGCGCACCTCTGAACAGCTTGGATCCAAGCGTGCGTCCAATGAGGACAAACGCCGGAAGGCAAGCGCGCTCGACGATCAGATTACCGCGCTGAGTCAGGTGGCCGAGCTCAAGCTTGAGCAGACGCGCAATCGTGTGCAACAGCTGCAGGCGGCGGTGGCGCAGTTCACGCTCGAAGATTCGATTGCGGCCGACCAGCTGGTGCGTCGCGACTCCCTATATCGTTCTCCGCTTGGCTTGGTCTCGCTGAACGATCTGCAAACAACGCGGATGCGCGCCCAAGCCGCCTCGGCGGCGCTGGTGCAGCGACGGAATGAGCTGCTCAACGCGCAGATCGACTTGCGATCGGTGGAGGCGGAGTACCGCGAGAAAATCGAGAAGGCGCGCTCCGATCGCTCCGGAACGCTCGCGGAGGTGGCGGATGGTGAGGCCGAGGTCTCCAAGTTGCGCAACAAGGTGGCGTCGCTCGAGCTCCGTCGCTCGTACTATCGTATCGAAGCACCGCAGGATGGTTACGTCGTCAAGGCGCTGCGTCAGGGTATCGGCGAAATGGTGAAAGCGGGAGAGCCGATCGTGACGGTGCAGCCGGCGACGCCGCGTCAGGCGGTAGAGCTGTTCGTGCGCGCGATGGACGTGCCCTTGCTCAAGCCCGGACGCAAAGTGCGGCTAGAATTTAATGGATGGCCGGCCCTGCAGTTTTCCGGCTGGCCGAGTGTGGCCGTTGGCACATTTGGCGGCGAAGTGGTGGTCATCGATCAGGTGGCCGGGCTCGACGGCCGATTCCGAGTGCTCGTCTCGCCCGATCCGTCGGACGAGCCCTGGCCGGTGCAGCTTCGGGCAGGCACAGCTGTTCATGGGTGGGCCATGCTCGACACCGTGCGCGTATGGTTCGAGATCTGGCGCCAGCTGAACGGCTTCCCCCCGGCCATCGACGTGTCGCAGGCGCCGGGCGGTGCCGAGGCGCGTGGCATGGACAAGGCGAGCGGCTCCACCAAAAGCGGCGGGAGCGCGAAGTGATTCGTGCCGTGATGCTGGTGCTGGCGCTCGTGCAGGTCCCTTACAGCAGCCGAGCGCTGCCCGCGCAAGCGGCGCCGGTAACGGACACGGGCGGCGTCGCCTATCCATACGCTGTCTTCATCGCGCAGGTGCTGGCCGATCATCCGATCGCGCGTCAGGCGGACCTGCTCGCGGAAGATGTGCGCAGCCAGCTGCGCACGGCCTGGGGCGCGTTCGATCCCACGATTTCGGCAACCTGGGACCAGAAACGGTTTGATGGAACTGGTTACTACTCGTATACCGATGTGGCGCTCAAGATTCCCACGCCCTTCGGGAGTGATCTCAAGATCGGGGTCGAGCGCGCGGCGGGGCAGTTTATCAACCCTGATCGTAACACACCGGCGGTGGGTCTTGTGTCGGCGGGGCTCAGTATTCCGCTTGGCCAGCGAATCATCACCGACGAGCGTCGCACGGCGCTTGTGCAGGCACGAGCCGTTCGTGACGCCGGCGAAGCAGATCGCATTGCCATCTACAACGCGCTGCTGCTCAACGCGGCGCGTGCGTACGGCACGTGGTATGAGATGTGGCGTCGACGCGAGATCGCACGGGAGGGCGTGTCATTGGCACAGTTCCGGCTTGAGGCCGTTGACGAGCGCGTGCGCAGCGGCGAAATCGCTCCGGTCGATACGCTGGAAGCGTCGCTCGAAGTGCAACGGCGCGATGTCGCGCAGCGCGAGGCAGACGCCGCCTACTTCGCCGCCGAGCTGCAGCTCACGGCGTATCTCTGGGACGCACGGGGGAATCCCATCGCGCTTGCTGACGCTGTGCGGCCGTCGTTGGAAGGGCTGGCCGCCGGCGAGCTTCCGACGGTTGACTCGACGTCCGTCGCCCGGTGGCTGACCGCCGCTCGCGCGTCCAATCCACAGTTGCGACGGGTCGACGCCGAAGTGCGATCGGCTGCGGCGCAGCGACTGCTCACCGGCCAACAGCTGCTGCCCTTCGCCGAGGCCAGTGTGCATGCGCTTGGTGACGGGGGCACCACACCGCCGGTGTTTGATCGATCGCAAAACGAGGACAACTACAAGGGCGTGCTCGAGATCAAGTCGCCGTTGTTGTTCCTCAAGGAACGAGGCCGTTTCGGCAGCGCCGGTGCACGACTCGACGGGCGACGTGTCGAGCGCGACCGACTCAACCGCGAGATCGAAATTTCCGTGCGCATCGCGGCCAACGAGCTGGATGTCCTGCGCTCGCTCGTTGCGTTGCAGGCGCGGAATGTCGAACGGACACGAC
>ENA-ORBV01013462-ORBV01013462.1-microbial-mat-metagenome-genome-assembly--contig:-NODE-13462-length-12433-cov-5.160813_pt1 | contig 12433 bp, 10 predicted proteins | sample MGYA00237777_ERZ505514 | MGnify/ENA primary metagenome ERZ505514 (study PRJEB26160, sample SAMN06269048) | microbial mat metagenome | isolation source: Oligotrophic lake microbial mat | place... | reverse complement strand
TTTTCAAGCAGAAGACGGCATACGAGATTCGCCTTAGTCTCGTGGGCTCGGAGATGTGTATAAGAGACAGGCCTAATCTCTTGATTGATCAATCATTGATTGGATCTGTCATTGGTAGTTGACCTGCTACTTGGAATTGTGCCCATTGTTGCAACTTTTAACATTTAATGATGTTAACCCAAATGAACAATCCGAACACACAACTGCATGTGTCTGCTGACCCCACGAAGTCAGTTATCCATCAAAAGGAAAATGCTTTGGAGGACAAAAGTGTCTCAGAAATGCTTTGATTTTTGCTTGGCAGTGCAAAAGGAAAACAGAATTAAGGCCTTAAAAAAAAATAGGATTAAGAGGAATCGAATGTGGGAATGTGCACAGCATGCTAGTCCATTGTGGTGATTGCAGCAGATTTGTTTGCCAATGTTTTTTGCGTGCAATGTTGAGTTGAATTTCAGAATCAACAAGTTTGCTAAAATTGCTACTAGTACACCACCATTGATGCACAGCAAGTCAAAATCTCGGTTGCATCTGCAAGACAAGAAATGGACACAGTCAGTGTGATAGGGGAAAATGAAAAGACATTGAACATTGTTAACATACTCAAAAAGAAAATCCACAAAAAGAAGGACAAGAGTCTGCAGTGACAAAATGTATCCAGCTAGGGCATTGTTGACAAAAACCACATTCCTCATCTGCAGACACCTACCATTTTTTCTGTTGACAACCCTCTTTCAGAAATGGATGGTTCGAAAGGTCGCATTTGACTTTGTTGTTGGTGTTGTCAAAACAACAACTGTTAGCAATGGTGGGTTCATGCAACACACAGATAAGACTCTGCATACAAACATTGATGAAAAGTTGAACCGCAAGTCTTGGATTTCATCATGCTGTAAAATTTGCCTCTCCCAACAGTTTGAACAAAAAGTCACATTTAAAATCACTTTTGCAACAAAAACAAAGATTGCAAAATCATGTTAAGATACAAAAAATTAATTGCAGTTCCACTTCCCTTCATGTTATTTCAATAACTGCTAAGAACTTCTTTAAGGAAGCTCAGACAACAACTAAGGCAAGTTCCAGTGTAACAATTTATTGTTGGGTTGGTTGGTGCCGCATTACATCATAGTAGGGTTAGAGATCCAGGATAACCGTTGTCATTCTTTTTTGATCGTCATCCTTCTTCCAGCGGCCGATCTGACCACGACACAACATGCACCGGACCAAAGTCGTCAACGCGAAAACTTACACATGCACACACAACAACAAACCAATAGAAAAGTAACCAGAAATGACTCTAGATTCTCCGCCCTCTATTGGATAGATTCATTCAAAAAGAACAAAACAACATTCCTAGTAGTAGTGTGTGGTAACGCCACCACCACGAACCACAACAAACATGACTGTGGATTATTCCAACATTCGCGCTTCGGTGGAAGACGCCGGAAGTGACAGTCGGGTGGAAGTCAATCAACGGGCCTTGATTGACAAAATTCTGGCGCGCTACGCCAGTGCGGGTGCCGTCTATCGCGAGTTGTTACAAAATTCCAATGACGCGGAAGCCACGCATTCCGAAGTTCATTTTACTACCGACGTTGTCGGTGGGGACGGCAAGAGTGGAACGGTGACCCAAGTCATGTACCGCAATAACGGCATGCCCTTTCGCGATCAAGATTGGGCGCGGCTCAAAAAAATTGCCGAAGGAAATCCCGACGTCAGTAAAGTGGGAGCCTTTGGTGTGGGTGCCTATACCATGTTTAGCATTTGCGAAGAACCCTTGGTCATTTCCGGCAATCAAGCCCTGGCCTTTGTGTGGCGTGGAGATGCCCTGTGGACCAAAACCAATACCAACATAGTCAATTCCGAGGCACTGGGACCGGGACAACGGCCGTGGACATCCTTTGTCTTGCCCAGTCGAGATCCCTATCCTCTGCCGAGTATGGAAGAATTTGGGAGTTTTCTTTGTACCAGTCTTACTTTTACTAAGTGCTTACGAAATATTCGTGTTTTTGTGGATGGTCATGAACGAATGTTTATTCAAAAAACACAAATTCAAGAACCCACAGCCGTTGTGCCACCATCGTCGTCTTCGTGGTTTTCCAATGATGGAGCCGTTACAAATACAAGCCAAGGAGTCTTTTATTTACAAGACAACAACAAAGCCATTAAAGAAAGCAAATATCAAATGGATGTACTGTGTGACGGAGAAGCTTCCAGTATTCAAGCACGATATGTTTCGGCAGTGGCCAAGACACGGATTACATCGGCCATGGCCAAACGCATGGAACGTGTGACCAAAAAACAACCCCCCAAAGAAGTCAATGTCGAAATCTTTTTAAATGCCGGTGGTAACGACGATCATCATTATGACGATCATCATTCGTCCACCAAGAAAAAACCCAAGAAAACCGTCGCGGATCGGATTGTGGAATCCTTTTCTCCCCAAATGGGAAAGGGTCGTATTTTTATTGGCTTTCGAACCTCGCAAACGACGGGATTGGCGGCCCATTTGGCAGCACCCTTTGTCCCGACCGTTGAGCGTGAGGCCATTGATTTGCAAGACTCTACCCTTCGAATTTTCAATTCCGAGCTATTGGAATTTGGTGGCATTTTGATGCGATTGTCCTTGGAACACGCCATGAGTTTGGTCGAAGTGGAATGGAAAGAAAATGCGGCGGCCCGAGAAAAATTGGATCGAGAATACATGGCCCAACAAAAGAATGTAGCCTTTACCGCTGCGGCTGCGGCCAATGCGCAGGATGCCGATGAAACCGAAAGCCTTCAACTCGCCGACAGCGAAGAGACGAGTAGCAGTCTTTTTGGCTTTGCCAAGTTCATGGCCAAGGGATTAAAGAAACAAATCGTTTCCGTGGTCAAGTCGGTCGATCAAATGTTGGACGATGGAAGTGAATTTTTAAATCCCAAAGATCCAAGGCCACTTTGTGCGGAAGAACGACACGCGATTTTGCTCATGCAGAGTTTTTGTCCGGAACAATCCACGCCAGATGCTTTGGTGGGAATGAACTTGGCCCAAGGATTTTCTCGGTGCATGCCCAATACGGCACCGCCCGTACTGGCCAAGTCGGGAGTCATTCGAGGAGATGAAGCAAGGTTGCCCAATCAAGGCATGGAGTCTTTTGTCGAGTCCAAAGTCATTCGCAAGGTAGTCTACATGAACTGCCAGGAATACCATGATGTGATTGCGCGGAGTCAAAAATTGCAGCTTGCCGATGTGGCGAAAGCTGTCGCCGATGAAGTGTTAGACCAATCTAGATTGGTGTTTTTTCTCAACTGGTGGGCCCGGTACAGCCAGATTGATCAATACACAACACGGAATTATGCGGGAACTATCAAAGAGTCCATTGCCTTTTATGCGGAGGTGGAGCCAAAAGATCCAACCCGAGCCAAGGATATCAAGTACTTGCGCGATATACTCTTTTACGTGGAAAAGGAAGGAATGTTGTCGGTTGACAATCTACCCATGCCGTCCTCGGTCATGCCCAAGCCCTTGCGCGATGAAATTGGGATGCGGACATTGACCGACCAATCCTTTCGAGATTGGTTTGACCCGGTACCCCTTGAAATTTGGCTCGATTTTATTTCCGTCCACCCCTGCATAACAAATGGACAAGCCGAAGACGAGATCTTACGGATGCAAGTTCTGACAATCTTCAGCAAGGAGTATGACAAACGTTCTGGAAGCGGACGTGATGTTTATGGTGGCTTTTGCCAGAGGCTGCTTTCGGACAAACGCTGCATTCCCTTTGATTCTGACGAACCTACACAATTTGCGGCCGATATTCCATCCAATCTATACTTGCCGAGCGCAGAACTGAAAGCCTTTGATGGCGTCGGCTCGTTTCACAAAGCATCCAAGACTCTCAAAACTGCTGGCATTACAGAAGACTTCTTACTGGTTCTTGGTGTTCGAAAGAGTATTGCTGTGGAGTTTCTCTTTCAGAATTTGTAAGTTTGTGCTAAAAGCTTTTTGCACCTTACATTATTTGATGTTGTTTGAGCAACTCTCACTGTTCTCGTGGCTTTCAACTTTCTCGTGTTTTCACAGGGAAACACTTAAGTGGTCAAAAGATCCAAAACCTCTCGTCGAGTATCTGCGATCAGCCTCTCTCAGTAAAAAGGATGTCAACATGCTTCGTCGATCACACTATCTACCCGCTGCAAACGATGAATCCAGAACGTTTGCTCCCTCTGAACTCTTTCTCCCAGGTATGTTATGCAGCTCCATACTTGTTTTATTTTCGCTTTTCGGATTTCGCTTGTCTGACTTTTTGTCTGATTGGTTCCGCCTTTGAATACTGCAGATCCAGAACTCAAGATATTTCCGTTCGTGAGAATGTTGCAGTGGCCGTCAGAGGATGGTCTGTCCGTTCAATCCGAAAATGGAAAGTTTCTTGCAGCGTTAGGGTGCCACGTTCGTCCGTCGCTAGAAACGGTTTTAAGATTCACTGATCAAGCGAAAGATGATGTTTTGCGAATCAAGTGCTTAGACTTCATGGTCAAACGTATGGGCCCTCATGGTACCTATCAGGGAGAGTATGATCGCATTCCCCACTCCAAGAGATCCAATTATAAAATCCTTCCAGCGACAAGGTTGAGTTTCCTGCAGCCAGACTCAGAGAAAACCGAGCTCTGCTCTCCAAGTCAATGCTACTCTGATATTTCATGTGGGATTATGTGCTACCCTGTCGTCGATCCAAAGCTTCCTTCCAGAGATCTGTACGGCGCCATTTTTCAGTGCCGTCGTTGCCCAGAACCCGATGCAATGTTGGAGCAGCTGTTGTTATTGGTGCAGCTTGCCAAGAAAATGTCCGCGTCAATAACTGGGGCAGCTCTGAAAGAGATTTCGGCTCGAATCCTGAAAACATTCTCACTGATATTTCAATACCTTTCTGGCAAAACCTCAGATTTTAACAAGAACTCCTTGGCAGCGTTGCGAAGGGTGAACTTTATCCCGCTTCTCAATGATGACGGCGTTGTCGATTGGTTTCGTCCAGACCAAGTCTTTTTCAAAACTGGCGAGGGGGACTCTGACTCGCTTACTGAAATGTTGTTCAAAGCCATTGAATTCAGCTCCTTCCTCAGTGCTGTAGGTGTCAAGGAAGAGGCGTCCGCGAAAGATCTTTTCATTTTGCTGATCCAGCAGCCAGAGAGCATTCTTGAGAAGCTAGGCGAGAAGAAATATGTACTGCTTCTACGCCGACTAGCTGCGAACCCACCTTTTTCGAGAGTTTCTCCCCAAATCCGCAAGGCTCCCTTTCTTTTGGCGTATACCCAGCCAACGGACAGTGATGAAAACGAAAAAAAGCAGAATTATGAGCTTGCTTGTGCTGAAGATATTGTAAGTACGACCCCATCATTTTTTTCTCTCTCGTTTTTACCATTTCTCACGACTTGCTTTTCTGTTCCTCGTGCACACCAGTACATCATTGATAATTCTTTTTTTGGTCGCATGTTCCCTGTGTTGAGAGCGCCACATGAATCCGATTTAGAAGATTTTTATGTGCAGATTGGTTCGCAATTTATCAGTTCTAGTGTCCATAAGCGCTTCGAAATTGTAGGGCGAGCTCAAAAAGGCACAAATTTAGCCAAAGCCCTGAGAGAACGTATCGAAGAGAGAACACCCCTCTTGGTTTCTCCGTATGTAACGTCTCGCCCTTTGGTGCCACATGCAGCGTCTGTGCTCGAGGGAAACAGACTGACGATTTTCGAAAGTGACGGTCTCCTCGCTGTGTATACTCTCGGCAAAGCTGAGAGGCGTCAGCGCACAACATGTTGCGCAAGGCCCTTGGACAAGAAGCACCATGCGATGTACGTGACAAAAGATTTCGACTTCTTCGACGTGGGGCAAAGCATTGGTGACCTCATATTGGAGCGATGCCAGCTAGAGGACGCATTTTTCATTTCATCGCTACTTGATACAAGTCTTGAACAATTGCGCTCTCGTGGATTTCCGGTTGATCGTGTGCTGAAGCCCAAGCCCCTCCCAGAACCACCGAAGCCGCCGCCACCGACTCCGCCACCACCACCACCTGCGACGGCTCCAACAATAGCAAGTATTCCACCCGTCGCTGCCACCGCCGCAGCAGTAGCGCCCCCTGCCAATCAACCAAACACCAGCAAATCTATTCCAGATGATGATACCGAAACTGTAAATACGGCTGCCAGTAGCACCGCGGATGAGGGAGATTCAGTATTTTCCACTGAAGAGATAATGACCATGGTCAAGCAAATGTTTCCTGATGCCGACGAAGACTTTTTGAAAAAGCAACTGGGAAAGTCTCCGGCTCTTGGCGATGTCCAGCAGCTAGCGGAGGAGATGGCGAAGGGAAATTACCCACGGAAGACAGAACAAAATAACACAGTGCAGCCAAGGGCCGCAGCCGCAGCTAGAGAAGAGCAGCAGGCACTCATGCCCGCTCCCCCAGCCGAAAAGATTCCGAAGAGGAAGAGCGTAAAGAAGGCTTTAGGTCGCGCCTTTGGTGGGTTTCGAGGCGGCGGAGCTTCACACTCAGGAGCTTCACACTCTGGGTCAACTGGGGCGGATGCCGGTGGCGAGTCGCAGATGGGTCCAGCAACTTCAGGTGGCACTGCTCCAAGTAACGACACTGGCCCTGTATCACCCCAACAGGATGCAGCGTCCTACTCAAACATGACAAACATGCTACAGAACCAAGCACGAAATTCTGCACCAGTAGATGCTAAAGGAATCACATCGAACGACACGGTGATGACATCTGTCCCCAAAGATCTTGACCGTGGGAGTACGTGCGAAGTAGTACCTGGACAGTCTCTGAAACCCTTCCCTGGGCCGCGTGGAGACGGTCGCACGCACAATGGAGTGGCTGTCTTTTCGGCTCGCAAATCTCCCGAGTCGGAGGTCTTCCTTCAGTCCCACGAAGACGCTGTTGAGAAATTTGCTCTCGTTTTGACTCGTCTGGCGGAGGTGTATGAAGTCGACAAAAAGTCCATTGCAATCTTCCATGATCCATGTGGTGGAACAATTGCATTCAACTCAAATCGCTCGCTTCACTTCAATGTGCGGTACTTCCATGCTCTCCACTACTTGCAAAACAAGCATGATAGTTTTGAAAGCTACAGTTACTGGTTTACTGTGGTTGCTCATGAGGTAAGTCCTACTTCAACTTCCACAAAGCCTGGAGATGTGTTCTCGAAACTCACACTTTACCTGTAACTTGATTCTTTTTAAAACCACAGCTCTCCCACAACCTTGTGTCGGCTCACAATAAAGAGCATGGGTTTTATACCGAAAGTTACATTGCTCAGTATCTTCCAAGGTTTCTGTCCCTCATGCAGGGTCTGCCGCGGCAGTTCTAGCTAGCTAGACCATTGGAAGGCTCACACTACAACTAGACACACAGTTTATTACTTTGAAACTGTCAGTAGCCAAAAATCGCTTAATACTAATTGGAAATAGTAAACACTCTAATTGATTTCTTCAGGATATTTTTGATCCTAAAGATCAGTAGAAGCGGTGCTTGAAAAGTCAACATCGACGGAAACCGATGCCGCCGAAAGACACGCACTCCTCATCCGCAACGGCGAAGTTTCTCCTTCGGCCCAAGAGGCCACCAGAGATTTGATTTGGGTGTTTTGGCGATTTCACTTCTCCGTCGAGAGTGGAGTAAAAACACTTTGTCGGTTGTGTTTTTTATGTGCATAAAAGTCATTCAAATACCGTGAGTGGAGCTCATCTCGGGCTGCATCTAGACGACGCATGTACTCAAAGCTATTGTGAAATTTGAGCGTCTCCTGCGGTTTTCGTGTAGCCCAGCAACTCATCACTCGAAAAAATTTGGACCAACCTTGGCCATTTTTTAATTGTTTCTTGCTTTCATGTTTTTGCTGTGCTGAATATGTCAACATTTGTCTGTGATACGAAATAACAGAGGTTCCTTCCTCAAGCAATACAACATTGACACCGGCCGTCCAATACCGTAGCCGTTGATTTAGAATGGGAATGCAATGACCGAAACAGTAGCAGAGGTCCATCATCCAACAATCAAACGCCTGTACCGGCATAGTGGGAATCACGTCATGTCTATTGGTTACACGTAGGTAGCGCAAGTTACCGCTTTCTTCAAGTGCCTGTGTCATTAATAGTATCACCGAGATGGATCGGTGGGCGAAAAAGTAAACACCCAAAGACTCGAGTGAGTAAACCCCACATTGAAAGGTAGATAAAACTTTTACAACATTTTTTTAGAATGGCGTACCTGAATTGCATGACGAAAGGAAAGGTTGCCAGTTTTGGGCGATGCTACACCGACACAAGAAATGGGTTTGGGCATTTCCTCGGTGGTAGCAAAATCAAACGCCGCAAGCAAGGCCAGGGACGCACCCAGACTATGCCCAGTGACATAAATATGGTAGGTTGGGTACTGGTGGGCGAGTTCCAACACACGTTCCCGGATTTCTTTGCATTTGCCTACCCCTAACTCTTTCGTTGACTGATTCAAGTAAGCTTTTTAAAGCACAAGTAGATTGTGTGATAGAGATATGTGAATAGGGCATATAGGAGACATCCAAAAGCAATCACACCCATTGATCACAAACTTACTTGCAAACCCCAAATGGACTCCAATCTTTTCGTCTTGCTTTTGCGTGCTTTTATCTTTTCCAGCAACTGCTGTCGCCACTGGATTGGGATAAAATCCCATGTGTGGATCCAAGTCCGCCATGGCATCTCGAGGGGTCGCAGTGCCACGAAACACGACGCCAATTACTTTCCTGGGACTTTATTTCATAGAATTGGGGGGGTCCATAAATAGTATAGCAGAGGATTAAAAAGCCATGGGTTGAGTACTTGTGATAACGATTTAAAAACAAACATCTCCATTCAGTTCAAGATTCATTGCCACACCAATTCAAAAGTGAGAGATGTAGGATTGAACTTGTTAAAACTTACTGATTGAGAAAGACCGCATAGACCATTTCCTTGTCACTCTCATCATGAAAGTCCAATACCATTATATCGCTGTGAGTGGTGTTGTTGGTATTCGTTTGCCCCCCCTCTTCCTCCTTTCCATTTCCATTATTATGTGTTGGCGTGCTTGCTTCTTGTAATATTTGGATATACATATCATGAGCAGTTTTATCATGAGATTCCTTTCGTAGCATGTCATCTTGTTTTAAAATGACGGGGACGACCTCTTTATCCATATCCAATGGCAAGTCCAACAAGGCCTCGACAAATTCAGGCTTGGCCAATTTACCGTGACGAACGGCAGCTCGAGCTTGAGCGAAACAATAAATCAAAGTGCTAGCCATTAACATTTCACGTGCTTCTTCATAGATGGATGGTTTCCAATGCTCATCATGATTTGTTGTATTATCTTGGTGCAGCTTCTCATTCCCCAAAAAAGAAGTCTCAAATTTGACTTCGATATTTTCTTTGTGATCATCATTCTTTCCTCCTACATTCTCTACCTCCTTCGAGGTTTTCAGCTTCTCGCTTCCTTCAGCCTCAACTACTGGCTCCTGCTTCTCCAGTTGTACTTGCCCATCTCTCGTGGCAGTTCCTCCTGCCAGCACCTTGGCATTACCAACCGCTTGGTCTCCTGGGGGGGTAGGAGAGTCCCCTCTACTGCATCCAGATAATGGTGGTTCTGGTACTAGGGACTCTTGGGGCAAACCGAGGGCATCTGTCATGATATAATTGTCGTCAAATCTGTATCTCAAAGGAGGATTCTTTTCGTCGTCTTTGAACTTTTGAAGGATGGGGTTGGTCTACCATTATTATTTGTCCCGTCCTCCGCGACCTTGGTGTTCAAAATGACGCTTCGCATACCCCAGCTATGTTGGAAAAGAGATCTGTGTGGTACCAGGTATCGTACTGTTTGTATGAGTCTTCAACGCTGTTGACTCAGCTACTAGCTAGTATGGCTGAATTTCAAGCTGCCCACAGGCGCACACCTGCTTAATGCACTTCCTCCGGTCCACAGCTTCGCGGTTTTCATCTTGTCGACGTCATGCCTAACCCATTGCTTCATGGCAAAAGGAACAAAAGGGCTCAGGTCACGAATCAACTCTTCTGATTGTGAAAAGTGGATCTCTGCCCTGTGCGTTCACTGCTAGGTACTAGCAGTTGGTGGCAGTCACCAAATGTCAATCTCATGATGTCTTGTTGCGCCTAAGATCTTCATTGATCCAGTGTTGAATCTTCAACCGGTGCACCATGCCAACAACTGCAATCAATGAAAATCACAAGCTTCAGATTGAGCCAGAACAAATGCAATTTCTGAGGCATCCAAAGACTTTCTGATTGATTCTCTCTCCCACCATGTTATTTTGGCTCTCAAGAATGGCAACATGGTCATTTGCTGAACATGATCACATTCTGTCCTGTTTCTGCCGGCATCATGATGATGTAATCTGTTGTTGCGGAACTGAATCATCAGTGACTGATTGAGTGTGTGAGCTCAAGACACTCATCCAACAACAAACCAAAAAAAGACAGCGACAAGCTGCTTCTGCAATCAATTCATGAACAGGTTTGTGAGATTTCAGTTCTGCTAAGGTTGAATCCCAAACAGGGAAGTTCATGTGCATCAAATTGATTGAAATGAAATGTTTGTTCGACGGCTGCGTGTTTTGCATTGTTCCTTGTGCAGAGCTTCATCTTGCAAACCAAGGAATTTGTTGTAAAATTGAGGGGAGTGAACGGGTCGTGAAGTGAACGGAGCACTTTGGAGTGAGGGAAAGTTGGGTTTGATCTCCTTTGTGGTTCACGATGATGGTTAAAGGAATGCAGAGCCGCATGGACTTTGCGAGGTAACAATTTCTTAAGTTTGAGGGGGAGACAAACCGGTCGCAGAATTGTGATGCTCATGACTTGAATGTCAATCGATGAAGGACCCTCTTCCATGGGACGTTTGCGCGGGAAGCTCAGACTGCTACCATGTGCCTGCTGTTGCTGCTAGTGGCTAGCAAGTGCATGGAACGTTTTGCTTTTGACTAAGAAATTGTGTCAAGCTTGCGCTCTCCTGGTGCACTCGGCAGGGGTGCAACGCGGCCAACACCCCTCTGCCGGGGCTGTTGTTGAACATCAGGCACATGTGATGCACCCGCAGTTGCTGTGAAGTCTTTGCATCCCAGGTCTTCGGTTATGGATTCTCCCAACAAGTCCGAGATCCTGCGAGGTCTTTGGTCCTTCTTCCACTTCCCGTGCTTGGCAATCCTGACATTGCTCCTCTGTTTCTTGCATTCGCATTAAGTGCATTTTGAACACTTGAAACACCACATGTTGCTATCCGAGCAGTTTGCTGGCTCAATGAATGCAGCACCAGCGCAGCTAGCAACTGGGTGGGGGCACATGTGTGCATTTTTTCATTTCACTCTCACAGTCTTTTGACCATGGAGCCTTCCGGTTCGAGCATTCTCTGTTTTGATGGGGCATCCCTTCATGTTTGACCAGGCTTTTGGAAGCACGATGAGAAGGTGAACATGCAATTGGCCCAGTTGGATCTGACAGAAGATGAAGTGATGGAGGAGGAATCGAATGATGGAGAGATGCTTTGCCACCATGCCGGTTGTTTACCTTCCGAAGATCCCGACGTCAGTGAGCTGGAGTTTTGCAACCTGTGTTGTCCTTTGACAACAGAATTCAATTGCTGCTTTGTCCTCACTGTTCTGCCGTCTCCTGCCATCAAGAAGGTCCTGCATCCAGAGAGTTTCCACTGCTACCCTGTAACCCTTGTCTTGTTTTTGAAAACATGCACAGGCAACAAATGGTTAATTGTGAATCAAAACATGCAAATGGTCAGTCACAAGGGCGAGCTGGGAACGTGCAATTGTGCTCCAGAAGAGCCCTGCAGTCCAGGCATGATCTTGCACAAGTTTGCCTTGCAGCGAGGCTCCTTCCTCGTGGATCGCAGTTCCATCTCCAACCACAAGACGCTTTTTTCCATGGAGGAATGAGGTTTCACTGATGACGTTATCCGACACACGTCGGTCCACATCTCCATTCATCTCAAAATGGACCCCCCTGAAAGACAAGTTGTGCTTCCGAAAAGCAGCAGACTCCTCTGATTGTGTTCTTTGCCCGATTGAAACTGCATCCCTGCACCGCACAGCAAGTCACCAAAGGCTCCTGACATGTGCAACTCCGGACATGGGGTTGTGTGGTCCTGCTGTCCATTGGGCACTTTTGGAAATCACACCAAACAGCAAAGAGTGACTGATTCACAGCAGATTATTGGAATTGTTTCTAAGGCTAGTGCTCTGGAAATGAACAGAAAATAATTTTTTTTTGTTGATCCTCACAGTGGTTCCAGTCAGACATCAACTGGGCACATGTTGCACCCGGGAAAATCTGTGGCAACTTCGTGTGTTGGGCTGGCTCTTTCGTCATTGATTGACTCATCAGTGCTGGGGGTGGTCTGCTTTACATACCTAT
>ENA-ORBV01013461-ORBV01013461.1-microbial-mat-metagenome-genome-assembly--contig:-NODE-13461-length-12434-cov-4.601602_pt1 | contig 12434 bp, 8 predicted proteins | sample MGYA00237777_ERZ505514 | MGnify/ENA primary metagenome ERZ505514 (study PRJEB26160, sample SAMN06269048) | microbial mat metagenome | isolation source: Oligotrophic lake microbial mat | place... | reverse complement strand
TCTGCGCAATTTTGTCGTCAATCAAAGTTTTCAGCGCCGCTTGTAGCAAGTGGGTAGCGGTATGGTTGGCCTGGGCACGACGGCGGTTGGCCAGGTCAATTTGGGCGGTGACGCGATCGCCCACGGTCAGAGTGCCCCGTTCCACCGTGCCCAGATGAACGAAAATCGCCCCATCTTTTTGGACGTCGTTAATCCGCACCAGCAGGTCGGTTCCTGAGAGGTAGCCGCGATCGCCCACCTGACCGCCCGACTCGGCATAAAAAGGAGTTTGGTTCAGCACAATTTGCACGTCGGTGCCTGCACTGGCCGAGCTGACAGGCTTGCCCTCTGTCAATAGCAGCACCACATCAGCAGCGCTAGAGAGCTGGGTGTAGCCTAGGAATGTGGTCTCGTGCAGCTGCCCTGCCACTGTATCGAGGCTGCCCTGCACCGTCAGGTCAATGGTTTCGTGGGCATCGCGGGAGCGATCGCGCTGGGCGGTCATGGCCGTTTGGAAGCCTGCTTCGTCTACCGTTAGCCCCTTTTCTTCGGCAATTTCCTGGGTTAGCTCTAGCGGAAAGCCGTAGGTGTCGTAGAGGGTAAAGGCATCTTGTCCGGTAATTTGGCCGCCCGCAGGCAGCTTGCTGAGCAAGTCAGTCAGCAGCTTTTCACCTCGCTCTAAGGTTTCCAGAAAACGCGATTCTTCTAGCGCCAGTTCTGCTTTAATCACCGTTTCTTGCTGCCGCAGGTTGGGATAGGCCGCTGCGGAAAGGGCGATCGCCGCCTCTGCTACCGGATTGACAAACGGCTGGTCAATTCCCACCAACCGGCCATGCCGCACCACCCGTCGAATCAGCCGCCGCAGCACATAGCCCCGCCCCAAGTTAGACGCGCTAATGCCGTCGGCAATCATATGGATCACGGCGCGGACATGGTCACCAATTACCTTCAGCGAGGTTTTAGTCAGCTCATCGCACTGGGCATAGTCCAACCCGGCAATGTCTGCCGCCGCTTTCACAATCGGGAAAATTAGGTCGGTTTCGTAATTATTGGGCACCCGCTGGAGAATTTGCGCCATCCGCTCTAGCCCCAGCCCGGTGTCAATATTTTGCGCCTGGAGCGGGGTAAGATTGCCCTCCGCATCCCGGTTGTATTGCATGAACACCAGGTTGTAGAACTCAATAAAGCGCGTGTCGTCTTCCAGGTCAATCTCGTCGCCGCGCTCGGGGTGAAAGTCAAAGTAGATTTCGGAACAGGGACCGCAGGGACCGGTGGGTCCCGATACCCAAAAATTGTCTTTTTCGTCCATCCGCTGAATGCGGGTGGCGGGGATGCCCACCTGGTCACGCCAAATCGCAAACGCTTCATCATCGTCGCGGAAGACGCTAACCACGAGCTGCTCGGCGGGCAGTTTGAACACTTCTGTGGACAGCTCCCACGCCCAGGCGATCGCCTTTTCCTTAAAGTAGTCGCCAAAGCTAAAATTACCCAGCATCTCAAAAAACGTATGGTGCCGCGCCGTGCGGCCAACGTTTTCGATATCGTTGGTGCGGATACATTTCTGTGAGGTAGTGGCACGCAAGAACTCAGACGCCCGCTGCCCCAAGAAAATCGGCTTAAACTGCAACATCCCAGCAATCGTCAACAGCACCGTCGGATCTTCTGGCACCAGCGATGCGCTCGGCAAAATTTGATGCCCTCGATTCGCATAGAACTGAAGAAACGTTTGACGAATCTGGGCACCGCTTAGCATGGGGCTTCCCTGGCGAGATGGGAGTTGAGACATATGGTTTTCTACGTTGACACTGGCTTGGTAAGCATTTCACAACCCGTTCAACACCCTAGCAGATTGTCTGGGCAGATTATCTGGGCAGATTATCTGGATCGTCTATAATCCAATCTTCAGGTAAAAGCACAATTGCAAAATCAGGTCTTTGCATCTTCTTTTATCATGCCGCAGGATTAGTCAGATGTTGGAACTTTACTGCTGGCTGTCTGGCGCTATCCTCCTGGTTTTAGATTTCACATTAGCCAGAGAAATCTGGTCTATAGATTCTGAAACTGAGGCATTTCTTTGTATATTCATGTGAATCTACTACTTACGATTCAGATTACGCTCAGAGACTGGATGATCCTAAATCTGTAGTTTAAAACTCACTCATTCCTAGGTTGCAGGCATTTGAGGGATTTCCCTGCCTATTTTTTGTTGATACTATCTGTCTTTCCCCTCGGAGAGAGTTATTTTTCGATTCTTGGTGTGAGTGCGGCATACGATCAATGAATGCTTCAATTCTTGTCGTTGGAGATAGTAACTTTCTAGCGGGACTTCAGGGCATGATTCCTGAATTGGCCAGGTTTACGGTGGAAGTTGCGCCCAATCCCCGCGAGGCAACCCCGCTGATTCAAGCTCAGCAGCCCGATTTGCTGTTGATCCAAGCCAGCCAATCAGGTTGTTTAGACTTATGTCAACAAATAAAATCACAGACGCAGATCGCCTGGATTTATTGCATTGTCCTGGATTCGCATCGAGTGAAAGATGTGTCTGCGCTGTGGCAACTGTGGCAGTCAGAGCTGACGGTTAAAACCAATATGCTAGAGGCGGGTGCAGATGCATACATTTGTCTATATTTGTCCTCTTGTGCAATGGTTGGGACTGGGGTCGATCCAGATTTTGTCATAGCACAGCAACAGTTTTTGGTAGCGCAGGTAGGGGTTGGCTTACAGCGGGTACAAACGCATCGTGACCTAATGCGAGCCAACGATGTCCTGTCGGCGATCGCCCTTTCAGACCCACTGACCGAACTGAATAACCGCCGTGCCCTTGAGTGGGAACTGCCTCGACAAATCCACAGTGCGCGGGCACGCGCTGCACCCATTAGTCTGCTGATGCTGGACGTAGATTTCTTTAAGCGGATCAACGATACCTACGGGCACCTAATTGGCGATCGCGCTCTAGAGGTGATTGCGGCTCGTTTGCGCCACAACCTGCGGTTCTATGACACCCCCTTTCGCTATGGGGGCGAAGAGTTTGTGGTGTTGCTCAGCGATATAGCGTCACAGGAGGCGGAGGCGATCGCCAATCGGATTTGCCGTCTGATTAGTGAGCGACCCTTTACCATCAGCGATACCCTCGACCTCCATATTACGATCAGTGCTGGGGTCGCTTCCCTGCTGCCCTATGATGACCCCCGTGGGATCAGTCTGCTGCGCCGAGCTGACAGGAACCTACTCAAGGCCAAGTCGCGAGGTCGCAATTGTGCGGTGAACAGCGAGGACGAGGATGACGGATGGAGGATGTAGCTTGGCTGCGCAGCGGTAGATACTACTTAATGTAGGCTACTGTGACGCCTGTGCCGCCATCGGATTGGTCGGCGGCTTCGAAGCGTTCGACTTGGGGATGCCGCTTGAGGAATTCTTGGACGCCTTGTCGCAGTTTGCCTGTGCCGTGGCCGTGGATCACCCAAATGGCACCCGGCTGGGCAGTGGCGATCGCCCGTTCTAGTTCCACTTCGGCGTCAGCTACGCGGCTGCCTCGGATGTCGAAGGTGTTTTTGGAGGTGCGAATGGCGGGAGCTTGAGCCACAGGTTCGGGTTCGGGTGTTGCCGCCCGAGATCGTTCCCCGTCTGCGTTCCCCTGTTTGCCTGCCGATTTCTGTCCTTTGGCTGCAACTTCGGCCTTTTCTCCTTGCAGCGACTCCACATCGACTAGAGAAACGCTCATTTTCATTAAGCCAAAGCGTACCGTCAGTTCGCCGTCTTCGGTTGGGCTAGTCAGCACTTCAGCGGTTTGACCCAGGCGAGGAATACGGATGCGATCGCCCACCTGGGGACGAAATCCGGGCTTGGGCTTGGCGGGCTGTTTACGGGACGGGAGCTGACGTTCGGCGATCGCATTCAGGGTTTCGGTGGCCTGCTGGGCATCTTGGGCGGTGACAGGGCCTTGTTGCAATTGGCGAATCACCCGAGCAATTTCTGTGCGGGCTTGGGCGATCGCCTGCTGCACCGCCTGCTCTTGCTGCTGTTGCAGATCGCGTTCGCGCTGTTGCAGCATCGTGGCCTTGCTCGACACCTCACGATAGAGGCGCTCGGCTTGCTGCACCAGTTGTTCTGCGGTTTTGGCTTTGGCTTCTTGCTGCCGTCGCTGGTCTTCTAAGCCGGCAATTACCTGGTTCATTTCTTCGCTTGAACTGTCACCGACGTGGGTTTGGGCTTCGTCTAAGATTTCTGGATTTAAGCCCAACCGTCGGGCGATCGCCAGCGCATTCGAGCGGCCCGGAATGCCCCACAGCAGCCGATAGGTGGGCGACATCGACACATCGTCAAATTCTACCGAGGCATTTTCAAATCGATCGTCCTGATATTTCAGCGCCTTGAGTTCGCCAAAGTGGGTGGTGGCCACGGTTAGCGTTGCGTGGTTGGCCAGGTGGCGCAGTAGGGCGATCGCCAGGGCGCTGCCTTCGGAGGGGTCGGTTCCAGCTCCAACTTCGTCTAGTAAGACTAGAGAAGATGGCACTGAGGAACCCGGTGAAGCCTCTACGCTCTGCGTCTCGGTTTCTGCTGCCTGGGTGCTGCCCAACGCTGCCAAAATTCGACTAATCCGCCGAATATGGCCTGAAAATGTCGAAAGGCTTTGCTGCAAGGATTGTTCATCGCCAATATCCGCCAGAATTTGATCGAACCAGGGCATTTCCACGGGTTCGCGGGCGGGGACAAATAATCCGACTTTGGCCATCAACGCCGCTAGTCCCAGGGTTTTGAGCGTCACTGTTTTGCCGCCGGTGTTGGGTCCGGTAATCGCCACGACCCGAATCCGGGGTTGAATCAGCAAATCGACCGGGACAACGGGCGTGCCTTGCTCGTGCTGCTGTTGCCATACCAGCAGCGGATGACGCAGCTGACGCAGCACAATCGGGGCGGGTCTAGAGTCAGAATGCTCGTGGGTAGAAGGATTGGACGGTTGGCTAGGGGCAGCAAATTCGACAAAGCGCGGTGGGTTGCCCCCCAGCCAAAACGAATAGCGGGCGCGGGCGGCGGCCAGGTCGAGCGTGGTGGCGATCGCCAACAGTCGTTCCAGATCGGGTTTGACCTCCCCCACCTGTGCGGTCAACCTGCTCCGGACGGCCTCTTCTTCCACCTGCTCTTGCTTCAGCCATTGCCGGACTTGGTTCCCCAGTCCTACAATCGAGTGCGGTTCGATGTACAGAGTCAGGCCGCTGGTCGAGGTGTCGTGGACGATGCCAGCAATGATATCGCGATGGGACGATTTGACGGGAATCACAAAGCGATCGCCCCGCTGGGTAATCAGCGATTCTTGCACCGCATTGCTGTGGCGCTGCAAAATATTTTGCAGCATTTGATAAATTCGATCGCGCTGTTGTTTGAGCTTGACTCGAATCTCGGCCAACTTCAGACTAGCGCGATCCATCACCTTGCCGCGCTCGTCAATGCAGCGGTGAATTTCTTGCTCCAATTCGGGGTAGGTGCGCAGCTCGGCTACTAGCTGATTCAGCACAATGAGCTGGGGCTGGGCATCAATGGTGCGGCGCAGATTGCGGGCACCCGAAAGCGTGGTGGCGATCGCCAGCAGCTCATCTCCCATCAAAATCCCTTGCAAAGCCGCCCGCTCTAGCGCATCGCCAATATCTTGAATGCCGTCAAAGTTGAGGCTGTTGGGCAGGGCGTTCTCCAGTTGGTAGACCTCTTTGGTTTGAGCCAACAGCTTTAAGCTATCTGTCTGGAGTTGGGGAATTGGTAGCTGTCGAGCGGCGATCGCACCCAGCTTGGTTGCCGTAAAGGTCGCCAGGTGTTGGCACAGACGCGGCCACTCTAGTAGTTCTAAGGTTTCGGTTTGAATCAACGGTGTCAGGCAATTGGCTATCAATCTTGTTTTAATTATCGGACACCTGCTTCAAAAATGCCGGGTTCCATCGGAATGCGATTGTAGAGCCGTGATTAATCGCGGCTCTACAATCACGCGATCGCCAGAGACTTCAGCCTTAATTCAGACTTAATCGGCCTTAATGCAACGATTAGAAGCTCTTAACGTCTCTATGGGAGTTTTTAGAAGGCTCATCCGACGTTGTAACTTTTCAGGCACTCCGAAAATTCTATGGTTTTCCAACTGCAACTGCTTCATGCCTCCGATCTGGAGAGCGGTATCCCTGCCCTCGACGACGCCATTAACTTCTCCACCGTCGTCAATGCCCTGCGCGATGACTACGCCAACACGCTGATTCTTTCGTCTGGAGATAACTACATTCCAGGGCCATTCTTTTCAGCCGGAAGCGATCGCACCCTCCGCAAAACCACCTCGACTCTTACTCCTGGCGATAACTATACCTTCCAAGAAGGGGTAGGCCGAGTGGATATTGAGATCATGAACCAAATTGGGTTCCAAGCAGCAGCTTTTGGCAACCATGAATTTGACATCGGCGAATCTACCGTGGTGTCACTGATTCGCTCTGGCGGTGCCTACCGAGGGACAACCTTCCCCTATCTCAGCAGCAACCTCACCTTTAGTGACCCTAACCCTGCCGATGACGGCACCCCCACTCAAGAATTTGTCTTGCAGGACTTGGTGGTTGCCGACGGACAAGCTCCTCTGCCTAAAACTATTGCCAAAAGTACAGTGCTAACTGTCGGCGGGCAGCAAGTGGGAGTGGTGGGTGCAACGACTCCCACCTTAGCTAGCATCTCATCCCCTGGCGCTAACGTTGGCATCAGCCCTTCCCCGTTTGCGCCTAGCCCCACAGCCGCCCAACTGGACGCGCTAGCGGCGGAAATTCAGCTTAGTGTGGATGCCCTAGTCAGCACGGGGATTAACAAAGTGGTGCTGCTGGCACACATGCAGCAGCTCAACATTGAACGTGAATTGGCAAAGCGGCTGAGAAACGTAGACGTGATTATTGCGGGTGGTTCTCACACGCTGCTGGCAGACAGCACAGACCCTATCAGTCCTGGTGACACAGCGGCAGCTGGTATTTCCTATCCCATTATTGAAACCTCCCCGACCGGGCCTGTGTTGGTGGTTAATACTGCTGCCAACTGGAACTATGTCGGGCGTTTGGTGGCAGAATTTGATGACAATGGCAACATCGACCTGACCAAACTCGACCCCAATATTAATGGAGCCTACGCTACGGATGCGGCTAGCGTTGCTGCTCTGACCGCTACCAACCCCGGTGCCCCTGACCCCGAAGTCGTTGCTCTACTGACCAAGCTCAAGACGATCATTAGTACCAAAGACGCCGCCATCTTTGGTAGATCAACGGTGTTTCTCAATGGTACCCGTGACGACGTCCGCACCCAAGAAACAAACTTGGGCAACCTAACCGCCGATGCCAATTTGTTTGTCGGCAAGCAAGTTGACCCCACAGTAGTACTATCACTCAAAAACGGCGGCGGCATTCGCGACAATATTGGCGCGGTAGCGGCAGCAGCGGGGGCAACTGACCCTAGTCAAGTTGAAAAGTTACCGACTTTGGCCAACCCTTCAGTCAATAAGCTAGCAGGCGATTTGTCTCAGCTAGATGTAGAAAACTCGCTGCGGTTTAACAACGGCTTGAGCCTCATCAGCCTTACCGCTGCCCAACTCAAAGAGGTACTAGAACACGGTGTTTCTGGCGTTAGACCCGGCGCAACACCTGGCGCATTTCCTCAAGTTGGCGGTCTTTCCTTTAGCTTTGATGCTACCAAAACAGCACAGCTATTGGCCACAGATGGTTCGGTGACAACCATTGGTAGACGCATTCAATCGGCCAGTATTACAGATGCCAGTGGCAACTTTACCGACATTGTGGTGCAAAACGGTCAGGTGGTCGGTGACCCCAACCGAACATTCCGCATTGTTACCCTCAATTTCTTGCTGGGGACTGGTTCGCCGAATGTTAGCGGGGACGGCTATCCCTTCTTCCGGTTCGTTAAGGAAAACCCGACGCTGGCAAACCGGGTTGATTTGCAAGGTGAAACCCTTGATTTAAACGGCAATGGCGTGATCGATGGCCCCGTCACTCTGGCCGCTGGAGCGGCTACCTTCGCCCCCGCAGGCAGTGAGCAAGATGCGTTCGCCGAATATTTGGCGGCGACTGGCAACTTTACGACGGCAGATGTGAAGCCAGCGCTCGATCGCCGAATTCAGAACCTAGCCAATCGTGGCGACAACGTATTCGGGCTAGCTTTGCAGGGTGGCTCGGGTGCCAATCGGCTGCGGGGTAAATTTGGTGGCGATCGCATTACCGGGTTAGGCGGTAATGACACGATCAACGGCAAGGGCGGTAACGATTTGCTCGACGGGGGTAAGGGCAACGATACGTTGACTGGAGCTGCCGGAGATGACACCTGCTTCAGTGGTGCTGGGTTCGATCGCGTTAAGGGCAATGCTGGAGCGGATGTGTTCGTCCTAGAAAAGGGTGCTGGCTACGACGAGATTGTGGACTACAAAGACGGCATCGACAAGTTAGGCTTGAGCGAAATTCCATTCAAAAAGCTGAACCTTAGCGCCGACGGTCAGAACACCGTGATTAGTGTCGGTCGAGGCAATAATGCCGATGTGCTGGCGATCGCGCTAGGCGTCAGTCCCAGCGTGTTCACTCGCACTGATGTAGTGACCAGCTTCCAAACCGCAGCAACGTTTGCGTAATTTGACCGCCCAAGGTCACCCATCCCCGTAGAGACGCGATGAATCGACGTCTCTACGGGGATCGACGGTCTATAGGCTTGCTAAGGCAGGTTCCTGCTGCGAACGAGACGGGCTGGCAGCCAGAGGTAGCCCATAAACTTCCGCTGAATTATTCGGGCTTTCGATCAGCTTCACCTTGTGTAGCTTTGCGCCAATCTGCCGAATTGGAGCTTCGAGCAAATCGCGAATGTGTACGGCAATGTTTTCTGCTGTGGGAACGACTTGCTCAAAGTAAGGAATGTCTTTGTTTAAAAAGGTGTGGTCAAATGGCTCTACCACATAGTCATCTACTGCTTTTTGGACGGCAACCAGGTCGGCAATCATGCCCGTGCGGGGGTCAATTTCACCCTGAATCGTAACTTCTAAATGGTAATTGTGGCCATGGCCGTTGACCCGCGCGCACTTGCCGTAGATTTCGGAGTTTTGCTCTAGGGTGAGGCTGGGCAACGCTAGGCGGTGAGCGGCGCTGAAGTGGGTACTAATGGTGAGATAAGCGTCCATGTCGTGTCCTTGATAGTCGGCCCAAAGTTCGGGGTGTTCAAATAGCTGAATATTGACCAATGGCAAATGGGGCGCAAGCCGATTCCAGATCACCCGCGCCATGTTTTCGGTGGTGGGTAGGGTTTGCTGAAACTCCTCCCAGGCATCATTGAGGTAAGAAAAATCGAGCTGGCTGGTAATTTCTCGCTTAATTACCTGTTTCACGTCCGACAGGTTTAGCACCATGCCGTACTGATCCAGCTCACCCTCCATGGCCACAAACAGCACATAGTTGTGCCCATGGCCGGGGGAACGAGTACAGGGACCAAACCGTTTCACATTTTCTGCCTCACTCAGTTCGTTCAGCCAGTAGCGATGGCTGGCGGAAAACTGGGCACGACGATTAATCACACACTTCATAGTCAATTCAGGAGGCAGTATAAAGTTCTGTGAACTACCCTCTTTCTAGGATAGATCGATTTTCTGCAAGATTCAGCCTTTGTTGCTCGCTGCTGCATAGCAAAAGAGGCTGCTGGGGTTTATCCTTTACTGCGCTTGACGTGATCCATAATTTGCTGTTTGCGTTCAACGGGGGCGGCAGCGGCAGGTGCAAGGTAGCTGCCACGCGTGCGGGCGAGATGTTCCATGATCCGCTTTTTGCGATCGCTCATTTCTGGCATGGGACGTACATCTCACAAAATTTGGCTCTGGTGCCATTGTCAACCATCGCTACCTATGTTTGGGAAAAACAACCTCCAAAGGTAGACGACAGCAGACTGTGATCAAGCTGCTACCCACCTAACGATAAGATTGAGCCTAAACCTCCGTCGGGTATCTATGAGCCAGATTTCTCCTAAAAAAACTCCTATTTCTTCTTCCCCTTCTCCTGACACTCACTTTTTAACAAAACTGGCATCCTGGCTCCACGCTTTCTGGAAGTTTTCTCGACCTCATACGGTGGTGGGAACAACCCTGAGTATTTTTGGGCTGTCGCTGATTGCGATCGCCACCCCATCCACCGTTCCTCCCACTCCAGCGACGGATCTGGGCTTGCCTCCAGTCGTGGCGATCCTGCTCACGCTACTTGCCTGCTTGGGCGGCAACGTTTATATTGTGGGGCTAAACCAACTAGAAGATGTGGAGATTGACCGGATCAACAAACCGCAGTTGCCGCTGGCATCGGGTGAATTTTCGCGGCGGCAGGGCTGGGTGATTGTGGCGATCGCTGGACTGATGGCGATCGCCGTAGCGTTAACCCAAGGCCGCTTTCTGACCGCAACCGTTGGCCTCAGCCTGCTGATTGGCACCGCCTATTCGCTGCCGCCGATGCGGCTGAAGCGGTTTCCGTTTTGGGCATCGCTGTGTATTTTTAGCGTGCGGGGCGTGATTGTGAACCTGGGCTTATTTCTACACATCCAGGACAAGCTGGGAGCTTCGCCCTACATCCCGCCTACGGTTTGGACGCTGACACTGTTTATTTTGGTCTTTACCTGGGCGATCGCCCTACTCAAAGATATTCCCGACTTGGAAGGCGATCGGCTGTACCAGATCAGTACCTTTGCCCTGCGCCTAGGGCAGCGCACGGTTTTTAGGCTCACCCGTGGCGTGTTAACCCTGTGCTATGTGGCCATGATGGTGGCTGGGCTAGCAATTCCTACCCTCAACCCCTGGATTATGATTCTGGCTCATGGGCTGGCGCTACTAGCCCTCTGGCTGCAAAGCCGCCGGGTAGATTTTGCCGATAAATCTACGGTTACCCGGTTCTATCAATTCATCTGGAAACTGTTCTTTTTAGAATATTTGATGTTCCCGCTGGCCTGTTTTTTGCGGTCATAGCTGTTGGCTTTGGCCTAACTCAGACTACAATCACGGATGGAACAATGGGTCAAATGGCAGGAGTGAGGCAGTGAACGACGCAGGCATATCTAAATCATCGTTAGGGAAACCCATCGAAATCGATATTCCTGAAGCCCTGCGAGATTTTGAAGCAGATCTATCCGTTGATTCACCCCAACCCCAACAGTTAGGGCGGCTAGGGCGACATTGGCGCTGGTTTTTTGGCGGGTTGGCGATCGCGCTGCTATTGGGCTGGGCTAACTATCAATTGCCTAGCTCTGAGCTTTCTGCCTCTAGCCTGTTCGTCCCAGCAAAATCGGGGTTAGCCGCTACCTCAAGCTGGCGCACCCTACCTGGCGATTTACTATTGGGGCATATTGCTTACCAGGAAGCCCCGACTAATAGCCTGAGCGGAGTGGTCGCCGATGGCAGCATCAAACTGCGCCAGCCCGCCGCGCAAAGCTTTTTGGCAATGGGGCAAGCCGCTAAGGCAAACAAAATTTCCTTAGTCCCAGTGTCTGGATTTCGCTCCATTGCAGATCAAACCTACTTATTTTTTACCCTCAAAGCTAAAAAAGGACTAACGGCCACCGAGCGGGCGGCGGTGAGCGCTCCTCCCGGCCATAGTGAACACCACACTGGCTATGCGATCGATATTGCCGACGGCAGTCGTCCTACAACCGACCTGGAAATTACGTTTGAAACCACGCCTGCTTTTCTCTGGCTACAAAAGAACGCGGCTCGGTTTGGGTTTGAGCTGTCTTTCCCTAAAAATAATGTGCAGGGGGTAAGCTATGAACCCTGGCACTGGAGATTTGTGGGCGATCAGGGCAGCCTAGAAACGTTTTATAAAGGTCAAGCGACACCGCCCCAGCGTTTGGTCAAACCTTAATGGCAGCGAACGACATTAGGGCGCTATGGGTGCGCTGCTTGGCGGCGAGCCAACAGCCACGGCATCAGGGCAAAAACCCCGAGCATGACGTAGTAAATCGTGCCCGATACCGGGTCGCGGTTGAGCAACGATTCTACAGGCGATTGCCCTCGAAGGCCAACCCCAACGGCAATTTCTGCTAGCAACACTAAAGCGAGGGCAAACAAGCCGACGCTAATTTGGATCGATGATGTGGCGGCTGCGGTCAAGTGCCGATTGATCCAACGCGCCCCTAGAACGATCACCGTTAACATTAGCGGCATTTCTAACAACTCAGCAGTCCGGCTACCGACGAGGGGCAAGACAAAGAGGGTACGCACCGTCCCCAGGACAAACCCAGCGCCAAAGACGATGGCAAAATAGACAACGGCTGCCTTGAAGACGTTCATGAGCGGTACCCGCAAATTAACAGCGCCTGTAATCACAATCCCTATCGCTAGTAGAAGACGGCGCAAATTTAGCTACCGTAGGGTGGGCATCTTGCCCGCGCAGGCTGGAAGCCTGCACTACGAACGGTAGGCAGATTTACGC
>ENA-ORBV01013460-ORBV01013460.1-microbial-mat-metagenome-genome-assembly--contig:-NODE-13460-length-12434-cov-4.731165_pt1 | contig 12434 bp, 14 predicted proteins | sample MGYA00237777_ERZ505514 | MGnify/ENA primary metagenome ERZ505514 (study PRJEB26160, sample SAMN06269048) | microbial mat metagenome | isolation source: Oligotrophic lake microbial mat | place... | reverse complement strand
GCTTATAATTTCTAATAAACTGATCTTTTGCACCACCAATAGATCTCTTAATCCAACAGGCACAGTGGATGTAAGTTGGTTATTTGTTAGCAACAATTGCTCCAATGCTGTGAGAAATCCAATCTGTGTTGGAATGCTGCCAATCAAATTACTGTGGCCTATGTGTAGCTTAGATAACTTGGTAAGCAATCCAAGCACTGTGGGAATGCTGGACGGGTTGAAATTCTATTGGTTGCGGTGAGTGAAACGGAAAACAACCAACAAGAGACATCCGTGAGTGAAATGGAGAACAACCAACAAGGGACACACCCAAACAGTTGCTCACATTGAAATCCAGAAACGCACTGGTTACACCCAAGAGTGCACCTAGCTCTGAGGGGATGGTTCCACTCAACTGATTAAAAAAGAGACCCAGATGGGTCAAATTCTTGAGCAATCCAATCTCAGTGGGTGTGGTTCCAGTCACCACTGTCCTCGTGATTGCTATGGCTCTCAGTGATGTGAGTTCGCCAATCAGAGTTGGCATTGCACCTCCCAGCTGCTCAGAAGCCAAAGACAGCGACTTCAATGAGGACAACATGAACAGCTCAGGTGGCAGCGCTCCTTGCAACTTGTTTCCCCATAACCACAAGTTCTGACAGACACCCTGAGTTACATTTTTGTGTGGATCAGCCTCTTCACATGGATTGGAGAACTGAGGGATGCAACAATGAGAAGTTTCATTGTGCATGTCATCAGAAACACCAAACGTTTCTTGGGAATGCCAAAGACACTCATGAATGCTGTTGCTAAGCCAGTGTGTGGTATGAAGCCAGGTGTCCTCCCCTCCAGTAGCATGACACAAGGTCGCCAGCGCAAACCGTTGCTGGATTCTCCAATCAGAGTAGCCGTCGAGCCAGGGGTCATTCATGACAAAAGAAAATGCTTGAGCCTGGGGTGATGTCGAATCAACTGCAACAGATTGCAGTGTGAATTCGTGCAGCAATCGTTCAACGCGTTCGTCTTGTGGAGGCAAAGTGGGAGATGCTGTGTCGTCTGATGCGTCTGTGGTTATGTTGCTAGCTGGAGCAGCCACAGCTGCACGCGCATTGTCACTTTGCTGTTTCAGTGCAACTGCCAGGACCACAACACCAACTAGAATGAGAAATCCAGAGCCGATTAAGACAATTCCAAGTAAGCGGCGAGTCCTTGCTTTTCTTTCAATGGTCATCAGGTTGTCCGTAGCATGATTGTGCTCTTGTGCCGGTGGAAAGTGCCCGGAATGTTCAAGGTCAGTGACGGGGTTCGCCACAGGTGTCAAATCCCTGTCAGTTGGAGCTTGCACTGGCAAGGTTGTGGAACCACTACCGACAATTCCATGTGATGAAGGAATCCTTCCAATTGGTCCCCGCACAGGGAACCAAGCCCAAGCACCCGGTCGACCTTCGGTGCTGGTCCTCAACACTTGATTAAGGACAACATCATCTGTCACTGCACCAGTCCACGCCTCCTGCCTTTCCTCTTCTCCTTGCCTGGTAAGGACAATCCCGATTCCAACGTCTTCTGCTGCGGGTGCTGACATGACAGCTTTTGCTGCCGCCGCGTCGAGCTCGTCAAGGCATTGCTGGAGCGTTGCCATGCGTTGCCGATGACAATCATCTGGCAGAGTGCTGTCCTCAGCCTTCTTCTTTGCGGCTGCTGCTGCCACTTTTGCGTCAAGGATGTGTTGTCCACAATCGCCGCCGGAATCAGCCTCTGTTTTGGTTGTCGGCTTTGCTGCGGATGCTCTTGGACCTTCGGGTGCTGCTGCTGCTGCTTCTTCGGATCGAAGATCAATCGCTTGAGCATTTGAATCGCTTCGTGGTCTTGTTGTGACTGTTGTTGCTCCTAAGCTTGCAATTCTGCCCAGCCCCTTCTTCGTCCGGACGTCTGTTGGAAATGGATGACCTTGCCGGGACGCGGCCTCCGCTGTGATCACATCTTATGTCAAAGATGTCTCTGCCGTCATTGTTGTGGTTGCGCTGACATTCACACTCGTCCAAAAGATGGGACTCATCACGTGAGGTGGTTTCTGGTGTTGAAGTCACGCACGGTGCACGTCAGGCTAAGAAGAAACAGAAGGCATCCGTCGAACATGTTCATTTCACGCCTGCTGACAAGTCTGTTTCCGATTGCAGTTGGAGTTAGCCTGAAAGGATGGTAAATTGAGTCGTGCGATCTCTGACTCTGGTCAATCCTAATCCGAATCTGCTAAGTCTGCACCTGGATTGTCTTTGCCATTTTTGCAGTCTGAGCACTGCTTCTCAATTGTGACATGGTGAAGTTGCAGGATGTCTGGATGCTGCGCTCTAAGCCTTTCGCATGTCTGGAAAAGATCTTTGTTTTCTTCTCTCATCATGGTCAAAATGACAATGAAAGCATCCAATTCTTTGCTCCAACGATCAATCCATGTCTGACACTGGCTACAATTGCATTGGTAACCTTGACGTAGGCTCATTTCTGATTCAGGATTCACATTGAAAATGCATGTGAGACTTGCACGTCGATTGGTTAAGGATAATGCATCAACAAAGAACGAAAGCAACTTGCCGATCCAAGTGTCACAACTGCTTGCAACGGAGTTTTCACAATCAAACCCAAGGGCGCCCACAAGGAACTGCAAAGGTTAGATGACATGCCTCTGCCGGGATTCATGATGCATTGTGCGATGAAAAGGACAGGAATGTTGAGGTTGTCATTGGAAATCGAACGTTTGTGAGCGGGTGTGGGCACTTGACATGCAAGCATCAGGAGACTGATGAGGTCAACAAGACAGTGCCTGTCAATTTGGATCCATGATTCAATCATGGGTGGACATGTCACAGGGCGCAGGAGACAGAGAAAGAGGCAAGTTAGGTTGGCTGAACCTGAACTCCATGTTAAGAAAACACTGGAGGGAGCCGGTGTTGGAAAGTTCAAGGAGTGGTTGACTAGCAAACCTATGGACAAATGTGTCATGAAATGGTGGAAAGATGACAGTTCACAGTGCAAAAACAATTAACCAGCAGACAGAATTGAACGAACACCATGTGCTGATGCAGATGAGATGGACGGACGAGACCTTACCCAAGTCAAGACTGGAGATGGGTTTGGTGTGACTAGAGCAACTGTTGCGATTGTTTCATTTGCATTTGTGCTGGGACGTGTTGTTGCACTGGGACATGTTGCAGAAGTGCTAAGGCGTGCATGAACCTTTTTCAGACACATTTTTTTAACAGGAAGAATTTTTCGAATCATCGATTCACTGACATGCCGTTTTGGTAGGATGAGACATCCTTTGATGCAGGGTTCATTCTTGCAGTTTGCTCCAACAGTCCAACTTGACACGACATCTTGCTGCAAAATCGACGGTTGAATTCTGTCAAACGGAAGGTGGCATCATGGTCAGGATTTGAAATTGCAAATGAATGTTTTGTTTGATTGGAATTGTGCATCAGTTGATGTCCGTAAAAAAAAGAAAAATGACTGACCAGGCTTGTGACGATCTCTTTCGGATTGTTCATGGTGCATTTTGTCTTCCCTCCAGGCGTTGTGTGCCTTGACCAACACGGTGCCATTGCCATTGGCACTTGCCTGTTTGAGAGCAGTCAATTGGTTTCTGATTTGCTTTTCTTTTGATGCGGCTTGATGCATCTTTCCTTCCTTCCATTCTCGGCAGGCTTTCAGTGGAAGTCCTGTGGGACCACCGGCGTTGACCCAGACATCACAACCCAGTGCGGGCTTTGGAGATTCGGGCGTTTTGCTTGTGTGTTCATGCGTTTTGCTTGTGTGTCATGTTGACAGCAAGGGGTGGATGAAGCAAATTTTTGGAAAGCTTCTCGACAGTCTCTCTGGAGCGGTGTTCCCTCCTTGGATTTTTTTCTTGAGTTTTTTGAGCTCTGTGACACAACTTTCGAATCGGGAATTTCTCGCACTTCCAAATTTTTTGGGAGATTTGCCCAACTGGATTGTGGTCAACACGCAAAGGATCTCTTCGCTTCCTTGCGGTGTTTCGTGCATGGCGTTGTCACCAATTTCGCGGCACAAGAGTGATTTGTGTCAGCGTTGATGCAGTCTGCCGAGCCCTTGAAGGAACTGATTGCATGTGTCGTTGTCGCAAACTGCGAAGGTGGTGCATGCGGCGAGCGACGGTTGGCTGAGGTGGGGCCCACTCGGGGTGCGGGATTTGAACAAGATCAAGGATGAAAAGGATCAAAGTGTCATAGCAAAAGAGCAGGGCCCACTCGGGGGACGGGACCTATGCAAATGAGTGGGCCACAGAGGGAAAAATGCTGTGAAAAAAAAGCAAGGCCCACTCGGGGGACAAGAGGTGAGGTGACAATGGATTGTCTCTCACCTCGGTCCCACCTTAAGATTAAGGTTAAATCCGGAAGTCGATCGCATGAAACAGGTTGGTTACGATGTGCGCTTGCGGGAAACCTAGCAGCAGGAAGAGGGTCCTGAAGCCTAACGAGGGAAGCAAGAAGCTGATTCAAGGACAGACCAGGTTGACGGAACACTGCGGAGCGCATTTCATCTCGAAGTTGCAATCGTGCGGTCGGTGATGTTGCGGAAAAGCAGACCCCGTGCCATTGTTCTCCTGGAAGTCCACAAATGACATGACAGGTAACGGCTGCTCCTGCATCATGGTCTTGTCTTGCTTCTGCATTTTTGCTGGTGGCAGGGGCAGACAGTTTTGCTCCTCTCTGCGCTCGCACTCAATGTCGCAGGGAGCAAAACCACCAGGATCGTCACTGCTGCCTTTGCCCTTCCCCTGCCAGTCGATGCCACCTTTGCTGTCCATGTTGATAACAAAATGCAGCTTGCGAGGAAAGAGGAACCACTGAAGGTTGGAGGACTTGTCTCGTTGCAGTGCACCTCTTCATTCATTGTGGTTGGCACCGCGTGTTGCTGCTGCTGCTGTTGCTGTTGAGTCCTGTTGACTGACTGAGATGGAATTCAATCGTGGGTCGGCTGTCATTCTTTGTTTCGCACGTGGCCCGTGAGAAAAAAAAGGCCTAAGAAAGAATGACAGGTGTGCGTCTGGCTAGAGAGGAACTGCAGTGGCTAGCTAGCAAGGGCCAGCGAAACTGATGAAAGACTGCTAGTAAATTTAGCATGCAGCACAAGGAGGAAAGTTTGCAATGAATGACCCCCACCCCACAGCACACTGTGCTGTGACCCACTGTGCGAACCGGCGGTCGGAAACAAAGGAGTGCATTGCTCAGGAGGAAGTGCTAAAGTGCCCAAGCACAGCACTCGGAAGTCAGTTTGTTCACCTCCAATCAACGCCGCCGCCATCCACTCACAACGAGCCAGGATGCCGCCACAACATTCAATTGCCCAACTCCGAGTGCTGAAACAACATTGCTTCTTTTGTGTGTGTGTTCCATGCTGCAAGCAGTGCAAAACGATCTGCAATCATGGCAACAATGAAGGCCGCCAGGCCAACCCACAACGGCCACAACACATTCAAGTTGCCCTTCGAGACTGCTCCGAGCATTTGGTTTTGTCAACTGAGCATTGCCTGTGAGTGCAAATGATGCGCACGCACAGTGCAACATGCCAATGACCCCTGGTCATTAATTTCTTTTCGACTGACTTCCTCTGAACACACACACTGGTAGGATCGAATTCTTTGTTTCGAACATGTTCCCAGGGCTGTTGCTCATGATGCCAAAAGAGACCTCAAACAGAGTTGAGTTTCAAACTCCCCCCTGACTTAGGGGAGAGTTTCAAAACATTCTCTGAACTCTGCTCTGACTTAGGGGAGAGTTTCAAAACTCTCCCCTGTTTTTTCGAATGCAAGCCAAAATGTGTCATAATTTTTTCTCGTTAAGAAAACTCTCCCCTGCAACTCTCCCCTAATTTAGGAGAGAACATTGAACTCTCCCCTGATTTTGAACGCTCCCCTGACTTAGAGGAATCTCCCTCAAATGATTCCTCGTGGAAAATGATTTGATGAGCAACTCTCCAGCAAGGGTGTTGATGAGCCACCAATCATTGACACAGTGCAGACAGACGACAGGATCTCACGCGCTCATGAATTGCAATTGAAGTGCAGAGCACTTGAACTGACCAAAGGCGTTTTTTGCTGGTTGCTCCCTCCATTGCGCATTGGGGAGAATGAAACACACAGCATTTGAGCACCAGGACTGGCCTGTTTCAAACATCCTTTTGTGCAAATGTCAGACAGTGCTTGGGCATGGTGCACATCAGTTGTTGTTTTAGCACAAAGGACAAACCAATGTGTCATGATCCCAATGGCACACACCAATTCACCAATTGGCAGTGACAACCTAAGTGGAAATTGAAAGCCACCACATCAAGCTTTGAGGCTCCCCGATGGGGGTTTGGGGCAGTCTTTGTGAGTTCAGCCCTGTCCTGTTCTTGTGGAGCCGTCAGAGCAACACAGATTGTGAATGTCTCAGAGGATCAATGACATGGCAATGATCAAGGACACGTCGTTCATTCTGTTAGAGACAGATCATGTGACACGGACAAGAGACAACAAAAATGACATCACGATTCAGTGCATCAAGGGAACCATGGAAGCTTTCAGTTGAAGGCAGCAGTGGATCCAGAAGTCAATGATGTGATGACGATTGAGTGACCCATTGTGGAACACCAGTTGATGAGAAAGGTTCATTGTGCACAACATTCAACAATCCCTGTCTTTGCAATGGATGCGAAGATGCATTGGATGAACATGTCAAACCAGCCAGACCTCTGGCCTTAGCATCAGATGGCCAAGACAAAACACCCCCAACACCAGTTTCTGCTAGATCTGGAAAGTTGCAAAGAGGAGCATGAAAAACTGAACTGAGTCATTGTGCATGTCCACCTCACCCTTGTCTCAGGGGGGACATGCAACCGCAGGACCGAATCCACCTCAAAGTCTCACAAAAGACACTTTTGACTCCAACGTTTTTTTTAACAGATGCAACAGGCACCCTGCACACTGTGCTGGATTGACCCAACATCAATGTGAGCCATTTTGGCTGGGCACTCTGTGAATGAAGCATGCTGTTTTAAGGGCTTTGAAGAAACAGATGACCATTTTGATCACCCACGTGAGAGCAAGACTGATGCCAATGGCGCTCCATGCCAGACATGGGGATGACATCAACCTGAGGATGATGTCAACCTTAGCTTCCCCCAACACAAGGCACCTCCACCGCTCCTGGCAAATGGAGGAATGCTCTAAAGTTGGAGTCATCCAGTTGTGATGTCCACAAGGCTGTCAGAAAGATCAGCAGACAGCAGCAACACACTGACCAGTGCCCCAACAGGGTCTGTTGTCATGCTGAATGAGCTGAGAAGCAATGACCTTCCCGGAAGACCAACTTCTGCATCCTCTTATCAAACTTGAAATCTTGCACAAATGTTATGAAGGGGGTGCTGGATCTAGCTCTGATTCATCACATCGGTTGACCTCAGGTGGGGGTTCTTGACGAAATGGATTCCGAAAGATGACAGGTTCATTGAAGTCCAACGAGCCACAATCAGCACCACAGCCACAGCAGCACATCAGCTGAAGAAGCACTTCATGGAAGCAGTGGTCAACGGGAAAGTGGTGCACATGGCCAATGACATTGAAAGAACAGCTCAAACACCAAGCCCTGTCACAGCCACCCCATGTGTTGGACTCAATTTGAACTTCAGAGTGCGCTCAATCTCACTGTTGACATGCAGCGCTGACACGTCACTGAATGTCACTCCCTTTGCGCATTGGCTACTAGCCAAGAAATCGAGAGAGCACTGGTACCTGGCACTTTCACCTGGTAGTTGGCATGCTAAGCACCAATGGTCACTGACTGCCCACAGCTAGTCTGCTACAAGCTTGCAGTGTGGCTAGCATTGGGGCAGACTGATCAAGTGTGTGGAGCAGGAACGGCATGCCCTGAGACACACTTTGGTCGTGCACCTTCTCCCTTCTGACTCAATCCCATAAACTTCGGGACTGAAGTGGCGCCGAAAAGCATTGCATTCCCAAGTACACGTCATTGATAACCAAGTACGTACTACCGCTACATTTTCGTATCTCCCTCATGCATCGATATCCTCCACGAGAAAGAAAGCAAGAAAGAAAGGTATCCATCGAATCAGCCTTTATTTGAGCAAAATCATCGTAACACGCACGAATATTTGTTCTCTGTGACGAACAAGCAAGCTGTTCATGGTCGTCGCCATTGAGATTGCTGTTGTCTTCGTGCCTGTCGAGATCCAAAGATTTTCCGCGTCGAACCTCCCTCGCGAAAACCTTCTTCTGTGACCCATCAACCTTCCATCCACACCAACCGAAGCAACTACACAAGTCTTCATAATTTACTTTTGAACAACCTTCAAAACCATTTACACCAAAATCCAATTTTTGACTAACAAAAATACTAGTATTTCCATCATGAAGCTTTCCCTTTCTTTCGCTGTCTTGGCTACCGCTGCTTCCAGTGTCAATGCATTTGCCCCTCCTACCTTTGGTGTCCGCCAAACGACTCACTTGAATTCCGTGACACGACCGGATGCTTCCGCTGCCATCAAGGCTGCCCTCGAAGCCTCCAAGAAATTTGGAGCCACTTCGGCCGAAGCTCGCATGGCTTGGGAAACTGTCGAAGAAATGGACGCCGCAGATAGTAGGTACGACAGACCACCCGTTTTTGTTTGTTTGTCGAATGCAAGTTGACTTGTGTGCCATGTTGGTTTTGACGAGTTGAATCACTTTTGGCATTGTTGATGAGATTCCACTTCTTTTTCTGATACACTTATTGTTTGCTTTTTTCATCTAAACTGGCGAAATTTCAATGTGCCGGATTGAACACTCTGAACACGACGATCTACTTCCGCGCAACAAAATTTTTACACGACGGATATTATATAAATTAGTGCTGCTACCGGTGGTTCTTTGGACACAGAATGTCTTGTAGAGGAAGAAGCCAGCAAGGCATGCATGGAATACTCCGCAAAATTGGAAGAATTGCAAGACATTCTTAATAAGCAAGACCCTTACATTACCAAGCTACGAGCATTGGCAGGTGACCTTAAAGAACTAAAGGTCAAGGCTGCTCCCGCACAAAAAGCCAAGGATTCACCTCAGCTTCGTGCTGCCGTGGCCGAAGCCAAGGCTGCCAGTGAAAAATTTGGTGCTTCCTCGCCTGAAGCCGCTGTGGCATGGGAAGCCGTAGAAGAAATTGCCGCCGCCGATATGAGCCCCGCTTTGGGAGGAAGTTTGGCCGATGAATGCTTGGTCGAAGCTTTGGATGCGTGTGAAGCCATGGATAAATTCAACCAAGCTATCGCCCTAGAAATGTCGGCCGGAAGTGGTTTGAATGCCTAAATAATATACACAAAAATGAAGGAGAAAAGAAGCGGGTCCGTTGTTGATTGCTAATCGAAACGTTGTTGCGAGTAGATAGGATATATGGGAGTTTTATTTTAAAAAGAAGAAAAACATGCAATGTTTGCATACCCTTCCAAAGTATATAGTATAATTGATTGTGTTTTTTTTTTGCGACAGGGATGTACGATACCGGTTCTATCGGATTGATACCCCAATGTCTACGTCAAGTTGCTTTTGCTGCTTCGAAAACTGCTGGTAGAAGCACTTCCTCAGGTACACGCAGACGCTTCTCCGTCGCACCTTGTTCGCCACGTTGCTGCATGTGCTGCAGGAACGCAATTAATTCGATGGTTGCGCATAAGAACCAGCAAGTACAACATTGGAGTTGTACCATTTGAACAAAGAAACGACGGCGCATATTGTAAGATAGTTCTTCTCTCATTTCGAGCTGGTCTGATCCAATATGACGAGGCACTGCCACGCGCCATGATCTCATCCTTTGTCGCTGCCTTTCGAAGTTTTACGCTTACACTTATTGCTTGAGAGCAGCTTGTAAGCAGCAGCAAGAGCTCCGTTAGGTAACCGGTGTGCACCCGATTCTGTTGTTTGCGAAAGCAGCGCACTATAGTGCCAGCAGCTTGCTCTTGGCCAGCCAAATAATGACTGAGGGCAAGCTGTAGATCACTTTGTGCTCGTCCATGACAATACAATTGTTCTGGTAGCTAGCTAGCTGACTGACTAGTACCAGGTCCAAGGAAGAGGATAGTTGTCTAGTAATTTTCAACAAGTAGCTAGGCGTGAGTACTCGCTACTTGGGGGAGTTTTCTACCAGCTTGACCTAGTAGCTACCAGAAGAGGGAAAACACGAATGTACTGGGCTAACCCAGAGGCCCACTCTAGGTCTGAATTGAAGAAGGTGGAAGCAGCCCGTCTGTAAAGAACGACCCAAAGAGCGCAGAACATGGTGGCTACATTCTGATAATCCTGAAGACCAACCAGTGAATCAAGGTTGATGCCACTAGCTAGTTACACTAAACGAATGTTTCTGGTGGCTGAACTATAGTTTGCGAAAGCAAACTCCTAGTTTCCAACTCTTGCGCTGGGTCTAGCTACTTAGCGATATAACGGCAAGGAGACGTCCTGCATCATTCTCTTTTTGGAAATTGTTGGATATACATACGATTTGTTTTTGTTTAAGCTGTAGTCTGTTGCGAGTGTTTCCTGAATACTTGTCTCCTTTTGTTCTACTCAAACTGACTACTTAGTTCCCTACTAGAATATTGTTGATCGGAATGTGTACCAGCTTCACAAAGAATCCAATGAAACCCATAATTAAGAAACCAATACCGGTTGCCTTGGCAATCTTCATGAATTCCTTTCTATCTGGCTTGGTACATTTCTTGACCAAATGGATGGAATCGCGAGCAAACTGTTTCAGTGGCTCTACGAGCACTTCATTGAATCCTTCCTTGTTTTCAGACATTTTTATTATTGAGGGATTGGTGTATAGTTTGTTTTAGGGAGTCTATACAGATCAGAACGGCAATGTCAAAAAGTGTGTTGAGAGAACAAGGACAGAAATGCAAAAGTTTGATATTGATTGTATGGCCCAAACAAAACATCATGGGATTCATTCCAATGCAGCAGTGTGCTCATCACTGTGTCAACCCAACAAGCGTTCCCATACCGCAAACTGTAATAAAATCGGGTAATAGGATGCCTCATCCTTCTTGATGCTGTGCAATAAAAGGCATTGCGCTCATCATGGCCATTCCCTAGTACCGAGGCTTATGCCACGGCACAATATGGCTCTTTCTCGAACGCTTTCGAATGCTTGTTTTTTCCAATCAGCAAGCCTCCTTGTTGGCACTCTCGACCCAGCGCGTCCATTCGAACGCAATGCCCCGTCGTGGGGTACCCTTGCCATTTGACAACAACACCTACAGTACTCGAACAGAACATCATCGTCTTGACTCACCTTACTGCTACCTAATGTAATGGTGTTGGCTGGTTGCTTGCTGCAGCTCGTGGTCACCATGGTCGTGAACAAAGGACATCGCTGCTGTTGGCGTTAGCCCCATGGCCACACAACCAAGAGAGGGGCGCGCGTGCAGGATTGTCTGTCCGCCGGTCTGGTCGTCCTCCAAGGATCACAGTATACCGTGGTCTGCTGTTGCAATCAGTGCAACAAATACCAGTACCGGACCAGGCACAAGCATCACTGTTGCTTATCAAACGTATCAGCTACTAAATTACCCGCTAAAGTGTGCTCAGACAGCGATAGCTTCATTCGCTACGCCCCCTGCAGCAACCCGCGCAACATCATTAACAACAACGACAACAAACAGCTACATACCAGGTAGACCTTCCTGATCGATCGTTTCGAAGTGTACCATCTGGCTACTAGTAGTTATTAGTAGTAATACGACAACGGCATCACCATGACGGATATGTATGACCCACCCAAGGCGTTTGACGGGAAGTTGGATCCTTACCCGCATGAAGAGTTGGGTGTCAAGGTATGTTGCATGTTGGTGTACCTAGCATCTGCCATTTTTAAAGTTCCCTCTCAAGTTCTCACCCAAATCTTTCGTTTTCTTGGACCACTCACTCTTGTCGACGACACTGCTGCTGCTACTACTACTACTAGCGAGGACGTGCTTTGGATCCTCTCAAATACCTTCAAGCCAACGAGCAACGTGCACGAGAACGTCAAGTGGCGACGGAAACCGTCAAGCTGCTACGAAAAAAGGTGATTGAATGTTACCGCAAGGAAGGTGTCAATCACTATGAAAATTGCAAAGATGTGTGTCAGGATTATTACAACATCATCGTGAAAAAGGATAATGGACAATTACATCCCAATTGGGCGGATCCCAAGAAATTTGATGGCTGGAGCTAAATTTGATTTTACAAGAAGCGCGTATCATATGCATTTGCTCAGCCGTGGAGAACTTTAATTCCACTTTTTTTCCATTTCCCCCCTGATGTCCCCACCTGTTAGATCACCCCCCACCTAACAGAAAATTGATTTAGTTCTAATTCCCTAAATTAAATACTAATTAGATACTTAGTTTGGCATCCCTACACCCTTCCAATC
>ENA-ORBV01013458-ORBV01013458.1-microbial-mat-metagenome-genome-assembly--contig:-NODE-13458-length-12434-cov-6.270292_pt1 | contig 12434 bp, 10 predicted proteins | sample MGYA00237777_ERZ505514 | MGnify/ENA primary metagenome ERZ505514 (study PRJEB26160, sample SAMN06269048) | microbial mat metagenome | isolation source: Oligotrophic lake microbial mat | place... | reverse complement strand
CGTCCGGCGGGGGCTCCAACCGCCGCAGGCCGCCAATTGCCCCTCCACTTCGACGATAAAGTACGTGCCGTCGGCGATCAACTGCGTGTCTAAGCCCAGCACTGTCCCGAGCGCGCCCTCGATCTGGGCCGGCGTGTAGTCCCCGGATTGCAGCCCGCGAATGCTGGCCTCAATCAAATCGCGCAGTGCGTCTGCTTCCTCAAGCCTGGCCAGGCGAATGACGGTACTCATCAGGACAGTTTACCCAGGTTATACTCAGGGCGTATGGCTACGCTGGTTTCTCTATCGCCCCCCATTTCGCTGGAGCCAACTCTGCTCACCCAAAAGCAGGACCGGCTCTTTGCCATTCTGTGCGACCTTAAGCGCGTCCTGATCGCTTACTCCGGTGGCGCGGACTCGGCTTATCTCGCGTGGGCCGCCCAGCAGGTGCTCGGTGACAACTGTCTTGCCCTCACCGCCGACTCGGCCTCCATGCCCGACGCCCACAAGCGAGATGCCGAGCGCTTCGCTGAGGAGCACGGCATTCGCCACGAGTATGTGTCGACGCTCGAGTTCGAGAATCCGCTTTATTCGGCCAATAACTCCGATCGTTGTTTCTACTGCAAGGAAGAGCTCTTCCGCGTGATGGAAAATGTGGCTGCCGAACGTGGCTTCGACGCCTTGATTTACGGCGTGAACAAAGACGACTTAGGCGACCATCGGCCCGGTCAAAACGCCGCCAAGATCTACTCCGTCAAAGCCCCCCTCGTCGAGGCCGGGCTCACCAAGGCCGAACTTCGGGAGCTATCACGCATGGCAGGGCTCGAGACCTGGAACCGCCCCGCGTCCGCTTGCCTCAGTTCGCGCATTCCCTACGGCACCGCGGTGACCAAGGAGAACGTGCGTACGGTGGAAGTGGGCGAAGAGGCGATCCGCGCCTTAGGCTTCTCCCAGTTCCGCGTTCGCTTCCACGAGAAACTGGTGCGCGTAGAGATCGACCCCGCTGAGCTTCCCTTGGCGTTGAACTTAGGGATGGCGCAAGCCTTGGTGAAGATCTTCAAGCCCCTGGGCTTTCATTATGTGACGCTCGATTTGGAAGGCTACCGGCAAGGCTCCGGCAACGAGGTTTTGCGGGACAATTAGGGAGCGAGGTCTGGATTGAATACCGTAAAGCCTTCCAGTTCAGCTACCTTCGCCAACGCCCGGTCGGCTGTCACAAAGTAGTCCACTTTGGTACTTTGCTGATGGCGCATCGCGGTGGCCAAATGTAGTGCGCCGAGCGTCCGAAGGGAACTCTTCCGCGCGTGCGAAGTAAGCAACTGAGCCGCTCGACTGTAGTCGTCCTCGTGAATCCGGCGGACAAGGATATCCCCGATCGTGACGTCGATGGAGAGTTGCCCAATAATGGCATCGGCCTCGCTATCGTTAATGGCACCGGTTCTCACCTTTATGGCGGCCACCGAAGCAAGTTCAACAACGGCTAGACGAGACACGTAAAGTCGGTGCCCGACTCCGGCCACCAATTGGGCCAATCGTTCGGATCCGGATTCTTGGTGATACAGCTTCGCCACGGCACTGGTATCGAAGAAGAAGTCCACTAACTAACGCCCTTCTGCGCGTTCCCGGATGACAGCTTCCGCCCAGGACTCGGAGTCTTTGCGGAGAAGCTTTCGGACCTCCTCACGCGTGGTGGTGCGGCTCATTTGAGAGACCTGTTCGCGGGCATAGTTCATGAAAGCGTGATCCAGCCCGTCATCGGGTTCCGTGAGTTGTACGGTTACCTGCGTATCTTCTTCTAGTGGGAGCTGTTTGATTGGACGCAGCACTCCCGCTTCGTAGATCGCATCAAATTTCCTCGCCATGGTCCCATTGTACGCGAGCGCGTCCAGCGCCCGCTGCAGCCCCCCAGGACTTATCCGCCAATTGGTTCACCAGTTCAGCATCGCGTGACTGCACTAAATGATCCGGACTTCGTTGGCTGAATCTGATCGCATGGTCGCTTCCTGATCGCCATGCTCGCGCTGAACGGACCCGCTTGGGCGTTATCGATTCCGTTAAAGCTGCTTCGTCCTTGGTAACGTTGCTCGCCAACGCATTGCGATGAATCGGGGAAATGAAAATCCTTGGCCCACTAGTTCCTCAAACTCCTCCAATTCGAAGTTGGCGTCGCGCAAGATCTTTACGTACTGGCTGAGTGGGCGGTGAACGTGAGTTGTGACGAAGTTACACTTCTGCGTGGCAATCCGGAACGGTGCCTCAATTGCTGTTTCCACTTCGTACTTGAACCAAGGTGCCGTAGCATATCCCCAGTAAGCTGGCCAAAAGCAGGGATGCGGAATGGTGAATGAAAAAGTAGCATTCGTTGCCAAGCAGCCCCTAATCGCCGCTACCGCGAGCGGTAGCGACTTAAGCGCGCTGAGCGTCATATTTGCAATGGCCGCTGAGAATAATGAGGGGTTCGTTGCCGAAAAGATCTCGATACTCGCGTGAATGAATTGGACGTTTGGTTTATGAATGGTCTGCGAGGCTAACCTAATGGAAGTGCCACTGGAATCTATGCCAATAATACAGCCACAGTGCTCGCTCAAAAGTCCACTCAGCCATCCCGTTCCGCATCCAATGTCAAGCAGCCGTTCGGCCGCTCCAGTCATTCTAATGAGCGTTGGTGCCAAAACGTTCTTTGCGCTATGGTCAGCCCCGTTTAATATTTGTTGAGCCCGTAACGGAGCGATCTCATCCCACTCAGCCGCAATCGTGCTGTCTGTTCGAGATTCAAGTGGAATCTGTCTCATCTTTGGATCTTTCGCAGGATTTCAACCAAATCACTGCAAACAGAAAAGACCGGGTCACCCACTGGAAAATCCTCTATCATATGAATTCCCTTCACATTCTTTCCAATGGCCACCTGAGCCTCCGCCCCACGCCCATCTTTTATTATCGTGAAACGAGCTTTTGGCGTGTACTTGAGGCGCTCATACACCAGTATCTCGGCACCAGCGGTTTTGAGTTCTCTAGTGAGATCTGTATGCTTCGGCAAGCACATTGTGAGCTCGTGGCTTTTCGCCTTGGCCAGCAGGAGTTCTTTGATTCGTCCATCCCTCAAGGCCCAGGTGTGATCCCTTGTGAAGACCACAGCTCTTCCAGCTTTTGAAATCCATCGAAACATATAGTCGTTGATCTCAGCGTCTGTAGCACATCGTTTTGGTAGGCGTTGCCAATGATCATAGATGTCCGTTGACGCGGCCAAAAGGAAGATAATGCTAATGGCCGCAAGTAGTGCCCCCTGAACACCTGTCAATGAATTTGTTGGCCAGATCGTATATAGCCCACCAAGCACGGACGCGGCTGCCGCTAACCATGTCAGCAGGATGCGCGACATTAAACTAATTATCACCAAATGTTATTACACATCTGGCCAAGGCGGTTACCGCCGGCAACTGACGCTCTTGGCTACGACTTACCCGCCAACGCCTCGAGCGGCACATACACCTGCGACCCCGCCTCGCGGAACTCGTCGGATTTGGCCAGCATCCCAGCCGCAGCCATTTCGCGGACTTCCTGGGTCAGCTTCATCGAGCAGAACTTCGGGCCGCACATCGAGCAGAAGTGGGCCACCTTGGCGCCTTCGGCCGGCAGGGTCTCGTCGTGGTACTTCAAGGCCGTGTCGGGGTCGAGCGAGAGGTGGAACTGGTCGCGCCAGCGGAAGTCAAAGCGAGCGCGGCTGAGTGCGTCGTCGCGCTTCTGGGCGGCCGGGTGACCCTTGGCCAAGTCAGCCGAATGGGCGGCGATCTTGTAGGCGATTACGCCCTGCTTCACGTCTTCGCGATCCGGCAGACCCAGGTGTTCCTTGGGCGTCACGTAGCAAAGCATGGCCGTGCCGAACCAGCCGATCATGGCCGCGCCAATGGCGCTCGTAATGTGGTCATAGCCCGGGGCAATGTCGGTGGCGAGCGGGCCCAGTGTGTAGAAGGGCGCTTCCTTGCAGATCTCGAGTTGCTTATCCATGTTCTCTTTGATCTTGTGCATGGGCACGTGGCCGGGGCCTTCCACCATCACCTGGACGTCGCGTGCCCAAGCCCGGGTGGTGAGTTCGCCCAAGGTCTCAAGCTCAGCAAACTGCGCGGCGTCGTTGGCGTCCGCGATCGAACCGGGGCGTAAGCCGTCGCCCAACGAGATGCTGACGTCGTAAGCGCGGCAGATTTCCAGGATCTCGTCGTAGCGCTCGTAGAGGAAGTTCTCCTTGTGATGCGCCAGGCACCATTTGGCCAGAATCGATCCGCCGCGCGAGACGATGCCGGTGATCCGGTTCACGGTGAGCGGAATGTAGGCAAGGCGCACGCCGGCGTGGATGGTGAAATAGTCGACGCCCTGTTCGCATTGCTCAATCAACGTGTCACGATAGAGCTCCCAAGTAAGGTCCTCCGCCCGGCCGTTGCACTTCTCCAGCGCCTGGTAGATGGGAACGGTGCCGATGGGCACGGGCGAGTTACGCATGATCCATTCGCGCGTCTCGTGGATGTTGTCGCCGGTGGAGAGGTCCATCACGGTGTCGGCGCCCCAGCGGATGGCCCACACGAGCTTATCCACTTCTTCGGCCACCGAGGAACTGACGGCGGAGTTGCCGATGTTAGCGTTGATCTTCACCAGGAAGTTGCGCCCAATGATCATGGGCTCGGTTTCCGGATGGTTGATGTTAGCGGGCAGGATGGCGCGGCCGCGGGCGATCTCTTCGCGCACATACTCGGCGGTGATCTTGCCGTTGGGGTCTCCCAGATTCTCGCGCAGGGCAACGTATTCCATCTCCGCCGTGATGATGCCGGCGCGGGCGTAGGCCATCTGGGTGACGGCGCCGTTTACCGGCTTGCGACCAGCGATCCACTGCTTGCGCAAGGGGGCCAGACCTCGGGCGAGGTCGATGTCCACCGCGGGGTCCGTGTAGGGGCCGGAGGTGTCGTAAAGGGTGATATCGGGCTCACCGGTCAAAGCAATGCGGCGCAAAGCTACGTTCAGAGGACCCTGGTGAACCTTGGTGGAGGCGGGCAATCCGCCGGTGGTGACTTCCTGCGGCGCTAGTACGGATGTGGACATGTAAGGCGATCTCCCATTCAGATGGAGATCCGGACATCACAGGGCAGGGAGCCATTCCCTTCGCCGGCATGACCCGGATCAGGTTCGAAGGGTCGCTGCTTTCAGCCTCTCAGCCCCATACACGGGGCTCCCCTCGGCCTCTTCCAAGTTACCAGAAGAGCAGGTTGAGCGTAAAACAAATCGCAATCACGACCAAGGCCAGTGCGCCGGGACGCCTATACCAGACGACGCCCTTTTCCGACGGCTGCTCCGTCAGGCCGTACACCAAGCCGCGCAATTCGCTATCCGCCTTGGGCGCGGTGGCGAGGCTGATGGCGATGGTCACCAGGAAACACGTCGTCCAGGCAAAGATCGCAATCCAGAAGTTCTGCGCCATCGTCGAAGGGAACGTAGCGAAGCTTTGGCCCAGCCACGCGCCCTTACCTTCGGCCAAAGTCAGGCCATGCGTGGCGGCAGCTGCGGCGGTCCCACTCAACAGTCCCCAAAACGCGCCGTGCCCGGTGGCCCGCTTCCAGAACATCCCCAGCAGGAACGTCGCAAAGAGTGGCGCGTTCACGAAGCCGAACACGAGTTGCAGAAAGTCCATGATGTTGTTGAAGCTCTGCGCGAGGTAAGCGGTGACGATGGAGAGCCCAATGCCCACCACCGTAGTCCACCGGCCCACAGCGAGGTAGTGCGCGTCGGAGGCGTCGCGCCGGATGTAGCCCTGGTAGATGTCGTAGGTGAACACCGTATTGAAGGCCGTCACATTGCCCGCCATGCCGGACATGAAGCTCGCCATCAGCGCTGTCAGCCCTACGCCCAACATGCCGGAGGGATAGAACTGCGCCATCAGGGTGGTCATCACCTGATCATAGTCAAACCCGTCGCCCTTGCGGGGCAGCGTGTAGCCGGAGGTGGAGTTCATCAGCGCGACGGCGGCGATGCCCGGCAGGATCACAATAAACGGCATGATCATCTTCGGGAACGCCGCAATCACCGGCACCCGCCGGGCCGATGACATGTTCTCGGCGGCCATGGCGCGCTGTACCACCAGGAAATCGGTACACCAGTAGCCAAAGCTGAGCACGAAGGCCAGGCCCATCATCATACTGAAGACCTCCACCCCCATCGGGTTCTGCGACGCATCGCCCAGGTTGCTCCACGCATGGGTAAGGGCTTGGGGAGTCTTCGCAGCGATGCCCTGCCAGCCGCCGGCCTTGCTGACGGCCAAAAAGGCAAGCGGAGCAAAGCCCAGTACGATCAGGAAGAATTGCAGCACCTCATTGTAGATGGCGCTTTTCAGGCCCCCGAGGAAGGTATAGGCCAGTACAATCAAGGCCGAAAGCAGGACGCTCGTCGTGAAATCCCAGCCGAGAATCAGCCTCAACAGCAGCGCAAGGGCATACATCGATATGCCGGACGAGAATACCGTCATCACCGCGAAGGTGATAGCGTTCAAGCCGCGCGTCTTTTCGTCAAAACGGAGTTTCAGGTACTCGGGTACACTGCGCGCCCGGCTGCCATAGTAGAAAGGCATCATGAAGACGCCGACAAAGAGCATGGCGGGGACGGCGCCGACCCAGTAGAAATGCGCCGTCATGATGCCGTACTTGGCGCCTGACGCGCACATGCCGATCACTTCCTGCGCGCCTAAGTTCGCGGCGAGAAAGGCTAAACTCGCAATCCAGGTGGGCACGTTGCGGCCGGCGGTTAAGAAGTCCGACGAGGTGGAGATACTGCCGCGCAGGTACCAGCCGATGCCCAGAACGAAAGCAAAGTAGAGAATCAGGATTGCGTAATCGATAAAATGCAGCGTCATGGCTTCATTGCCCCGTACTTCCCCCCTGGTGTAGCCAGGTATAAGGAACTGAGACGCTTCGAGTTCTAGGAGTTTTACCTGAGAATTGGGTCAGATGCTTACCCGATTCCTGGTCGTTTCCCTTAGTTTCTGCACTTCGCTCCAAGCTGGCCAGTATATCGTTGAGTTGATGCCGATTGGCAAAAATCGTGCGGCTGCGACGGCCGATGCCGAAGTGAGCCTCACCCGCCGCGGCGCCAAGGTGATCGAACGCACGCACGCCACCGTCAATGCCTTGATCACGGAGATCGAGGACGCCGACCTCTACGCCGTCTCCACCCACCCCACTGTGAAGCGCGTCTACCCGGTCGTCACCTACCAGCCCGCGGCCGACGTCATCGAAACTACGCAGGCGATCGCCCAGGCTTGGGACCAAGTGGGCGGCCGCGACCGTGCCGGCGCCGGCATCAAGATCGGCATCATCGACACCGGCGTCGACGCCACCCACCCCGGCCTCGCCGCCGATGGCCTGGAAGCGCCCGCCGGCTATCCCCGGGTCGACAACGCCAAGAATCGCCGCTTCACGACCGGCAAGGTGATCGTGGCCCGCAGCTATGAGCGCTTCAACGGCAAGGGCTTCGGCGTCGATGCCAATGACAACTACGGCCACGGCACGGGCACCGCCATGATCTCCGCCGGTATTCGTCATGAGGCGCCCGAAGGCGTCATCTCCGGCGTCGCCCCCCGCGCCTTCATCGGCAACTATAAGGTGATCGGCGACGATGCTTCGGGCAATTCGGCCGGCATCCTGAAGGCGATCGACGACGCGGTGGCCGACGGCATGGACGTCATCAATCTGAGCCTCGGTTCGGCCTACGCGCCGCGTCCCGAAGACGACGTCCTGGTGCAAGCCTTGGAACGGGCCATCGACCAGGGCGTCATCGTCGTCGTCGCCGCGGGCAACGCCGGCCCTGGATTGAACTCCATCTCGAGCCCCGGCACCACGCCGCGGGCGATCACCGTCGGCGCGCACACCACGGGCAACACGGGCAACACGGGCAACACGGTGGCCTGGTTCTCCGGCCGCGGTCCGAACCTGGGCGCGGGCCTGAAGCCGGACGTGATGGCGGTGGGCGATCAGTTCTACACCGCCTACACCACGCAGCGCGTCGGCTCGAACGGCTACAAGACGATGGCCGGCACCAGTCTGGCTGCCCCGGTGGTGGCCGGCATGGCCGCCATGTTAAAGGCCCAGCGCCCCGGCCTTACCGTCACCCAGTACCGCTCGCTCCTCATCAACAGCGCGACGGCCTTGCCCTTCAAGGTCATCGAGAGCGGGGCGGGGAAGCTCGATGCCCTGCAAGCCCTGTCGGCCACTTTGACGGCGACGCCAGCCTCGCTCAAGTTAACCGACACGTCGGCTACCGTGACCCTCGAGTCGATCGCCGGCAATGCCGGTATCTGCACCATCACGGTAGAGGCCAAGGGCGGCGCGCCCGCGCTCTCCGCCACCCAGTTCGTGGGCGATGGCGCCTTCACCCTGCATCTCGAAGCCTCCGCCACCGCCGGCGAAGGCTACCTGGGCGTCAGTTGCGAAGGCGCCGCGCAAAAGCTCCGCATCCCCTACTGGCGCCCGGAAGCCGCCCGCGAAGCCGACTCCATCACCACCCTCGAGCTCCCCCGCTCTGCCCCCCGCGGCGCCACCATCGATTTCGGCCTCCGCGTCGTCGACAACCAAGGCCTCGTCGTCGCCGGTGCCGTCCCTTCCATCAACGCCCAGGGCGGCACGGTCACCAAAGCTGGTTGGAGCAGCACCGTGCCTGGCCTCTACCAAGTTCAAGTCCGGGTGCAGTCCGATGTGACATTGCAGGTCCGCTCCGGCGCGGCGACCCAAGAAGCTTCGGTGCGCGCTCTCTAGCCTACCGCGCAAGCGGTGGGGCACACTGGTCCATAGCGACCTCGACCTGCTCGCCATTCAACAGGATCTCGGCCATCTACTGGCCCTTACTCACCGCGTGGGAAAGATCTAAGATCATCACCCTAATTGAGGCCATTTACTGCCTTAGCCGGGAAATCACGTCCTATCAGCTAAGCAGCCTGAGTTATCATGAAAGTAATGAATTTGTCCACATATTTTCTGCTTTTCGCCGCCCTTGCTACCGGGCCCCTGGCGATCGCTCAGACGTGCTCGAACAACTCGCTACGCGGCACTTATGCTTATGCGATCAACGGCACCGTGAATGGAGCCAACAACACCACGGTTACCAACTCGCAGGTCGGCCGTATCGTTTTTAACGGCACCGGTGGTTACACTGGCTTTTTGGTTGCCGCCGCGGAAGGCGCCGTGGGCGTCGCCGAATTTACCGGCACCTACGCTGTCGATAGTTCCTGCGTGGGCTCCGGCAAATCCGTGGTCAACGGGGCCTCGACTGACTTCGACTTTGTCGTGGTGAATGGCGGAAATGATTTCAGCATGGTATTGCGTGGCGCCGGCGCGACTCTGTCTGGTGCCGGGACGAAGTCCGAAGGGCTGGCCGCTTGCACTCTCGCTTCGATGAACGCGCCGTTCGGTTACCAGAGCGATGGCCTCCAGGTTATCAATAGCAAGACGGTTTCCACCGCCGAAGTCGGGCTCTTTACCTTCGACGGCCGGGGTGGCCTCAGCTCCGTTGGCAGCTTTGTCGCCGACGGGACCTCCGTCGTCTTCGACGCGAAAGGAACCTACGAAATGACCCCCGAATGCTTCGGCGTCGCGATCTACAACGTCGGCGATGTGAGCTATCAGGTGAACTTTATGTTAACCAGCGGCGGTAACCAAATCCTCTTCACCGAACTGGCCGGCACCTACATCGCCAGCGGCAACGCCACCCGTACCTTCCCCCGCTAGTCTCCTTTCTCGTTTCGTGCTCCAAAATGCAACGCGGTCCACTTGGCTCTCGCCGAGTGGACTGTTCTGCGTCCGAGGGTGTTTCTCGTTTTTGACCGGCGGCGTGGCGCCGCAAGGCTTCGAAGCTCCGCAACGATATACTCAAAGGGCATGGCAACCGCCAAATCCCTCGGAGCCGTTAGAATGGGGAAGCCCTCGTCCAAAAGCGACTCTACAGAGGGGAGTCTGGACGCCGAAGAGAGCTGGACCGAAGCTGAGCGACAGGCTCTTGACGAGACGATCGACCGCGTTTTGGCGCAAGTCGCTGCCGGCCAGACGCCCGGGGATGCCGGGGGTTGCCCCGACTTACCCCGACTTACCCCGTTTTACCTGGAGATTCACTGGGATGCCGGGGTTGCCTCGACTGACTCCGACTGCCTTACCCAATTACAAGCAACCGCTACGCAAGCTCGCCCAGTTCTTCCGGAGTAGCCGGCCGCTCTCGAAACTCCGCTTTAGAAATGAGCCGATCGAGGACCAGATCTTCAAGCCCTGCACCGGTTATACCGAAGCGGCGGGCCAACTCGGTCACTACGATTCCAAGCCGCACCCTGCGTTCGGCGATGCCGCGGAGTTCGACGGCATCCTCCCGGGTGGCCAAACCTTGCGATTGCGCCACCTCCCAAAGGCTGGCGAATTCGCGCTCCACCAGCCCCGCACCCACCGTAAATGTGTATGTGGCGTCCAGATGGTTGAGCATCTGTTGCTTCAAATGAGCCGCCAGCGCGTCAGCCGTCACGCCATACGCTTCCATGTCCGAGGCGCTCGCGGTCAGGCGATCCAAGACTAAGCCGGCCACCTCCGGCTCCGGAAGATCGGGCAAATGAATAACCGTCAGACGTAACTCGACATCGCCGGACTGCATCGGGTCTTCAGCGATCTCGATGGCCGAGACAATAGTGCCCTCCGGCATACTAGCGGCTGCGTCCGAAGCAAGCCGCTTCAGCGTCTCGGCGCGGGCTCTGTCACCGTAGCGCCGCTCGAGTACTTCAAACGGGATCTTGCCGGGGCGGAAACCGGGCAACCGCAGCGTCGCACCAAGATTAGCCAGTTGCTCCTGCACGAGCGCGGCCACACGAACGCCGGAAACGCGGACGATTCGCCGGCCATCGGAAACGTCAACGGGGTCAACAACAGGCGACAAAACCTTCTCGGGAGCAGCCTCCGGGCTGACGATCGTCTCCAGCTTAAACGCCACCGTCACCCGCAACCCTTCACAGGCGCGGCTGGGAGCGCGGCCAGCGTGCAAGATTCGAGAATCGAAAAGGACCGCGCGATTCGGTAGGGGCCGCACCGAGAGCGCGATCTCGCCTCGTTCATCGTAGAAGACCGTCTCGCCGTCCCATTCGTCACGCCACTCGGGCATTGGATAATACAACAACGTATAACAGCCCGTGCGGACATCATCGATATGTGGCCGTCCCCCGAGCCCATAAGTGTGACCATTGGCGTATTGCCGAATCACCCGCAGCGGCGCGCCCGTCAGCCGCTGACAGCGTGCACGCGCGTGCTCCCAAATGGAATCGAAGACAACGATGCGCTCTAGATCGAAGTTCCAGAATCGGGCGCCGTCGCCACGTTGCGATGCCTGACCGAAAGACCACCCTTTGGCGCTTCCGACCCTGCATGATTCTTCAAACAGTTCCGGAGGCGCAAAATCGTCGATTACTTCCAGCAACGGTTGGTCAGTCAAGGAATGCTTCTTTACAGGTCAACGGCGTAACGTAGCAGGTTTTGATAGCTCTTGTTGAGCAGTTGGAAAACATCCGAGTTGCTCGCTCCATCCGTTTTGCCGAGTGCCTCGGTTTTTTCGAGCACCACGGATAGGTCAACGAGTATGGAGCGCAGACGCTCATCCCGGACCGAGCACTGCACCCAAGTGACGATTGCCATCCGCACTCCCCGCGTTACCGGCTTGACCCGGTGCAGCGAAGTGGATGGATAGATTACGGCTTCGCCTGCGGCGAGTTTCACTTCTTCCTCACCCAACGAAGATTGGATAGCGAGTTCGCCGCCGTCGTACGAGCCGGGAGGGCTCAAGAAGATCGTGACCGACAAATCCGTTCGCATCGGTTGGGCACCCATTACCGCACTATCGATGTGCTGGCCATAGTGCATGCCCGGCCCGTATCGGCTGTAAATTGGCGAAAGAACCCGTTTCGGCTGCGCGAAGGATTGAAAGTGACGGTTGCGGCGAAGTGCCTTGAAAATTAGGTTGTCCAGCTCGCTCCAGTCGCTTGCGGAGCGATCCAATTGTAGATTCTGTTTCACTTCGGCGGCCGCTCCTTTGGCGGACGCCTTTCCATCTACAAAAACCGCTTCGGACAACTCGGAAAGCAGGCGTTCGACCTCATCCTGGGAAAGGACGGTTAGGGTTTGTATTTCCATCCCTGACTCGACCGCGGTGCGACGCTACTTCTTGTTCAGCTTACGCCGCATCGCGACGGCGCCTGCGAGCCCAAGTCCGACGGCGGCCAGCGTCGAGGGTTCGGGAACCGTGGACGTGGATGAAGCCGTCAGGGTGAGGTCGTAGGTGCCAGAACTTTCTTCGCTGTTATTGGTAGCTTGGATCACCAGAATTCCATCGCCCGGGACTAAACCCATGAACATGCTGGGATTATAACTAGAACTATTCAAGTCAACTCCGGCGCTATCTTTAAC
>ENA-ORBV01013457-ORBV01013457.1-microbial-mat-metagenome-genome-assembly--contig:-NODE-13457-length-12434-cov-6.690944_pt1 | contig 12434 bp, 9 predicted proteins | sample MGYA00237777_ERZ505514 | MGnify/ENA primary metagenome ERZ505514 (study PRJEB26160, sample SAMN06269048) | microbial mat metagenome | isolation source: Oligotrophic lake microbial mat | place... | reverse complement strand
ATCACCATCACCCTGACTTGGGTGATCAACAAGCGAAACTCAGGAGTCTTCGAACGCTACAAGCGCCAACCTTACCTGCGGGTTACTATCTCATTCGACGGGAAAGGAAACTTCAGAATCATTCCAGTCCCATGTGTCTTCTAGACCTGGAATAAACTGGTTTGGCCAACAACTAGGTACAGGTTAACAAGGAGAGAAAGATTTGACCCACCAAGTTTGAGGGGCTTGTGATGTATCCAAGAAAGAAGATTTCTCTGCAAAGAAGTTCATGTTACCATTCTCACTTTTTCAGAAAACTGATCTTTACACAGTAGAATTTTCCTTCAGACAGGGGGTAAATTCATCGACTGTGTCGAAAGATCTCTCGCAAATTAAAGTGTGCTACAACGGGCTTACACAGGCGCACCTCCCCAGCGCGCACCTCTGTTTTGCATAACGGCCAAAATTTTCATTGGTTCCGTTAAACAATCGTCCTCGTACCCTCTCACAATCACGCTCCTTCTCTTGTCTCCCCCACGTATTCTCCAACAAAAATGGTTAGTTCTGATTCTGAAGACGAAGTCTCAAGAGCCTCCACAAGATCCCTCCGAAGCCAAGCCAGTAATGGTACTGTCCCGGACACTGGAGATGTAATTGAGTTGTCCGAAGCGCATTGCAAGGCTCTGTTTTCCGTCACCAAGAAGGGACGAGCTAAGGAACTGGTCTTCGTCTGCCTCCGAGCAGGCAGCCAATGCCGACGCCATCACCACTCAGACGGTAGCCTGCCAAAGGCTCCCAATGGTTACTTTGTCCGCACTGCCAAAAGCAGTGGGGGCAACGTGGATGGACAATGGGAGAGCGCTCAGGATCCTGACCGACATGCCGCTGAAGTGGCGGCTCGCAAGGCTGAAAGACGTGCTGCTATGGAAGCCCTAGGGACCCAGAGCCCCTCTGATCCTTTGTGGGGAGGAGTGTTTGATGCTGCCAACGCCAAACCAAACCCTACACCTCAGGCGAAGACTCGAGTCCACCATGTTCATGTGGACACGGTAGAAGAGGACTCTTCCAGCAAAAGTCCCAAGTCCTCCAAGACTCCCAGTCCAACCTCGGTTACGCAAACGATGTCGGGATCCTCCACCAAGAAGGCACCCAAATCAACCCCCCCTGCTGGGGCGACGGCACCTCCTATGGCAGCACCTACTCCCGATCCACTGGCGGGCATTTCCACCATTTTGGGGGATTTAGTTACTCAAATGCAGGAGCTCAAGGCACAACAAAACTCGTCCCCCAAGGGAGGTAGTTCGGATTCTTCCAGTGAGGATACGAGGGCTCGCTGACGTCGCAGGCGTGCCAAACGACGTTCTAAGAAGGAGAAGAAGCAAGGGCGCAAATCTAAGTCCAGTCGCCGCCGCCACTCTCCTGGTTCGTCCGGCAGCTCCAGCTCCAGCTCCTCGACGAGCAGCAGCGATAGTGATGCCGAGGCCGAAGTAGCCAACCCTCGTCGCCGCAAGCAAGCCATGTGGTATGCAGTGATCCGAGGAAAGAATGGCGCCTCCGGTGTCTTTGGCAGTTCTAAGGAAGCCCAGCGCCTCAAAGTCGCCGACACTCTCATTCGAATCTTTGCCGATGAGAATGACGCATGGGAATGGGTACTTAATGCCGGAAAACAGTCTCCTAGTCCCCCAGCTTTTACGAGCAATGGACTGGGAGAACCAGCAGTGCCGCCTTTGGCTCTTACTGGAAAAGACCCCTCCACTGGTGTCAAGGATGAAGTCTTCAATGTCAAATTGGAAGTAGGGGTCAAAGAGTTGCAAAAGAATCTTAGCCCCCCTGGAGTCGACGACCACACAGCAAAGGACATTGGTAACGCCATGATCGATGCCCTTTCTTTACCAGGTAAGCTTACACTCAACACTGAAGCCGAGGACACTGCTGAGAACATAGAGCGCTCCTTGACAGAGTTGGCCTCCCTTTCAAGAGCCGAACATGGAGAGGATACTCGGTTGGATATGAAATGGCAATCCAGTGGGCGTAATGCGCTTCGTGGAGTCAAGGATGCCAAGGACCTCCGAGAACACCTGTGCGACGTCCAGGACTTGATGGAGCAGAGCATCCAGAAAGTTATGGTGACACAGAACACGGCTCTCCTGAAGACGGGGTGGACCAAAAACGTGATCGAGGCTTGGTGTCATGGAGGCTTCATCACGGTAATCTCGCGCATCACCGTGGCCCGACATGTGCAACTTCTTCAGCACTTTGTCAACATGGATGACAATGGGTCCTGGGAAATGGCCAAGGATGAAATTGACTATTATCTAAAGAAAGTTCAACTCATTCGTAACCATGCCCCCAGTCGGCTCCATTGCATGTGCCAGATATACATCTTCCTCCGTGACCACTGTGAGAAGTCTTGGCGTTCTGCCAAACTTGAACAGAAGAAACTCCTCGACCTATACCAAAGAGTTGAGTCTCTGTCAGTACAGCAGTACACTCCTGGAGGTACCGGCGCTATGAGAGTTTGTCGCAAATGCGGGACTTGCCTTCACGGCAGTGGACCATGTCCCTGGTCCAAACTCTCATCTACCAAGGCCAAAAAGTGCGGAAGAGAAGCCCTCAAGAAGCTTGTGGACGGAAAGGGTCTCACCAGCCCTGTTGGAGACGGAGATGAAGAGAAGGGAGAAGGGTCAAGCTAGGACGTCGAGAGTCTGATTAAGTCTGCCAACTCGGTTGGCATTGACCACTTTGAATAGAAGAACCGAATCCGGTGGCACCTCGTGTTACTTCCAGTGGAACTAAGAAGGATTCTGGCCACGACCTCCAAACGTCAAAACGGAGCTCTCTATGCTTGGCTTGTTGACCTTCTTAGTGCTTTTATTACCTGTCTCTGCGCCGGAATTTCGAATATATGGAAAAACTAACATAATCACTATTGAATCAAACTCCTGCTCCTATTCTTACACCTTGCCAAATACGGCAGGTGAGTTACATTATAGGCCTTTGATGATAAATACTGAAATTCTGGAAGCAGCGCCCCGATCTTTACCCAAGCAAGCCAAGAGCAAACGTATACGCTTCGGCACTATTGGCCATGGCTTGGACCTTCCTCGGTTGGCGTGGTCCCAAGAGCAACAACTCTTTTCTCTGCAAGACCTAGCCCTACATGATCAGCTCCCTTCCCGACCTCCCAAGCAGGAAGGAAAACCGCTAGGACAACAACCCAAGAACTTCCTCAAGCGAAACCCTGTTGACGTCTTGCTCATTGAAGGTAGCGACCGGGACCCTAATGGCAGTCTCATAGCAACCATGTTGGACCGAGTTCCCCTTGAAGCACGACCACGAGCTATTGCTGTTACCAATCCAGTCACGGTTCTCCTTGCCGGAAAGGACATCCGTAGACGAAAACAACAGCGAAAGGCCTTGGAGCGGCTAGGGTACGTGGGTATAGAATGGCTTCTAGACGCAGGTACTCAAGGTGGCGCCATTGACCAAGAAGTAGTAGCCGACGTCTATGTTATGGGTGGACCTACCGCCGTCCTTCCAGTCTGCCCTCTGCCTCAAGGACTACCCGCTAGACCCATGCAAAATCTGTTGCTGCCATGCGGCATCCCAAAAAGAGATTGGGCCCCACACCAGCTAGTGGAGTTATTGGAGCAACCAGAAGCAGTGGGCCCTACTCTAATATCGGGTTACCTTCAAGAACGCCCTATTTTCCATCCCCATGGATGTATGCCTGACAGTCTTGATTGTTGGGTTGAAACCGACAGAGGAATACGGCGTTTGCAGTCCAACGAGTTAAGCAAAGGCAAGGGTTTACCCTCGGAATGGATGAGCAAGCACACCCAACTGCCCCGCAAGGCAGTGCTGGCTAGCACCTCTCTCCATATCTGGGTGAGCATCTGCGACAGTCTCAGTTCGTGGTTCCGAGCATCTGATCTCCCTACCACCAAAACGAAGCCCTTGTTCCCTACTCCTCCTCCACCTCCAGGACCAGTTGGGGAGCATCCCATAGACCCTGACGAACACGATGTCGGGCCTCGGGAAGAGGAGGATATGCCCTGGGAATACCAGCTCCCTGATTTATCCGTAGGCGGAGGATGGTACAAGCAACGGATAAGGAATCTTAGGGCAGCAATACAGGGGCGACCGAACTCGGCCCAATTGTTTGAAGAAGGTATTGAAGCTCTAGCGATTCATCGCAACAACTACTCGCCTGAAGGGCCTAAATATCTGCAGATTTTATGGTGGGAGTTCCCAAAGCACCAACAAGAGGAAGCCAGGCTTGGTTCTACCATGCGCTTCATGGTGGATCCGGGCACAGAGCTGGTAGGCAATCCGCCTATGACCTCCGAACAAACTCAAGTGGTGGAAACCTTCGTCAATGAACTACTTGAGCTCGGAACATTGCGCAAAGCCACTCGAGCCCTGAGACGAGCATGCCCCCTGTTCGTTGTGCCCAAAGCCGGTCAACCAGGCCAATGGAGATGTATTGCTGATATGAAACGGGGAGGCCAAAATGACTGCTGCAGCCTAGACCCAATATACTTACCCAGTAGTAAGGATATTCTTCCCCATCTTTACTCTGGAGGCTGGTCGGCAATAGCAGATGCTAGCAAATATTTTCACAACTATTCCACTCTTCCGAGTGAACGAGACCTCATCGGAATCATCCATCCCATTACCGGTGAGCACCTGTGGTATGTGGGGCTCCCCATGGGCTCTGTCAACAGCCCCAGCATCTCGTGTCGATTTGGAGAAGGTATCTTGGACATGCTTCGTCAAGAACAAGTCGTCTTCCGTGGCACCCACCGAGTAGAAAACACTTGGCGCACGGCACTGCATGTAGGGCTCTACGACCCAACCATCGGTCATGGATACGTTTTCCGACAACAGAACGGTCGACCTATTGCCCAAATCTTCGGCTTCGTTGATGACTTCAAGGTTCATGCTGCTACCCGGTCTGATTGCATCATTGGCCTAAATGCTTTTATGGACATCATGGTGCGCTTGGGACTCATCTGTCAACCGGTCAAAACGTCCCCACCAGCCCAAGTGCAGAAATATTGTGGCTACATCTATGACACCCGAAGCACTCCTACTCTTCGCATTCCCCCCCACAAGGTCTCTAGGTGCCTTTCCAGCTCTCGCTTCCTACTCTCCAGAACGAGGAACGCCCACCTTTCCAGACTCAGCCTAGCTGTGGTCACAGGCGTCCTACAGTCCATTGTGGCCGCGACTCCTCAACACTGCGGCCAAACCCACCTTCGAAGTCTTTACGACGATTTACACCGAGTGGAGGAAGTCGGTCATCTCCTTGGAGGAGAAAAGTATCGGACATTAGTCGACCTCTCCCTTGCCAGCCGAGGGGCTCTGCACTGGTGGGTTGAGCATTTGTTGCATAGTCCCGGGGCCACCACCTGTCGGGCTTATTGCAGCAACGGACTCATCATGAAATGGGGTGATGGTAGTGGGACTGGCACCGGGGGCAGCACCGAGCTCTACGCCCTATCGCCAAAGGAGCATGACACCAATCCAAATACGGAACTGTGGATGGGCACATGGCAAATGAAGGCTGCACTTGAAAGTTCAAATTGGAAGGAAGCTATGACAGTGCTTCATTCCCTCCGTCAAGAACGAGGGCTGGGCCGAGCAAAAGGAGCTACCATCTTTTACATCACGGACAATCTGGTGAGCTATTACATCATCAACGGTGGCAGTTCTAGGTCCCCTAAACTTCATTCCATTGTCACTGAAATTAAGGACACGGTGGCCGAACTAGGGTGCGGTCTGGAAGTAGTGCACGCTCCAGGAACTTTGATGATAAAGCAAGGCACCGATGGGCTCAGTCGCGGTTTGTGGATGGCTCCCGAACGCCGAACTCCAGGAATGAACCAACTGTTGTTCGAAGCAGTTCCCTTCACTGCTGCCCTAGGAGCCTGGGCTGCCAGAACCGTGGGACAGCCTCGGGTCCATTTCCAGCATGTGGACTTTTCTACAAACTTGGCAGCGAACCAAGGAGCCCATGCTGCTACTATTTGGACCCCTCCACCCGAGTGCGCTCGTCAAGTCATCTCAGCCTTCCTCTTCATGTGGACGCAGACCCCCTTCGACACACAAGCTATTTTTCTCATTCCCCGGATCCTCCAACGACAATGGGGAAGGATTTGTCGACACGTCCAGGAAATTGGGATCTACAAGGCTGAGCTGCTTCCAGACCAATGCAGCTTCACTTCTCACCTGCCCTTCGTGGTACTCTACCTTGCCCCTCATAACTCTGAGATTCGCAGGAGCCGGTTGGACCAGCCTACCTTTGGCCACAGGAAGGACTGGCATTACCATCAAGCTGAGCAAGTGCGCGGGCTGTCTTGAGGGATTTCATCCCAAGCACAAGGCTGACTTGTTCTGTGCCTTCCGCCAAACTGGATTTGTTACTGCAGGCGGAGTTACTGTACGGCCCTGTGGGACTGTATATTGCTCGGGATGTATTGAAGCTGGGGAGCCTTTCAAAACCAGGCGACTGCACAAGAAAGGTTTGAAATTTCCAAAAGTCAATACCCTTCTATTCCCCAACTACATTTGTGAGGCGTGTCAGGTGCGGGCTCACCTCAATAGAGAGATCCAGCTGAAGCTTACCGACTACAAGCTTTTGATGTTGGAGAGGATGAGGCAATTAGACACGGTCAGTGAGTGGGCCGAAGAAACGGTGTCTAAATGTGGCGGCAAAGTCAAGCGGTTCTTGGAGTTCGAACAGGAATTTGGTATCGGAACCTTGATTGCTACCCAGCTGGAAAGACCTCCGTCGACGCCAGCCATGCCCATCATTTGGGACCAATTGAACGCCTCCCTGCGAGCGGGAAAAGATCCTGGGTCTACCATCACCTACGGGACTACCCGCAGCATGAGGAGCGCAGCAGGTTTCTATTATGGTTGGGATCTACAACAAGCTTTCCCAGGGAATGTGGCAAAAGTGCAGCGAAGGCACCTTTTCTCCTCGCATGTGCCTCCTCCTGAGGAATTGGCGTCCACTCTGCAGAGTAGCGGCATGGCAAGAAGGATGGGAACTGGGACTAAGCAGAGCTGGGCACTTCAGTGGGTCCACGTGAAGTTTATTGATGACCAGTTGGAGCACGCCTGGAACACCGCGTTAGATGACTCCACCAGGAGAGAAATTGCCAATGCTGGTACCTGCAATTTAACCCTTTGGCTTGGCATGTTCCGTGGTGGCGAGAACTTCAATCTTTGTCGAAGCTCGGTCAAGATAGTCCTTCCAAGAGATGGGCCTTCGGTAGGTCTGCCGGCGGGTGTTGGAATGGTGGAAATGCGGTTGACTCCAGAGACCAAGTCCTCCCCAAACAAAACGGCAGACATGGTTATTGCTTTCACCTGCGCCTCTGGTTTGAGCATCGGAAAATGGATGCTACGGGCCTTGAGTTTCCCCGACACGTGTGACAACGACAAGTTATTCTCATCTGATAACATGTCCGAATGGGACAGTTCGTGCTTTCGTCATACCTACCTTTGGCCCCTACTGGAACTACAACGAGTAATGGGAGAAGCCACGTTGAAGGCTTTCTCGGAAGAAAAGGGAAAAACTATCAGAGCCAAAGTGTGGTCCTGCCACTCCTATCGACGGGGCTTTACAGCCTTTGTACTCCGGAAAAGGAAACAAAATCTAAGAAGGGCCAGTGCAGATGAGCTACGAGCCCACGCAAGATGGGAAAGAGCAGGAAGGACATCTACCGATATGGTGGAACATTATTCTACGGATATGGACACAGAATCCCGAGTGGATTTTACATTGAGATGTGGTTAACCAAGCAGGCCGAAACTACAAAGTTTATAACGGGTTCATGCTACATGGCCCACTTCCTTTTCCCATCTTCCACATCTACCTATTCCGAATGACGCCAAAGCTTTTGGAAACGTTCTACTCCATCTTCCCATTGTCCTACCCACTCAATCATAATCCTCATCTCTCTTACGCTTTCCCAAGGGACGAGTGCTTGCAGTGCTCACCCCATTTCCGTTAAAGGCACCCATGGTCTCCCGAGTTTCCTCTTCATCCTCGGAAGAACTGTTGTTGAAGGTACGACGGCGAGGAGGCACCCCATCCGGACTAACAAAAGCGGCCGCAGCCGCCACTGCTCCTACACCAGTGACAACACCACCATCACTCTCTTCCTCCGAACCGCGCACCGAGATAGCCCGAGGAGGTGGTTGCACCACTTCCGACGCTCCGGTGCCTTTGTCTACCACCAAGAGCAATGTCGGGGTCCCATGTCGGGCCATGGTGCCTCCCCCATTGTCTCGAACGGCAGCAGCGTGCCCCAAGGCGGCCAAACCAGACACTGCAAGAGTCCCACCTTCTACTAAGGTCCCAGTGCTTGAGGCTGAAGGCGAAGATGAGCCACGAGGTAAGCGGGTCACGCCATTATTGTCACCAAGGGCCCCTCCATCAGCAGCGGGTGGCGCCCCAGGAGGAACCCCCGGAGGCGCAAGAGGTCCAGGCAACGCCACTGCTCGGGGTCGTTCGGGAAAGACATAACGCGCCCCAGGGGCCGGGCGAGGACCCACGATGGGAAGCAAAAGATTGTTGTATGCAGGAATGTGGCCCATGCGACGTTCAATCAAGAGAATGCGCAAATCGGGTCCTCCGTTCAAAGGAAGATAGGGGCTCATGACATCTGTGACTGAAGTAGGAAGATTTCCTACTCCCGTGCCATCTTCCCATTCAGGAATGCACTCGTGCATAACCAAGCGACGGAAGTCGGGAACAGTACCTCCCAGCTTCTGAAACACGGTCTCAGCTCCCAAGATGAAATCACACAAGACGGAAATAGTCTGCTCGCTTTCCTGCAACAGCGCCTGAGCATCTCTCGTCTTTTGCTGACGGCGGACTTCGGTATCCATGGCATCGAAATGACGCTTGACCAAGGCAAGAACGCGAGACTGCTCCCCTGGATTCTTGAGATACAATTGAAGTTGCTGACTCGCGGCTGGCGGAAACAACTCCGGGTGCTTCTTGTAGACTCTCAACAAGAAGTCAAAAGACTTGCCTGCGAACGAACGAGCATGATGGTTAGCGGGGCTTCGGAAACACTTCTCCAATCTCCCACTCCATTGCGCTTACCTTTGAAGTAAAAGTCGTAGGTAGAGAACATGATGAAAGATGCTAAACCAAAGAATGTCGAATAACGAAAGAAATCGGGGAAATGAGCAATAGAGGACGCCCTCGACTTCAGATCTTCGACACTGCCGTGTTGGCTCCCACGGTGAACGGCTACCTTCGATCCGTTTTCTTTCGATATGCGTCGTGACTACTCCCCATACCCGCATGACTGAAAAAATGCACGACTGACTTTCTCAAAAAGCTCGGCTGGCGATTTCTGTCTGTCTGCCCAACGCGCAGACCGGTCTCTCGCCCACCATGTATTCGCTGACGCCGCCAAAACTTTGCCTAGTCAAAGCAATTTTACCAAAGTCAGCAGAACTTTCATTGTTTCAACACCATGAAGGTTCAACGAGAAGCGGCTGAAGTTTTAGACGACATCGACGCACTGCTAGTCGAACTTCGAGCCATTACCATAAGCAAGGCCACTTCCACTGGTGCCTCCAACGCCAACATCCCCAATCCCCGACGAATCAAGCCCTTCCAAATTGGTGATCGGGTTGTTATCCTTTCACGCAAACACCAATACAAGAAGGCTACCATAGTCAGCCAAAAGACTGAAGACTTTTGGAACATTGTCCTCGACGATGGGACTGAAGCCTACCGCAAATATACAACGCTTCGACACTTGTAACTGCCGAAACAAGGCGCAGCTCCTTCTGTTTACCAACGCCTACCACTCTCTCCCTTCATCCATTTCCAACCTCAGCTGGGTCATCCTTCCGACCCAAAGAATATACACCTCGGGCCACCCATCTGACCCGAGTGTTTAACTTTAATTTTTTAACGGAGCAACGCCTCGCTCGGTCCTTGACCACTCTCTCCGTTCCTCCAGGAAGCACTCTCCAGCTCCGACCAAGGCCTACACTACCTCGCCACTTCCGACAGGGGGGGTGGTTTCAAATCGAATCGACAAGGGGTAAATTTTAGTCCTGAGACTGTAGGTGCCCACTCTAGGAGATAGATACACTCCTAGAGTACCCACCTATGCCTCACTCAAGGACTGAGTTTATCTGGAATCCATGTGGGGGGGAGGTTAACACCTCTAATAAACCCATTTGTACTTCCATGAACTCTGCCCACGCCTATAGACCTAACCCTAGTGAACCCAGCTCAAACCTGGTTCTCAGGGTTCGAACCTGTGGCCTCTGACCAAAGTTTTGCGCTGTTTATTTGCCCGGGCGTTGCGCGAGCGTGCCCGCGAGCGGATAGATCATCATTTTGGGGCCTCTTCTACTGCTGCAATTTTCTTGGTTCTACTCTAGTACTAGTACCTACTATTACTAGCTAGCTAGCTGGCTAGAGCTAGCTAGTAGCTAGTTAATAGACATATTGATGTCTTCGTTCTTTCATCCTGACGAGGAAGATCGGATGAGTGTAATTCTATTTTTCGATGTTGTAATTACTTTGATACTGAAACGATGTCTGTCAGGACGGAAGTGCGGCGCGCTTTGAAAAAGATTCAAGAAGGTTCTCAATGGGCTTGACGAAGTATCGATTTCTTTTTCCGGGCTTGGCAAGAGAAAACCGGTAATGCTTGGTCAATACAGAAGTTCTTTGACTCGGACACACCAAAGTGCTGTACTGTACTAGCCTGGCCACCAATTATCTGAAAACTACGAAACAATGAAAGCAACAAATTGCTTGGATGGATAATTTGCAAAAATGAAGCCAGAAGCAGGAAGAGTGGCATGGCGAGATCAATATAGTAATGGGTGCGGCGGTGGGGTGCTAGCAAGGTTGTCATCCTACAAGAGATAAAAGATTTAGTTTTGTGAAATGTCCTGTCATGTAGTTTTTATTTAAATGACAATACAGTAGCTTGTTCAATCAACATGTTTTGTGTCATAATAATTAGTAGCGCAACGGAACATTGCCAAAATAAATCAAGGTTGCCATTCTTTAGTTAGGACAACTTTTGCTTCTTGGCGTTGGCAGCCGCATTGAATCCAAACGAAGGTGCCAACCAGGCAATGGTAGCAAAGACACCCGTGACCAAAATGGTATTTTGTTTGAGCTTGTAATCCGTAAAGACTTCGTCGGCATTCGCGTATTGTACCATTTGGTATTGGTGTTCGACGCATTTGAGAACGGCACAACACGCCAAAAAATTGCGCTGTCGATAATCTTCAAAGGAAAACCAAACACACGTCAACAACAAACTAATGGTCAATTTGTCCATGATCATAAAGTAAAAAAAGACCTTCCAAGCATCGGTCCATTCATTGTCGACCGTCAAGGTTGTCACCGATAAGACACTACTTGTTGTTGTTGTCACAGCATTCGCTCCGACTTGAGCGGTACACCACCATTGATACATGTCATAAAAATGAAGAAAGACCATGCCCGACAGAAACAAACTTTGAATGGTTCCTCGTGTATAAGCGGGACGTCCTCCTCCTTGCAGCATTTCTTTCATGCTGGTCACCGCTGGAGGTCCGGCCACGGCCATGAGAACAGAACACATCAACGTCAAGCTCGAGGTCTTGGACGATTCCAAATACGGCATGCACAGTTGGAGCAAGACCAAGGTCGAGGAAATGGGGACCAAAAACAAACAAGTATTGATGCGGTGCAACAAGCGTTCATTGTTCCAGCATTGCAGCGACAAATACACAACCATGGCAATGATTTGAAGGGAGGAATCATATTTCAATTGCATCAACAAGCGTGTTACGGGACTGTTGCAAACAAAATCGTAATCGACTTCTTGCACATCACTTTGGTTGTCATCGTCATCACTCTTGATAGTCGTCCTCATGTACGCTTGACACGCACCGGTGCCATTCACATGCGACTCCGTTTGAGCAGTTACTTCATGGACGGCCCGTTTCCATTCCAACAATCGCGAAACACCCATGGCAATGAAAATCAAGGCCGTTAATTGGGGTGACGTAAAGGCGCCCTTGGGTTGTGCTCGTGGTTGAGATGTTTCTGGCGGTGCACCATCTTTGTTATTAGTCGAAGGACTGGTCTTTTTCTTGGACGCTGCAGCTTTGCTGCCAGATGCTTGCTTCTTTTTGTTGGTCATGGTGCTGATTGATGATAGTCGGCAGTAGGGGAGGTTACAGTATCTCTGAAGCTACTAGTAGTAGTAGTCTTCGAGAACATAATAAATAGTGATCATACTCCAGTAGCTCCTCTCGGTATTTTTGTTTCTTCGTGTTCCGCTGATTTTGGCTCACATCACAGGGAGCCGAAGAATAAATGTTGTACAGTAGTAGCTTCTAACAGCTGCTCTGACAATAAAGAGGCGGTGTAGACGATATCGTGATAGATAACCCATTAT
>ENA-ORBV01013456-ORBV01013456.1-microbial-mat-metagenome-genome-assembly--contig:-NODE-13456-length-12434-cov-17.786113_pt1 | contig 12434 bp, 28 predicted proteins | sample MGYA00237777_ERZ505514 | MGnify/ENA primary metagenome ERZ505514 (study PRJEB26160, sample SAMN06269048) | microbial mat metagenome | isolation source: Oligotrophic lake microbial mat | place... | reverse complement strand
CAGCGCAAGTGATTGAATCGCCAGCGAAAATGTTCGGCAGCCTCACAGTGCCTGCGCAGCGGCTTCGTAGCTGCGACGTAGCGGAGTTGGCTGCGCTGCCAGACGACGACGAGCTCACAGTGCCTGCGCAGCGGCTTCGTAGCTGCGACTATCCGATGGTCCCGCCACCAGATAGCGAGGCCGGCAACTCACAGTGCCTGCGCAGCGGCTTCGTTGCTGCGACTAGACGACGAGCTTCGCGTTCAGTTTGCGGTACCGCCTCACAGTGCCTGCGCAGCGGCTTCGTAGCTGCGACTCGATGTGGGACGGGTGCGCACCGCTCGTGTACGACCGCCTCACAGTGCCTGCGCAGCGGCTTCGTAGCTGCGACCACGCCGAGATCGGGGTCTGGTGCGCGCGGTGCCCCGGCTCACAGTGCCTGCGCAGCGGCTTCGTTGCTGCGACATGTCACAGACCTCCCCGACCCGGTCGCGGGTCGGACTCACAGTGCCTGCGCAGCGGCTTCGTTGCTGCGACCGTGCGGGACCGCATCGGCGATCGGGTGTTTGCCGGCCTCACAGTGCCTGCGCAGCGGCTTCGTAGCTGCGACCAGTCCGAGGGGTATGTCGGGCTGTACGGGATGCACAGCCTCACCGTGCCTGCGCAGCGGCTTCGTTGCTGCGACCGGAGATGATCAAACGTGGATGGCTCGACGCCGAAGATGCTCATCGTGCCTGCGCAGCGGCTTCGTAGCTGCGACTGCTCGGGCAGCACGCCGGCGAGCGATGGTTTGCCGTCTCACAGTGCCTGCGCAGCGGCTTCGTAGCTGCGACCCTGTGGCGCGCGAAGGAGAGTGCCATGGGTGGCCCCTCACAGTGCCTGCGCAGCGGCTTCGTAGCTGCGACTGGGTGCTGCACACGTACGCGAGCGAGGCTGCCGACACCTCACAGTGCCTGCGCAGCGGCTTCGTTGCTGCGACTTCGGCCCGCCAAACCACATGAGCGGTAGTCGCTCACGTTCGACCTTCGCTGCGAGGAGTCGCAGCTACGAACCTCAACCAGGAGATGCCCGATGTTACGCACCCTCGCCGCGCTCGCGCTCGCCGTCGCCTGCTTCGCCCCTGGGTCCGCCAGCGGATCGTTCTTCTGTACGGTCCAGAAGAATGCGTGAACGAATGCGTGAACGAGGAGGGCGCGAAGGTTCTCGCGCCACGGTGAGAGGATTGAGGAAGGACGTGGGAGCATTGGCACGAGACACGAACAGGCAGCGAAAGCGCGGGCCAGTTGAGCCCGGGCGTCCGATGGGGCATCTTGCCCGAGCCATGCCGGACAAGACTACAGGGAAGCGCGGGCGCCCAGCTTTCAACCCGACCGACGTAAAGCTGCGAACGGTCAGCGCCCGAGTAAAGCCAGCCCTTCGGGCGGCACTCGATAAAATGGCCAAGGATCAGCGCCGAAAACCGACCGAAATGGCTCGAATCATTCTTGGCGAGCGGCTGATCGCGGAGGGCCTTCTGCCGGAAGACTTTGAATTTTGAAGCCTTTCGCGACCTGACAAAAAATTTGCGTCCTGACGCACACTGTTATTGACTTACTGGTTAATCGTGTGCGATAAAGAGCCCATGAACGAGCTGGAAATACGGATCTACCGGGTCGAGCAGGCGGCAATCCGGGCAGCCAAGAGCCTGTCCGACCCCAGCGACATCATCGAGGCGGCGGGGGCGCTGCTCGACGAGGTCCGCGCCATCGACGGTCGCGAGCCCCGGATGGACGCGCCTGCCTGGATCGCCTGGCTGCGCGCACCGGCTGAGGACTACCGCGTCATGGTCCACGTCGGCGGGCAGCAGTTCGAGGTCCAGGACCTGGTTTGCGTCGGCTGCGGTCGCGACCTCGACTCCCGCGCCGGCTGGTCACTCACCACGGACGGCGACGACACCATGATCGTCTGCCCCGAACACGCGGCGAACGCCGCAGAGAGGCAGGTCGCATGAGCCGCACCCCGACGAAGTGTTCCCGTTGCTACGGCCAGTGGGTCCCGGTCGACCGTCGAGCGATGGTCACGATCACCCTCGAGAACGGGGGTACCGTCACGGATACGTTCGCGCTGTGCGATCCGTGCGCACGCGACACGACGTTTCGCGTGCGCAACCGGCGGCTGGAGTGCATCGAGTTTCCCGAGGGCGTGAAGGCCGCGCCGGAGAAGTTCGACATGCTCGCCTTCGCGGCGCAGGCGGCGGGGATCAGGTCGTGACCATCGCAACGGCGAATGACATCGCGCGATTGAACAGCGCGACCCATCGGCTGCAGGACGCGATCCTCTATCAAGCCGGGCCAGCAGCGATCCGCAACGCCCTCGAGCAAGTCCGCTTCTGGGCAGGTGAGTCGATCCAGCAGATCGACGACGCCAAACTCCACGAGGTGCACGGATGGCCGCCGATCGAGAACGAGGTGAAGTCGTGAGTGCCCGCCAGGTCAAGGTGACGATCCGCAGTCGTGAGTTCGCGCGCCTGGGGATCGAGGGCGCTAGCTGCCGACACTGCGGCAGCGACTTCGATCGCGTCGGATGCAATGCGCGCCTCGCAGTGCCTGCGCAGCGGCTTCGTAGCTGCGACGTAGTGTGTCAGCAGATCGCGCTCACCGTGCCTGCGCAGCGGCTTCGTAGCTGCGACATCGCAGTGCCTGCGCAGGGGCTTCGTACCTGCGACCCAAGGAGCGGTCGTGGCAATTAATGATGTTGTCGTCTCGGAGCGTCCCGATTCGTCCGGACTCGGCGCGGAGCAAGTCGCGCTGTTGAAGCGGACGCTATGCCGGGGCAGTACCGACGACGAACTCGCACTGTTCGTCGCGACCGCGAGGCGGCTCGGGCTCGACCCATTCGCGCGACAGATCTTCGCCGTCAAGCGCTGGGATTCGCAGGAGCGACGCGAGGTCATGGCGATGCAGATCTCCATCGACGGATTCCGTTTGATCGCCGAACGCTCGCGCGAGTACGAGGGGCAAACTCCGCCGGAGTGGTGCGGCCCGGACGGGGCGTGGCGCGAGGTCTGGCTCGAGAGTGAACCACCGGCCGCGGCTCGCGTCGGGGTCTACCGCCAGGGCTTCCGCGGACCGCTCTACGCCGTGGCGAGGTACGCGAGCTACGTCCAGCGGAAGAAGGACGGCGCACCGAATCGGATGTGGGACACCATGCCCGACGTCATGTTGTCGAAATGCTGCGAATCGATGGCGCTGCGGAAGGCGTTCCCGGCGGAGCTGTCCGGCCTCTACACCCCGGAAGAGATGGGGCAGGCCGACAACCCCGTCGAGGTGGTCGAGACCAACGGACGGATGGCGAAGCCGCAGCGGCAGTCGGAAGTGTTCCTCTCGGCGGACGAGCGCAAGCAGTTGTTCGCGCGCCTCGAAGCAACGGGCCATTCGCCCGAGGCGTTCCGCGAGTGGCTGAAACAGACTCACGGCGTGGAGCGCACGGATGCGATTCCGCGCGGCGCCCTGGTCGGGATCGTCGACCGGCTCGACGATGCGACGCCGCTCATCGAATCCGCCAACGATGGCGGACAGGCCGCTCAGGGCACCGAGCCCGACACCGCCCTCCGCGTCGCCGACGTCCAGGTCAAGACGGGAACCACCAAGGGCAGGCAATGGACCCTCTACGAGGTGACGCTCTCTGACGACCGGGTTGCAACGACGTTCAGCCACACGATCGGCCAGAAGGCTCAGGCGGCACTCGCTGCCGGCGCGGCGGTGGTGGTCGAGATGGTGCCCGGCAAGGAAGGGCTCGACCTGGCGAAGCTGGATTTCGTCGAGCCGGCGCACCAAGCGGAACTGCCCGCATTGGAGAGTTAATTGACGCATCCTCGCATCATGACCGGTGGCGACCTCGCACCCGAACTCGAATTCGACGAGGTGCGCCATCGGTACACGCTCGACGGCGAGCGGCTCCCGGGTATCACCGGAATCTTCGGCGACTTGGGAATGGTCGACACATCATTTTTCACGGAGGCGATGCGCGAGTTCGGCGTCCTGCGCCACTACGTCACCGAGCTGGACGACGTCGGGGACCTGGACGAAACAAGCGTTGACCCGCGGCTGATCCCCACGCTGCACGGCTGGCGCGCGTGGCGAGCAGAGACGCAGTTCGTTCCGACGCACGTCGAGATCCGCGTCTACTCGATGTTCGGGTACGCGACCATCATCGACAGGGTCGGGTACTTCGAGCGCGCGCCCGATGAGGTTGTCGTGCTCAACCTCAAAGGACCGGCCGCACTCCCGACGTATGCGCTGCAGCTCTGGGCAGAAGCACGAGCATTCGAGGAACGTTCCGGGCTCGAAGTCGCCAAGCGGTTGTCGGTGCACATCGGACGGACTGGCGTGGTCAAGATCAAGGAGCACACCGACCACACCGACCTATCTCTATTCCTGAGCGCGCTCGCCGTGTGGCAGTGGAAGCGCGCTCACATCAAGAAGCGGGAGGATGGCAGTGAGTGAATCAGCGATCGACATCAGCGAAGACGTGACCTCGCGCATGTACATCATGGCGCGCGAAGCGGACGAGCTCGCCATCACCAGCGAGCTGACGTATCGTGCCGCGACGAGCTTCCTTCTCGGGGTGAAGGATCTGCAGAAGGAGATACTCGAGTTCTTCTCTCCGCTGAAGTCGCGGGCGCATGCGGCTTGGAAGGGACTCTGCGCTGCGGAGACCGCGAAGGTGAGTCCTCTGCTCGACGTCGAGCGGACCATCAAGCACCGCATGCTCGGGTACGAGACCGAGCAGCGGCGCATTGCGGCCGAGAAGGAGGCGATCCTCCGCGCGGAAGCCCGCAAGATCGAGGAGGACGCTCGGCTCAAGGAGGCGATGCGACTTGAGTCGCAGGGTCACAAGCGCGAAGCGGAACGGGTGATCGAGGCGCCGATCTTCACGCCGCCGATCAAGGTTGCGCCGCCGACGCCGCAGGTCCAGGGCATTTCCTTCCGCGAGACGTGGGGCTGTGAGGTGGACGACCTGCGGGCGTTGTGCCGCGCGATCGCCGACGGCTCCGTGCCGACGTCCTACGTCACGGCGAGCATGCCGGCGCTCAACCAGCGTGCCCGAGCGGACAAGGAGTCGTTCGCGGTGCCGGGCTGCCGTGCCGTGGTGAGCAAGCAGGTCGCGGCAGGGGGGCGCTGATGATCCTCCGCGTGATCGACATCGAGACGACCGGATTGGCGCCGCCGGCCGAGGTGATCGAGATCGGGTGGCACGACGTAGACACCAGCGTCCGCGAGGTTCGGGCCACGGACCGAGGATTCGATTTCGGATCGTTCCTCTACGGCGTCACGGACCTCCCCGCCGAGGCAATGGCGGTTCATCATATCCAGAAGAGAATGCTGGTCGGACTCAACTGCTGCGCCGTGAGCGATCTCCAAAGCTTCGTCACGTCAGGCAAGGGAATCGACGCGATTGTCGCGCACAACGCAGCCTTCGAGTCGCAGTGGTTCACGCCGAAGATTCTCGGCAACGTCCCGCTGATCTGCACGTACAAGGCCGCGCTGCGGGTGTGGCCAGACGCGCCGGCACACGGCAATCAGGTGCTCAGGTACTGGCTCGGGATCGACCTGCACGAAGACCTCGCGATGCCGCCACACCGGGCACAGCCCGACGCGTACGTCACGGGGCACATCCTCGTCGAACTGCTGAAGCATGCGACGGTGGCGCAGCTGATCGAATGGACCAAAGAGCCGAGGCTGTTGCCGCGGATCACGTTCGGCAAGCACAAGGGGAAGGCATGGGGCGAGCCGCCAACGGACTATCTCGAGTGGGTCGTCTTCAAGTCGGACCTCGACGACGACACGCGCTGGAACGCGCGCCGCGAACTCGACCTCCGGAGGAAGTCGGCGTGACCATGGCATTCCCCAAGCCGACCCGCGTGCGCGATCGCAAGGCACTCAAGCTCTACTCGAGCCAGCACCCGCGGTGTGAGGTGAACGGCTGCCGGTGGACGCCGATGCCGGAGCCGCACCACGTCCAGCCGCGGAGCCTGGGCGGACCGGACGAGAATGGGAATCTCGTGAGCCTCTGCAATTTGCACCACGTAGGGAACGAGGGCGTGCACACGCTCGGGCATCGGGTCTGGTTCAGACGCCACGGGACGCAGTTGTCGAGCGAGGCGCGGGCGAAGTTTGAACGCGCGCTCAGGATCGAGCCATGAAGTCCGAATCGCGAGGACCGAGCCGACGTCGGTTTCAGGCCGCACTCCGCACCGGCGGCAAGATCAGCCACCTCGGTTACTTCACGACCAGGGAAGAGCGCGACCTGAAGACGCGGTCGGCCCGAGAGCAGCTCGAGCGTACCGGTAGGGTCGATGCGATCTCGGAACGTCGGGTCGAAGAAAGTGAAGATCCCTGGCTCCCACCTACTAGGCGGACGATGCCAGAGGCGCGACTGTGCGCTGCGGTGATGCTCCAGGCGTACCGAGACTTGCTGGGTAAGGTCGCGACGCGCCGACGCAGGGCGCGCGCCTGGGTCATGGCCGAGGATGTCGAGGTTGGGGACCTATCGTTCCGCTTGTGCTGCGACGTGCTGGGGTTCGTCGAGGAGCACGCGAGGCAGCGGATGCTTGGGGGGGATGACGCATGGCACCGCGAGCCATCGGGGCTGAGGTTGGTCAAGAAAGATTCCATTCGGAGTTAGGCCGCAACACCTATCAGTTGATGCGGATCCTCTCTCAGTTCCCGCAGGACGAAAGATTCGCAGTGACCAGATTGTGCGGGATCGGGTTCGAGCAGAGGGGCCGCGAGGAACTGGCCTACGAGATGGGGTTGTCGGTCGGCGAGTTCGATTCGCTGGTGGCGCGGGCGCTGAAGAAGCTCCGCGAGGGGAGGGTCCAGTGGAGAACTTCGACGACCTCGTTCAGGTAGCGCGCGACTGTGCGCGTTCTATCCATGGGAGAGAGGCCCTGATCGCCGTCGAGGAGATGTCGTCCGCGTACCCGGTCGCGCGCAGGTTTCGGGCCGCGGTCCGCGTACGCGGAGTGGTGGTAGAGGCGCACCACGCGAGCGGCCACAGCGGCTCGCTCAAGGCGTTGGCGAAGGATCTCGCGTCGAGGTCGAGAGGCATCGTTCGAGAGCACGAGTCGACGAGCTTCAGGGCCGCGGTGCTCGGGCTGTGAAGAAGGGGCAGCCATCCATGCCCGATGTCGAAGTCGAGCACGCCCCGGACCTCATTGGTCAGGGGCCGCCGGATTCGCGAGAGCGTGCGTTGCTCCGCGAGACACTTGAGTTCGCGCTGAAAGACCTGTTCCGCACGGCCGCGAGCACGAAAAGCCTGCGGCAAGAGACGCACGATTGGGTGTTCGGTGAGCCGAGCGGTCGCGGGCGTTGGCCCTACGGAGACTTCGCGAGTTTGTGCGAGGCGCTGGGGATCGACCCAGATGCGCTGAGGGAGCAACTGCGGCGCGACCTGGAGAAGCAAGGAGGCACCTCGTGACCAGTGTCAGCGGAATGAGATTTCTTCGCCGCGTTCCGCGTGAAGTGCCTGCGCAGCGGCTTCGTAGCTGCGACAACGACAACGACACGCCGCTGATGATCTGGCGGAGGAGCAAGGTGCCCGAATGAGACCCGCACCCGGCAAGAAGGCGGCGGTGTACTACCCTGGCTTGACGGCTCTGGATTACATGGCCGACGAGGAGGACCTGCGCATTGTTCGCCGGCCGACACCGGAGAAACGCCTGGTGGCGGCGGTGTTCGCAGAAGCGATCGAGGACCTCAAGAAGGGGCCAGGCGCCGACACGTTCGCCGAGACGATCTACCGCGACACGCGGGCATGGGTCGCGAGCGATGATTTGTCGTGGCCCTACGGCTTCGTTCCACTGTGCCACGAGCTCGACCTGGACGTCGAGACGACACGCGAGGCGGTGCTGGCGATCGTGCCAAGCGCGAACCATCGCCGGGGGGTGCTCACCCGCCCACATGGCGTCGATCCACGGCCGTCAATCCAGCGAGAATACAGTAACCGGCCGATGTGGGGCTGGAGGTACGGGAGCAACCGTTAGCCGGGACGCAAGAAGGCGCGTGCAAGGTCCGCACGCGCTGGGCGGCGCAGTCGCAATTCGGTGGCTGCGTCGCCCACCCCTTACAGGGAGGATGATATGACACACACGAAGGCGAGAGTGGGCTACCTACGAGTCGCGCAGCGGTACATCAGGATCGAGCGGCCACCCGAGCCGATCGAGCACCGACTGGTCGCGCTGGTCTGCAGGTACGCGCTGACGTTCGCGTCCGGGTACGCGCTGCATGTGGTGCTGTCGTGATTCTCGGCAGTCATGATTTTGACCGATCGCCCACGGGTGATGGTCGTTTGTACTTGACGTTTGGCGTCGGGGTGTTCGAGTGGGTGTTGCGAGCGCACAGGAAGGCCGGCGACCATGTGTCCTGGCGGGACGTCAAGCGCGGCAAGATGAAAGTCAGGATCACGGGGTTCTGTTGTAATCCCGAGCCGGTCTACAGGAAGGCGCGCAAAGTGGTACGTGCGCTTGACGCGGGGACGTACGTTGGGCCGAAGCGCATGACGATCAGAGCACACGCGATGAACTGCTGCGCGCCGTGTTGGAAGACATCCTCATGAACCTGAAGCGCGTACAACTCTCGCGAGCCAAGGGCTGGAGGATGCCACCGAACACGGTGAGCGTCGCGCGGCCGACGCTGTGGGGGAATCCGTTCAGGGTAGGCGTTGAGGACGCGGGCGCGCTCTACTGCGTCGCGCTCTACGAGGACGCGATGCGGGGACGCTACTACCCAGCGGGTCCCCAGCAATATGTGGCGTATCATGTCTGGATAGCTCGGTGGCGAGCGCGCAGGTACAGGCATCCGATGGATGCCATCTCCGAGCTGCGCGGCAAGGACCTGGCGTGTTGGTGCTCGCTCGATGCGGCGTGTCACGCGGATGTCCTGCTGCGGCTCGCCAACGCTGGAGAGGAGACGCCAAAGTGAGGAAAATGCGGCCGCTTGCAAGTTGCGTCAAATGAGGTTCCTCTCTGTGTGTAGTGGCATCGAAGCCGCGTCGTGCGCGTGGCGCGATCTCGGCTGGTCAGCCGCCGCATTCGCCGAGATCGAGGCTTTCCCTTCAGCAGTTCTCGCTCACCATTTCCCGGAGGTTCCGAACCTTGGCGACTTCACGCGCATCACAGCGGGCGACATCGGACCAATCGACCTTCTGGTCGGAGGCACTCCCTGCCAGAGCTTCAGCGTCGCCGGAAAACGTGCGGGAATGGATGACCCGCGTGGTGTCCTGGCCTTCGAGTTCATTCGCCTTGCTCAGCGAACACGCCCCCGTTGGGTGGTATTCGAGAACGTCCCCGGTCTCCTATCGTCTCGGGGGGGGGCAGATTTCGGAGACTGGTTCACCGCGCTGGCGGAGTGCGGGTATGGGTGGGCCTACCGGGTGCTTGACGCTCAGCATTTCGGAGTTCCACAGCGGCGGCGTCGCATCTTCGTTGTCGGATATCTTGGAGACTGGCGACCACCTGCAGCGGTACTGCTTGAGCCCGAGAGCATGTGCGGGGATTCTCCGCCGAGCAGAGAGGCGCGGGAGGGTATTGCCCGACCACTTGCGTCTGGCCATCGAAGCAGCGGCGGCTACCGGAACGATGCCGACACCTCCGACAACCTGCTGGTGACGCAAGTAATCACCGCCCGGCACGGCAAGGGTGTCGACAGCGATTGCTCCTACCCGCTCGTCGCCGACCCGATCACCGCCAACGAGGGCCGTACCTACTCACACGCGGGCAAGAACAACTTCCGTACGCACGACGTCATCGCGTTCGATGAGAACCAGATCACGAGCAAGGAGAATGGGTCACGGCCGGAGCCTGGCAACAACGCGCCGCCACTTGTGGCATACGGTCGCCCGGCATCGATCGCTTCAAACCTTCGCGGGCGTGACGGCGGAGCGCATATGGATGTGAACCTGGTCCCGGCGGCATCCGTCCGGCGACTTACGCCGCGGGAGTGTGAGCGACTCCAGGGTTTTTTAGATGACTGGACACTCGTGCCGTATCGCGGGAAGCCAGCCACTGACGGGCCGCGCTATCGGGCGATCGGCAACAGCATGGCCGTACCCGTCGTCAGCTGGGTCGGCCAACGCATCGCGCTCTGCGAGTCGGTGCGTGTCGAGGGGCTCCTGCTGCGGCTCGCCAACGCTGGAGAGGAGACGCCCAAGTGAGTAAAATGCGGCCGCTTGCAAGTTGCGTCAATGGTTGCCAAGCCGTGCCGCAACTTCCATCGCTCGTGCTTTGCGCGTCATGCCTGGCAGGCTTGGACGAGCAGGCCCGCGCCGAGGGTAAGGCCGAGGGCGCGCGCGAGGAACGGGAGCGCGGGGCAGTCTTCGTCGACCTTGACGCGGGCGATGGTTGGATCCGTATTCCTATCGGAGAGTGGGAGGGCAGCATCCGGCCGAGATTGGAAGTCATCGTCGTCGACCTACTGCACGAGCACGAGCGTAGATTGGCAGCATACCAGAAGGGATATACCGATGGGCTTTACGGGCGGGAGCCGACGCCATGTGCATGATCGAAGACACCTCGCCGCAGTGTAGTTTTCGCTTCACGGACTCTTGCCGCGCGCGAAAAGAGCACTGGTGCGACGAATGCGCCCGGGCGATACTCCGCGGCGAGCGTTACTCCCGAGTCACGCAGAAGGTCGATGGCAACCTTTATATGTGGAAGACGTGTCGGCATTGCGAATGCGCAGCTTCGTATTTGAAGAAGCACTGCGATGGGTATGTGGTCGGCCACATGCTTGACGACATGCATTCGCACTGGACATCGCGCTTGCCACAGGACCGACTTTGGCTAGGCCGAGCCATCATCGGAATGCGGCGAGAGTGGCGTCGGCGGGACGGCGGCCTGATGGCGGAGTTGCCGGACTTGCAGACACAGAAGGAGACTCCCAAGTGAGCACGACCGACGACGAACTGCCGCCGTGGTGGAAGAAAGACACAGAAGGAGATTTCCAAGTGAGCACGACCGACGACCTGCTGCGCGCAGTGAGAGAATTCCTCGACTCTCACGCCGAGTTGATGGGCCACACCTGGCCAGTGGACTCAGACGAGTATAGCAAGTGGGTATTGCGCGACAATGCAGCCTTCTGGCGTCTCTATGAAGTCCACGCCGAGCACGCCAAGAGCTTCGACGACCTGCTGCGCGTTCGCACGAACCAAATGATTCATGGTCAGCGATCGCCTCAACGAGGCGATGATGGAGGGACACGTGATGACGACACCTGATGCCAGCGAGACGTACAGCATCACGGAGATGCGAGAGGCACTCGACACCAGCGAGGACCCGCTCGACATCTTGAAGGAAGGCGTTTACGCGGCGCTGAACACGGTCGAACTCGCCATCGCATTCCGCGACTCCATCGAGGGCCCGAAGCGGTCGAAGGCATGGCTCGACCTCCTGGCATCGCTGAATATGTTCAGCGCGGCATGACGCTCGACTTCGGACTCGGGATCGTCAAGTATAAGCGCGTGAACGCCGGGATTTGCTACGTCACGCTGGTCGGATTCGCCGACGGCTGGGTGATCGCGGTGACGGAAGCCGGCAATGTGGCCGGCGGAACGGCCAGGTACAGCACTGAACTGATCCAGCACGCATTCGGCTACCAGGCATGCGAAAAATGGGGGCTATTTTAATGATGACGGAAGACAAAGCGAAGGTCGAAGACGTGTCGGGCAAGGAGTACGCCCCGGCCGAGTTGCTCGCCGCGGCAGCGCCGTTGTTCGCGGCGATGGTGGCCAAGTTCTCGGTCCCGCCGAGCAACCTCATGCCGATCGCGATGCAGGTGCTCCGAGGCGCGCGCCAGTTGATCGATCAGCGCGACCTCGAGGTGGCGCTGGCGACCGATGCGCGCATGCGTATCGCCCGCGTGCGCCTGACGAACGCGGCTGGGCCGAAGAAGTAACGGAATGGAACTCGGCATCAAGGAGGCGAGGATGAACCAGGCCTCGAAGATGGGATTCATCACGTTCCTGTGCGGTTGCTACTGGTACGCCGACCTGGACGCGGACGGCAACTGGATGCGGGACAAGACGCTGAGCACCCGCGTCTGCTCCGACGAGCACCGCGTCCACCTGCGAGCATTGCAGGCCGGGATGTAGTGGGGAGGATTAATGAGTAATGTCATCGACCCATCGAGCTCGAGCTCGGTGTCCTCGCTGTCAAGTACGGCGACCTGGAGCTTCATCACGGCGTAGCCGATCGGGACGCGGTGATCAGCGGAGACGACGGGCGACCACTCGACCACATCTACGCGCGGGTCAACGACGTGGACTTCGGCGTACTCGTGGTCACTGCGCTGAGGGCACTGCCTGCCCTGCTGAGACTCGCACGCGCGGCGAAGGAGGCCATGGACTCAGGCATCGAGCATCGCACCAGTGAACCACAACACTGCCCAGAGTCTGTCTCTTATACACATCTCCGAGCC
>ENA-ORBV01013455-ORBV01013455.1-microbial-mat-metagenome-genome-assembly--contig:-NODE-13455-length-12437-cov-4.107443_pt1 | contig 12437 bp, 5 predicted proteins | sample MGYA00237777_ERZ505514 | MGnify/ENA primary metagenome ERZ505514 (study PRJEB26160, sample SAMN06269048) | microbial mat metagenome | isolation source: Oligotrophic lake microbial mat | place... | reverse complement strand
GCGTTCGCGCGCGCTTCCAGTTCCTGCCAGCGGCCATAAACCGCGTCGACACCCGCCTGGGCTTCGGCGAGGTCGGAGCAGGCCTGTTCCAACGCATCCGGATCACCAGTGACCGCCGGATCGTTCAAGCGCGTGTCGACGGCGGCGAGCGCAGCTTCGGCTGCGGCGAGCTTCTCGGCCATGTTTTCCAACTCGCGGCGTTCTTTCGACGACAGACCTTTTGACGGGTTTGCTGCGGGCTTCGCCGCAGTGTTCTTCACCGGCGCGGTGGCGGCCACGGCCGTAGAAATCCGCTGTTCTTCCCGGCGTTTGGCGAAGTCCTCCCACTGGGCGTAGTCGGCGACCTGGTCGGCGCTGCCGCTACCATCGAGCGCCAACAGGCAGTTGGACACGCGGTCGAGCAGGAAGCGGTCGTGGGTGACCATCACCAGGGCACCTGGGAAGTCGCAGAGGTTTTCCTCCAGCACTTCCAGCGATTGGATGTCGAGGTCGTTGGTGGGTTCGTCAAGGATCAGCAAGTCGGCGGGTTTGCGCATCAGGTCGGCAATCAGCACGCGCGCCTGCTCACCACCCGAGAGTTTGGACACTTCCAGATCAAGCTGTTCCGGACGGAAGAGAAAGCGTTTCGCCCACGACGCGATGTGCATGCCGCGATCACGGAACATCACGGTATCGCCGGTCGGACACAGCGCTTTGCGCAAGGTCTGCTGTTGATTGAGCGCGGCGCGCGTCTGTTCGAAGTAGACGATCTTCAACTCGAAGGCGCGTTTGATCTTGCCGGCGTCGGCTTCGATTTTTCCGGCGATCACTTTCAGCAGTGAGGTCTTGCCGCTGCCGTTGAGTCCGAGCAGCCCTAAGCGCATGCCGGGCGACAAGGTCATGGTCAGGTCGCGGAACAACGGACGCCCACCGAGCGACTTTGACACCTCGGATAACACCACCAGGTCGTTGGTCCGACGACCGCTCGCGGTGAAGTCGATGCTCGCGGCTTTATGTTGAGAATTGCGGTACTTCAGCTCCGACAGCTCGGCGATCTTGCGTTCCGCGTCGTCGATGCGCGCGGCGGCCTTCACCGTCTGCGCCTTCGGGCCGCGGCGCAGCCAGTCGATCGCGCGGCGCACCTGATTGTCGAGCACCTCCTGACGGCTGTTCTGGTTGGCGACGAACTCGGCGCGTTTCTCCAGAAAGGTGCTGTACGAGCCGTACGAACTGAAGTTGCCGCCGGGATAGGCCTTGTTCAGTTCGATCACGCGGGTCGCGACACGTTCCAGGAACGTACGATCGTGGCTGACCAGGACGACCGTCGTGCGCAGCGACGCCATCGTGCGTTCCAGCCACCAGATGCCTTCGATGTCCAAGTGGTTGGTCGGTTCGTCGAGCAGCAGCAGATCCGGCGCCTGCATCAACGCGCGGCTGATCGCCAGGCGTTTGCGCCAACCGCCGGACAACTGGTCGACCGGACGATCCGCCAGTTCGGCAGAGAAGCTGGCCCGCGTCAGCGCGGCGGCGGCGATGGCGTCGTGTTGGTGCTCGGGCATGTGCGCCGGCACCGCGGCCAGCAACACGGCGCGCGGAGTCGCCTCTTCAAAACGATCTTGCTGCGGCAGGTAGACCATCGTGCGGTCACGCGCCACCGCCCGTTCACCTTCGTCCGGTTGCTCCAGTCCAGCCAAGATGCGCATCAGCGTCGACTTGCCGCTGCCGTTCGGGCCGATCAGCGCGACACGCTCGCCTTCATCGATGGCGAAGGACAGGCCCTCGAACAACGGACGGATGTCGTAGGAACGGGAGAGGTCGTGGCAGCTGAGGATTACCGGCATGGGGCGGGGAGCATCTGGCGGTTGCCAGTACTGCAATCACCGGCGCAATGATCCACGACAGCGGATGAGCGGACCGCCGCGGTCGTAGATCCCCCGGCTGACGGTTGTTGGTGCGCGCAGCGGCATCTGTCAGCGCGCGCGAAGCGCCGCACGGATCAGGGTTTCAGCTTCCACCGTTCATCGAAGAAGTCGGTCGCAGCGATCTTGCCAGGCACATCCTGATTGGGCGCAATCTCGAAGCTGATCACCGCCCAGTCGGGCAGCTTGGGGTTCTGCTGGGAGTTGTTGCGATCGCTGTTCTCGCGCCAGGTGAGCGCGCTGTTGAGCACGACGTACTTGGCCGCATTCAGCGGATTCGGGTAGATCAGCGCCAGGGCGTGTTCGCCCGCGTCGAAGGTCTGTTTGCCGACGGTGATGGCCTTGGCGTCCCAGGCGATCGGCAGCGTGGGCAGGACCTTCGCCACCAGTTTGTTCGACACCGCGTCGCCCCACAGCAGCAGGTTGTATTTCTTGATATCGTCGTCGGTGACTTCGGTGTCCTTCTTCATCCGCAGGTCGCCGCGGATGGCGCTCGACCAGCGTTCGTGGAAGCGCGCGGCCTCGGCCTTCGACCAACGATCGAACTTTGCATTGGGCGAAGTTCCGGTGGGCTCCACCACCAGGAACGCGCTGTTGAAGCAGTCGTCAATCGGACCCTGCTGGCCTGGGCGTTTGCGCAGGCCCTCGTCATCACCGGCTTTCGCTGCGCGCCATTTGCCATCAGCACCGCCGTCCTTCACCAGTTCCGCGCCGGTTGCCGGCACCTTCGTCAATTTCACCACCGTGCCGTCGACGGTCACCGTGCCGCCGCTCTTCACCAATGCCGGCCAGGTGACGCGCAGGCGATTGAGATTCACGGTCTTCAACTCGACAGCGTTGCCTTTCGCTTCGGCATCGATGCGCGTGTCCTTCCAGTGTTCATCGAGTCCCAGCGCTTCGAGCCAGAACAGTTTGTTGTATTGCAGCGTGCGAGTCTGGAACGACAGCGTGGGTTGATCCTTCGGCCGGCCCTTCACCACGGCTTCCTTCACCAACACGAGCGCCTCTTTTAACGAGTCGGGGTGATATTTGTGCGCGGTATCCTTGCCGATGATATGGATCAGGGTCTTGCCGTGTTCCTTGAACGATTCCTCCAACACCTGCGCCGCCTGGATCTGGCCGTCCTTTTCACCGCTGTAGCAGGAGAACGGGATGTTGAAGAGGTTGCGCACATACGGCGGTACGTCGTTCACGTTCCACAGCGTCTGCTCATAGGCCGGTGGATAATTCTCTGGTTTCAGACGGCAGAACTTTGCGGTCTCGCTGTACCCGGCACCCGTGTGGATGGCGCAGAAACGATCGGTGTAATGCGCGCCGATCTGTTTTGATCCACCGCCACCCATGCTGAATCCCATCAGCACGATGCGCTCGGGATCAATCTTGTACTGCGACTGCGCGTGCGCGATCGCCTCCAACACGTCGATCTCGCCTGGGCCTTTGAAGCCGATGCATTGGCGGCCGAAAGCGTGCAGCACGATGGTGTCGTCCGGATGGACCTCGCCCGGATTCTTCGCCCGGGTGTACATGAACAGGAGATCCGGCTCCTTCTCCTGACGACCGTGCAGCCAAACATAGAGCGGCGCAGGTTTCGTCAGATCGAGTTTTTCCGGAATCACCAGACCGTACGGCTGCGCCGAGCCATCAATGGCCGAGGTGTAACCGCGGATGACCAAACCTTTCTGCGTCGTCCACGGATGGGTGGTGAGTTGCTCCAGGCGTTCCTTGGCCTGGTTCATTGCCCAGTCGGCCTTGGCCACGTCCTTGGTGATGTCCTTCTCGTCATAGAACTCGTTGAAGCGCAGCGCGAAGTCGAGGGCTTTGACGAACACCAGGATGTCGGCGACGTACGGCGATTTCGCCGCGTGCAGCTCGACCAGCTTCTTCAACTCGCCCACGCCACCACGTAGGCGCTGACGATCCGGCAACGGCAGCTCCTTGCCCGCGGCGGGAATGCGCCGGGCGATCGGCGGCAGGTCCTCGGCGGGCAGTGACGACGCCAGCAGCAGGGAAATGGTCGAAGCGAGAGCGAAGGGACGGAGCATGTGCGGGGCTTCCAACGGTGGAGCAGCGTTTACCGGTACGAGGCTTGGGCGCTGAGGTCGCGTTCCCTGTGGCTCCTTTGTCCACCCAGACGATGACCTGACGTTGCACGTCTGTCGTCAGCACCAGTCGGGCACGGCTGACGTGTGGTCAGCACAGGCCTGCACGGTGGATCGTCTCACTTCGAGCTGACGGAATCGTTCACCGCGGCGGCTCATCCGCCACCGGATGGCACGCTGGATTTAACCGGTAACGCTCATGCGAATGGCGGAGAAGAACGGCGGAGTACCCGCATGTCGATCACCGCACGTATCCTGTCCGCACTGCTTTTCGGCCACGCGCTTGGCGCCGCCGAACTGACGCTGCCGCTCACTGCCGACACCAGCATCTCGGCGTTTGAGAGCGAACGCGATCACGCCGCCGGTGGTGCGCCACGCATCAAGCTCAAGGGGCTGGAGAATCTCATCCTGCTCAACCTCGACGCCACCGCGTTGAAAGGCCAGGTGATCGAGCGCGCGGAACTGCGCCTGAAAGGCACCGACGACAAGCTGATGGTGCGGCGTGTTGGCGTGTCGACGGTGGCGTCGCCGTGGCAGGAAGGCAGTGGTGGTTATGAGAACGCCAAAGCGGGTGATCCGACGTTCTTGTTCGCGTCGCATCCGGATCGGCCGTGGACGGGTGCGGGATCGAGTTTACTCGACGTGATCTTTGCGCGTGGCGGCACCATCTGGGCGCAGGCGACAGTCGAAAAACCCGTCGAGGGCTGGTACCGCATCGCCATCGAACCGCGTCTGCTGGAAGCCTGTGCTGCCGGGCTGTCGTACGGCCTCGCGCTCAGTGACGACAATGGCCAGACCATGAACGTCGCCAAGGAAATCATTCCCGAGACCAACCACGGCAACAACTATTTCTTTGCCCGTGAGCAATCGAACGCCAAGCCGGTGCTGGTGGTCGAAACACATCCTGCGCCCGCCATCGAACGCACGTCGCTGCGCGTCCAGGTGAAACCATGGCAACACGGCGCGGACCTGAAACACGGCGCAGCGGAGATCACCTGGCCGGGTCCGGCGGATGCTGCCGCACGTGCCGCGATCGTCGGTTATCGCGTGCGCATTGGCGGCACCGAATTGCCACGCTGGCGTCATCCCACGGTTCCAGTAGCGGGCGAAACGGTGCGTTTGCTGCTGGATGGTCAGGACGCCAACGCCGCGCTCAGCGCGGAAGTCGAGATCGTCGGACGCGGCGGGATGATCACTGCCACCGGTCGTGCGGATGGCCGTGCGTCGGCTTCATTGGTCGCGCCCAAATCACTGATGGTGTCCGCGCTGCCGGCAACAAAAGCCGGTGCACCGCCAGCGAACGTTACCGGAGCGGTGTGGGCGGTACCGGATCTGGCACAGGTCAATCCACTCACGGGCACCGTGCTGGAAGAACCCGGTGTCGCCTACCTTGGCGCTAATGGCGCGCGCGGGGGCACATGGTCGCAGAGCAATCCCGCGTGGAGCGGTGCCACCCGTACGGTCAGCGTCAGCGTGCCGCGTGGTGCATGGGCGGCATTCCAGGTGGTGTGCGACGCGACGTTGCCAGAGAGCACGTGGCGTGTGACGCCATCAGAACTGGTCGGCCCGGGCGCAGCGAAAATCCCCGCGTCCGCCGTGCGTCTAGCGCGCTTGTGGTACCAGCAGGTCGATGGTGCGTGGCATCCGGATCCGTTGGTGCCGCTCGCCACGGGCGAGGCCTTTCGTATTCCGGACGCGAAGAACGCCATTCCCGCGCAGCGTAATCAGACGGTGTACGTCGAGTGTTTCGTCCCACCGGAGGCGGTGGTTGGCGACTACCGTGGGACCATCGCCATCGACAACGGCGGCGACACGCCGCTGACGCTGAACGTCGCGCTGAGTGTCACCGCGCCGGTGATCCCGCGCACCACCACCTTCACCTGGTCGATGAATTCCTACGGCTCCCCAGGCGCGGAGTTCGGAAGCGCTGACAGCGCGGAGTTCCTTGCCGCCGAACGGGCGTTCTATGCGCTTGCTCACGATCACCGCACCAACCTCGCGGTGCTGGGCTACAGCCACGCCGCCGACTTCCAGGCGGGCGTGGCGTGGCCGCTTACTGGCGAAGGCAAAGCGATGCGCGTCGCTGACTGGTCAGCGTGGGACAAACGATATGGCCCGTTGTTCGACGGCTCGGCGTTCAAGGACACCACACGTCCCGGCCTCGGCCTTAACCATTTCTACCTGCCGATCATGGAGTCGTACCCGACGCCGATGGCGCAGGGATATAAATGGAACGACGTGAAGTGGGAGGATCATTGGCACGTCGCCGGCTCGGTGCAGGAAGGTTTCAGCCAGCAGTACCGTGACCAATGGGTGGCGGTGATGCGTGATCTGATCAAACACCTGGACGAGAAAAAATGGACGACCTCGTTCCAGGTCTACCTCAACGACAAGTACTTCTACAAACAGTACGACAAGAACCGCAAAAAACACGGACGCGGCGTGAGTTTCTGGCTGCTCGACGAACCGCAGCATGTCGACGATTTCCTGGCGCTCGGTTTCCTCGGCCAACTCATCCGTGAGGGCCAAGGCGACAACCGCCGCGTGCAACACCGTGTCGATGTCTCGCGTCCGCAGTGGGGCCGCGACGTGCTCGACCGCGTGGTCGATCTCAATGTCACCGGCGGGTTCAACGACTTCCGTCCGTGGTTGGAGGAATGGCGCGAACGTCACCAGCAACACGTGTGGACCTACGGCAGCGCCCCGACGTCATCGCGCAGTGCACTCGGCATCGTCGCGCAGGGTATCGATCTGTATGCCCGCGGCGTCGACGGCTTCGTGCCGTGGCTGACCTTGGGCAGCGCAGAGAACTGGACGAAGTTCGAGGAGACCTGCGTCTACTACACCGGAAAACCGCTCGGTATCACTGGTGCCTGTGCGTCGTTGCGTCTCAAAGCATACCGTCGGGCGGAGGAAGATATCTCACTGCTGCGGATGGTTGCCGAACGGGAGGGCCTGCTCGCCGGTGATCCGAATCGTCTGCGCATAGCGGCGTTCATCGGCGATGCGCTGGCAGCCAAACGCACGCGCGCCACGCTCGACGCGCAAGGCGCGGTGAGCGATGTGCTGGGTGGCGTGACGGTGGAACGCATGGAAGCCGTACGGCGGAGTTTGATCGTGCGAGCGAAGTAGAGGTCCGTCGCCCCTGGGCCCGCGGGCCACTGGCCCGCAGCGAGACGAACGGCAGGCCAGTGGCCCGCGGTCCCAGGGGCTGACAGCCACGGCGTCGCCGAGGTGATGCGGGCGCGTAGTTGCGCTCGATCGTGGACCGCGATCATGCGCGACCCGCATGTCCGCAACTCCTCATCCGCTGCTGCGCTGTTTCGGTTTCTACCGTCGTTACCCGTGGATGTTCCTCGCCTCGACGGTGGTGGCGTTGGTGGTCAACCTCAGCCTGCCGGTGACGCAGCACTTGATCGGCGTGGCGATCGATGAGGTGAAGGCCGGTGTCGCGGTGGTGCGTCTGGCCGATGGCGGACTTGATACGTCGCAGGCGTGGTGGTGGGTCGCGCTGCTCATGGGTTTCGCCTTCGCCCGCGGCGTCATCCAGTACCTCGGCACGCTGCTCGGCATGGCGCTCGGGCAGAAGCTGCTCCATGACCTGCGTGACCGCGTGTTGGTGCAGGTGCAAAGCCTTGATCAGTCGTATCACCGGAAACACGGCGCGGGCGAGATCGTCACGCGCACCACGCGCGACAGCGACAAGGTGCGCGACGCCGTGGTCGGTGGTTTCCGCACGCTGCTGGAAACCGCGCTGGTGATGATCGCCTGCCTCGGCGTGCTGACCTGGTACCATCCGCTGTTGGCGCTGGTGCCCACGATCCTGGTGGGCGTGGCATTGTGGATGTTCATCGCTCAGGCGCGCAAGCTGGTCGTGCTCGATCGTGCCGCGGGTGATGCCTACGACGTGGTGACGCAGGAATTGACCGAAGGCGTCGGCGGTGTGCGCGTGATCAAAGCTTTCGCGCTGGAGGACGCCCGCAGTGCGCGTTTTCGCACGGCGGTGGGTGGTTTCGCCGCGCAAGCTGGTCGCGCGTTGATATTTTCCGTCCTGCGTCTGCCGCTGCCTCAGATGTTGGTCGGTCTGGCTCACGTATGGATCCTGGGCTGCGGTGCCGTGCTGGTGAGCCATGGCGAGCTGACGCTCGGTGAACTGGTCGCGGCACTGATGTTGATCACCGCGGTGATTTTCCGCGTCGAAGGTGTCGGCCGCACTATCCAGACCTTTGCCGAGGCCAGCGCCTCCGCCGCGCGGATCATGGAACTGCTCGATGCCGAGCCGGCGGTGCACGATGGCGTGGGTGAACCGCCGACCGCGCCATTCGGTGTGCGCTTCGATCAGGTGTCGGTGCGCAGCCCCGCTGGCGTAATGGTGCTTGATCACCTTGATCTGGAGCTGCGTCCCGGCGAGATCGTTGCGCTGGTCGGCGTGACTGGCTCCGGCAAGAGCACCTTGGCCCATCTGCTGCCGCGCCTTGCCGATCCGGATTCCGGCAGCGTGGGTTTCGGTGATGCGCGCACCGGCTGGCGCGACGCGCGGTCGATGAAACTCGCGTCGTTGCGTCAACGCGTGCAGGTGGTTTACCAGGACGGCTTCCTCTTCAGCGACACGGTGTTCGCCAATCTGCGTCTGGGCCGTCCGGGTGCGAGTGATGACGAGGTGCGTGAAGCGCTGCGGCAGGCGAGCGCTGAGGACATCATCGCCGGTCTATCCGACGGCCTCGCCACCGTCATCGGTGAACGTGGCGCGACGTTGTCCGGTGGGCAACGTCAGCGTCTGTGCTTGGCGCGGGCGCTGATCGCCAAGCCGGCGGTGCTCTGCTGCGACGACGCCACCAGCGCACTCGATGCGGTGACCGAACGGCGGATCCTCGACAATCTCAGACAGCTGGGCGGCGGCACGACCACGCTGCTGATCGCGAGCAAGCTGTCGACCATCCTGCTTGCTGACCGTGTCGTGATGCTTGAGCGCGGACGTATTACCGCGTCGGGCACACATGCTGATCTGGCGCGGGACAACGCCGCGTATCGTGAACTGTTGGGGTTGGAAAGCGGGTCCGATGTCCGATGTCCGATGTCCGATGTCCAAGGCACCGGAAACTCCAAGCTCGATGGACATCGGACATCGGACATCGGACATCGGACCGACGGGCGGAGCCCGTCATGAGCGACCTTGCTGTCGAAGAAGCCCTCGCCCGCGCTAAGCTCGATCGCCGGATGCTTGGGCGCATCCTGGCGCTCATCCGTCCGGTGCGCGGCCGCATTGCCCTGGTGATGCTGGTCGAGGTCGTGCTGGTGTCGTCGATCTTTGCGCGTCCCTGGTTCATCCGTCAGGTGATCGATCATGGGCTGATCCCGCAGGGCGCGGGCTGGATCATCGACACCGGTTTTGTCGTGCTGATGTGTGTTGGCCTGGCCACCACCTGGATCATGCGCTTCGGTCTGGCAGGGGTCACCCACTGGCTCAACGGCACGATCGCCATTCGTCTGCTCAATGATCTGCGCGGGCAGTTGTTCGCCCACGTGCAGTCGTTGTCGGTGCGTTATTTCGATCGCACGCGCGTTGGTCGCATCGTCGCGCGTGTCGATCGCGATGTCGACGCCATCGAGCCGTTAGTGGTGCATGGCGCACCGGAGCTGGCCTCCACCGCGCTGCGCTGCCTTGGCGCTGGCATCCTGCTGTATGTCATCAGTCCGCTGCTGTTTTGGTCGCTCATCGGCGTGGTGCCGGCGCTGCTGCTGGCGATGGTCGCGTTTCAGAAGCTGGGCACACGCTTATGGGCCCGCGTCGCGGAGGCCAAGAGCCGCGTCACCGCGCACCTGGTGGAAACCGTCGGTGGTGTGCGGGTGATCCAACAGACCGCACAGGAAGATGCCAACCGTGCGCGTTACAAAACCCTGCTGCGCGACCTCGACCGTGCGTCGGTACGTGGCTCGTGGGGCTGGGGCTGGTTCCAACCGTATGCGGGCCTGTTGTTCACTGCCGGCCTGGCCATCCTTATCGTGGTCGGTGGCAGTGGGGTCCAACGCGGCGAGATCACCCTCGGCCAATTCGCCCAGGCGGTGTTCTACATCTTCGTCTTCCTTGGCCCGATCCAGGAACTCGGCGATCTGTTTGAGCGTTTCGCCACTGGCGCGGCGTCCGCACAGCGCATCTTCCTGCTGCTCGACACCAAACCGGAGGTCGTCGACGCGCCCGCGCCGCAGAAGCTCGCCAGGGTGCGCGGTGAGGTCACCTTCGACCACGTGACGTTCGGTTACGATCCAGCACGCCCGGTGATCCACGATCTGTCACTCAGCATTCCAGCGGGGGAAGTGCTGGCGATCGTCGGCCCTACCGGTCATGGCAAGAGCACGCTGGTCCAGTTGCTCTCACGTTTCTACGACGTGCAGCAGGGCGCGGTGCGCCTCGACGGCAACGACGTGCGCACACTCGGGCAGCAGGACCTGCGCCGGCACGTCGGCGTGGTACTGCAAGATAACATTCTCTTCAGCGGCTCGGTGCTCGATAATCTGCGCATGGCGCGTCCGAAGGCGACGGACGCTGAGCTGATCGCGGCGGCGACCGCGCTCGGCGCCGACGAAGTGCTCGAACGGCTGCCTGCCGGCTATCAAACGCAGGTCGGTCCACTCGGCGCGCACCTCAGCCACGGCCAACGGCAGCTGGTCTGCCTGGTGCGCGCGTACCTCGCTGATCCCGCGGTGCTGGTGCTCGACGAGGCGACCTCGGCGGTCGACATCCACACCGAACGCCGCATCCAGCGCGCGCTGCGCCGGCTGTGCGCCGGGCGCACCGCGATCATCATCGCCCACCGCCTCGCCACCATCCGCGACGCCGACCGCATCGCGGTGATCCGTGGTGGTCGGCTGGTGGAGACCGGCGATCATGCCGCGCTGATGAGCCAGGGTGGCGCTTATGCCGAGCTGTATCGCGCCTACGAGCGCGGTGAAACGGGCGTGGTGTAAGCGGGGGTTCCGCCGTTGCCAACAGCGACTTGCGGTGCGCTCAAATTGGAGCCATCTTTCATCGACATGCCTACCGACCTCCATCACGCGATCGCGCCGCTCACTGCCGCGCCGGCATCTGCGCAGGAGGTGTTGGTGCAGTTGGTGCGGCTGACCATCGCCGCAGATGGTTCGGACGGCGCAGGCATCCTGGAACGGTTGACCGAATTAGCCGCGCACGGACTCGGGGTGGAGCGAGCGTCGGTGTGGTTGCGGGATAAAGCACAGGACGCCATCGTTTGTCAGGATCTGTTCGACGGCGGAACGGTCCATTCACGCAACACCCTGCTAAGGCGCGCAGATTATCCGCGGTACTTCGCCAGCCTTGATCAGTCAGTGGTGATCCCGGCGGATGACGCTCATCGTCATCCGGCGACCTCCTGTTTCAGTGCCGCCTACCTCAAGCCACTCGGTATTGGCGCGATGCTCGATGCGCCGATCTGGCGTGGAGGCGAAGCCGTCGGGGTGTTGTGCCTGGAGCATGTCGGTGGTCCGCGTCCATGGAGCGAGGCCGACTGTGCCTTTGCCACCCAGGTGGCGTTGATCTGTGGCTTGTATTACGAACGCCTGGAACGCCTCGCGGCTGAACGTGCGCTTCGCGACCACGAGGCCAAGGAACGCCACGACCAAAAGATGGAAGCCCTTGGTCGCATGGCCTGTGCCATCGGCCACGACTTTAACAACTTACTAACCACCATCGTCGGCCAGACTGAACTGCTGATGCGTCCCAATGTGCCGACGGAGCACGTGAGTGAACGCGCCGGCATCGTGCTTGACGCGGCGGAGCGCGCAGGCGCGCTGGTGAAAAGGTTGCTGAACTTCGGCAAAGGTCGCGATGCCACCGTTGCCGAGATTGATCTGGTGGCAGCAGTCCACGCCATGCAATCTGTTTTGCGTAGCACGTTGCCCAAACGCATTTTTTTGGATCTGCGCCTGCCCGAGCGACCAGTCAACGTGATGGGCGATACGGTCTCGATCGAACAGGTGGTGATGAATCTGGTGGTGAATGCGCGCGATGCGATCAGTGAGTACGGCACCATCACCGTCACCGTGCAGCATGGCATTAATGAAGACGGAAGGCCAATCGCCGTGCTCAAGGTCGCCGACACCGGTTGTGGGATGGACCAAGCGACCCTCGCTCGGGCGTTCGATCCGTTCTATTCCACCAAGGGCGAACGAGGGACCGGCCTGGGTCTGTCGACCTGCTTCAGCAACATGCGCCGCATGGATGGTCGTATCAGCATCACCAGCAATCTGGGGCAGGGCACGACCTGCGTCTGCACCTTTCCCACTCGCTAACGGGGCTTGCGCCGCAGACCGATTTCGACCCGCCTTCGCCGCTGCGCGACCCCAGGCTCTTCGCCCGCGACCAAGTGTGAACGCAGTGGTTTTTTCTGGACGTAATGTCGGCGGATCAGACCGCGCCGTCCGGCGA
>ENA-ORBV01013453-ORBV01013453.1-microbial-mat-metagenome-genome-assembly--contig:-NODE-13453-length-12439-cov-7.101925_pt1 | contig 12439 bp, 7 predicted proteins | sample MGYA00237777_ERZ505514 | MGnify/ENA primary metagenome ERZ505514 (study PRJEB26160, sample SAMN06269048) | microbial mat metagenome | isolation source: Oligotrophic lake microbial mat | place... | reverse complement strand
CAACAAAGCAGCAACACGCAACCCTTGCACACTTGTGGATGCAGCTGATGCAACTGCAGCATTGATCACATGATGTGTCAAAGCAATGGTGCTTAGCAGCGCTGATAGCTAGCTTGCATCCATGCTCCTAGCAGCAGCGACACGTTCGAATCCATGGGCAGCACAGTTTCGCAACAATGTGCGTCAGGAGCGCTGCTGGGAGCGGATGTGCGATGGGAGCGGTTTTGTCAAATGGGCAGCGTTTCAAAATCACTCAAGAGCGGTTTTTCATAACGTCTTTTTTGTCCGAGCGGTTTCAGGAGCGGTCACAAAAAGAGGAGCGTTTTTTAATTCATTTGGAAGATTGCGCGTGACGCGTGTCAGTCACTTTGATCGGATTTTAAAATTGCAATGAGTGTCGGAGTCATGGAAAATTCGTTTTTGTCGCATGGTCCTGTGGAGCTTTCAAATGATTGAATCATTGCTGCCATTTCAAGCACTGTTTTGAGACACAAAAACACAACAGCACAAGCACCATTCAGTTGTTCCTCCTGGTTGAGGGTTTCCACCCAGTCAACATGCCCTAAACGGTGTTCTGCTCAAAGCCAATTTTCTCAGCACGGGACCTCCACATCCAGCAGCAGCACTTGTTTGTTGCATTCACCGGACGCATTGTCACAATTCACACACACATAACAGAGATTCGATTGACCTTGCTGAAGCATTTCCTGCTCAAAAACTGTGAGTTTTTCCTTCCTGCATTGACAGAAGCAATCCTGGGTCAATCCACTTCACTCCTTCACACAGAAAAGAGTCTTCAGACAGCTTGCGAATGTTGTCAGGAACCAAACAGTGTCATTGTTGCAGGTCGAGTCATTGTTAGGGAGCTCAGCAAAGTCATCTGCACCCCAAGAATTCTTCTCTGCACTAGGCGGATGGTTTGCACCAAAGATCTGCTGATAAAGCTGGTCAATCAATGAAGTGGTGGGGGCATCACTGATGAATTCTAAACAAAAACCACAGAGTTTATTAGCCCCAACACAATGCAAAAGGAAACAGCCCAAGTGGACAGTTTGCATGTGCAGTTGCACAGCTTGGTTACCATAACATTTGAAACATCTAGAACAAACAGCAGAATCATCATCCTTGCCCAAATCAATGATGACAGAATTCTCTACAGCACGAAGATTCTCACACACACACACACAATTCACACTGCCATAACTTTCCCAATGCAAGCATGTTTGAAGTTCAGCCTGGAACAAAAGTGAGAGGATGTGAAACATCTTTTGTGTCCTCCAGCCCCTCCTTTCGAGCAGTCTGATTGAAAATAGAGCTTCTCTTGTCCAAAAGTTCCAGTGACAAGTCCCACATTGAATGTTGTCCATGAAATAGTTGTGCTTGTTGCACCAACACAACAATTACCATGAGGCTGCTGATAAGCCCTGATGCCAAGACAAGGCTACAGAAGAGAAGCAGGAGCTACAAGAAAAGAACAAAGTAATTTTGGGGAAGCAACAAGCAAAAGACGAAGCTGTTAAAATTCAAAAGCAGCAGAGCCATTCTTTGTGATGTCCAAGACTTGCACAAAGCTGCCGCCACTAAAGGTGCTTTGGGGGACCAATAGCTTTCCAGTAGGCAAAGGACAAGCATGCAGATTGACTTGATGTCTATGCTTTTGGAGATTCAGGAAGCCGAAAAGAATAGAAGTGCACGTGTGAAGTCGACAGTGAGGAGTTGCCGAACAAGTCATTTGCTTTTTAGCATGATAATGGGATATGCACTAACAACATTGTTGCAATTCAATTTTTTATTTACTGAAGTGATCTTCAATGACATGGGTTTACAGTAGCTGCTGCACTAATCTAAAACATGGCTAAGCTTCTTCTAACATAGTTTTGAAAATCCGCAACTCACTGGTGCCTATCATGCACAGCCAACACAAAATGCTTTAGGGAAAGGGGACACGAGACTCATTTACACACAGAAGATTGCTAAACTGGTTGTCCGTTGTCTCAAATTGAAGGTAGCTAAGCAAGCAAAAATGGTTTGTATTATGATGCATTAACCTTACATATCAATGTGTACCGATGCAGCCAACACTCGCCTACTCAGTAAACAATCGCTTCCAACTAAGCCTCAATTCTCATTTTATTCCGTGGCTGCCAAGAAAGTTGATGCCATACCAGGAGGCTTTGTCACCATCGACCATACATTGGTGTCGTTCAGAAGCTTTCCGATACTTTTCTGTGTTTCCATGAGCTTTTCATAACCTTCTGCCTCTTTTTGAAGCATCTTCACCTGCGTGTTAAGCAGAGCGTGGTCGATTTGATATGCTCTCAAAATCACATCATTGTCGTTACCTCTCGAGCCATCCACGAGAAACATGGCACGCTTCGAAGGTTTGGCTTTGTGGTTCCCGGCATCGTTCTTCCAGATTGCTTTTTCTTCGATTCTAGCCTTGTCTGCTGCCTTATCAACGGATGCCAGAAAATGCTCCCAGGGAATCACCTGCGAAAGAAGATGTTCCGCAATGGCAACACTGTCAAGCTTCCTTTGCAGACTCTCGTGATTCGACTTCTGCTTGGAGCGAGTGATGTCGAGCTCCTTCTCGAAATCCGTTTCAAGGTCTTTTCGGCTTTTCTCGAAGAAATCCAATTGCTTGTGCAGCTCTTCTTGGGCTTCCTGCCGAGTATTTCGAATATTTTTCACTTGCTTCTGCATTTCTTTAATGTGCGTCTCTCGTTTCCCCTGAGGAATCATATCGGGGTTTACGGTCATGAAATTCTTCCAGGCGGCTTCAAATTCGCTCATGGTGTATTGAGCATCAGGGTCCAAGTCGAAGTCCATGTCGTCGGCAGTAATGGGAGCAGACATCAGCTCGCTGAGAGGCATCGTCGATGCAGAGCTCTTCGTTCGCACAGACATGGTGGAGGTCGACATTATTACTATAACTAAATTGTTCTTTTACTGTCGGTCACCTATCACGTAGATGTCGGATGAAAGGCTGCGAGGTACTGTATGAGATCTGATAGGTTTGATCGATCTTTTTATTTTAGCTGCAAATCTCAAGTTTCATTCGTGGGTAAGCGAGCGGTACTAGTAATAGGACTCGTACAAAAAACCTGTAGGATGTCGGAACCGGCGAATTTCAGCGACAGCGCGAGGGGAGCCATCTTGTCCAACACACTTGAGGTCTAAAAGCGGGATCCTGAAAATCATTGAAGCTGGGTTGGTTGAGCTGTTGGTTGGTACTACTCCCAGCCGCATTAGAAGTAGTTGATGGACACCGTGTTTCTGAATCGGTGCCACGGTATCACACTGAAGCAGTAGCAAATGCAGCAATACGACGTTAGAAAGGGAGAGTTGCAAGTATGTGCTGGTCAGGCAGGCAGGCAGGCAGCCAGCCAGCCTGGAGACTGAGCACAAACAGCATCATTATCGAGAACATAAAACATGTAATCAGAACTGCATTCGATACATCATATTCCTACTTCTCCTTGCGCATTGTGGATATAAAAAAATAGTTGACTTCTTGGGTTTTGACAAGGAAAAAGAAAAATTTATGTGATTCCATAACTTATAAAAACTAATATGAATAAACAGGCAGATAAAATAGATGCTCTTTCAGTTGATAGATAAGTCCATGATAATATAATCGGATACAAACATTGCACGGTCGGACGAATTAGATAGAAACGCCAAGTTTCTTCTGATATCTGATTTTCAGCTTGTCCTGCTTCTTTGAATCAAGATGGACCAACACTGCATCCACCCACAGTTGCTTCTTGGCTTCCTCCCTCACAGATGCAACTTTCTGCTGTAAGATTCGTACTTCTGAACTTAGGAAGGCGTTGTCGACCTGATACTGCTGAAGTTCCCTCTTTTGACCATCGCCATACGATTCTCGAGGTTGTGCAAAGATGGCACACTTTACGTCTACCTCTGTTGCAGGCAGGGCAGCGATGAGATCCTTTCGGGTGGAAAGATTCTTTCTCTTCAACTCACTTCTGATCTTTTTCAGTCTATTAGCTCGTTTGATTGCCGACTGGAGCATTTCCCACGTCAATTTTCCTTCCAGTATCTTGCTCTGCTTTTTCACGTGGCTCAAATTCGTCTGTAATTGGATACTCCGTTCCGCCTTTTCTCGAGAAGCCTCCTTGAGCTTGTTGCGGAATTCAGTCTCCAACTCGCTTTTCACATCGTCTGTGTTCTCCAACTGCGCCTCCAAATCACACTCGGTTTGGTAGGACACTTCTAAGATCTTTTGCAGTTTCGCGACTTTCAAATTCTGAATTAATTCCGAGTCTTTCTCAAACAAGGCTGGGTAGGCATCGAGGAACGCATTGAATGCACGGTCGTATTTGGCAACAAAGTCCAAATCGATTTCTTCATCCATGGACGATAGAACTTGCTGTAGAGGATCGTCTTTGAGGGATGATACCGTTGAACCATCCTGGGGAATCTCTGATAGGCTTGCCGAAAGAGTCGTCATATCATTTTCTTGAAAGGGTCCTTGTTCGTCGTGGTTGACCCCGCATTGAGAAGGAACGTCGTCGAATTCAGGAGGATTGTATCCTGGGATTTCTCCAGTTATCGTTCCGGTGGAGTTCGATGACTGATCATCATTTGTGTACTTGTCCTCTACACTAGGAAAGTCTCCAACAGTTCCATTCTTGCTGCCAGTGACTTCCTCCTCCACCTTCTTCTTCGCATCTTCGACGCTTTTCGTGCTGGCATCGCTGCTTCCTTTGCTGGAGCGCGGAGGCATGACCTTTTGTCGGGCGCTGTCCAATCTACGAATCATTTCTTGCTTTTCTTTTTCCTCCTCGGGACAAATAGAGGCTTTGTCCTTGCCGCTCCTGTGCGACCCGCTCCTTTGCGAGGAGCCCTGTGACAAGCTCTGTCGCCATGAACTCATGTGCGATGAGCTTTTGCTTTTATTATCGTCTGGAGAATGGCGGCTCTTCCTGCTTTTATCGTCCGAAGTGTGACGACTCTTCCCTTCCTCGGGCTCATGCCGGCTCGTCCTGCTTTTATCGTCCAAAGAGTGACGACTCTTCCCTTCCTCAGGCTCATGACGGCTCTTCCTGCTTTTATCATCCGAGGAATGGCGACTCCTCCCTTCCTCAGGCTCATGGGGTGCCTTATGATTGCGCGTCTGGCGTTTCTTGTCCACCTTCTTCCCTTGCTCTTTCTCCTCCTCTTCTTCGCTTTTGCTGGCGATGCTTTCCCGCGAGTGCTTCGTCTCGGTCACTTGCTTCTTTTCGTTTTGCAATTGCTGCAACCGCTCCTTTTGGACGCGAAGTTGCTCTAGCTGCTTTTGGAGCTTTTCCTCTTGAATTTGTTGTTGCTTCAAAAGCTCCTCCAGCTTTTGTTGTGCTGGGTTCATATCTCCCAATTCAGGGAAGATACCCTCTGGCACCCCATACTGTTGTAGCAGCTTTTTGTGGCTGTTTTGTAGGTTTGCCATTTCTTTTCGAAACAAGGCAGGGTCTGTTTCCCGTAGAGTTGCAACGGTCTTTGTCAGCGTTGAAAAGCTGTCACTCTGTAATGTAGTAGTGCCACCACCGTGCAACTCTTCTTGAACGATCTTTCGTTGCTGTTCCAACCGCGCCAAAGAGTTCAAGACAGAAGATGCCGTACTTGCTCCTTTTGTACTTGCTTCTTGGTCATCGTCATCTGGTTGCTGCTCTTTGTTTCCATACTGGAACGATGGAGTCGCAGTATTGTGTTCTTCTTCCATTTCTTCATCACTACCTGCAAACGCCATGTCTGTCTCTGCTGGAGGAATATCCTCTACTGTCGCCACGTCCTGTCCTGCCATGTAGGGATCTTCATCCTTACTACTAATGTAGGGATCTTCATCCTTACTCTCCAATGTCATTGTTGAAACCCGTCTCGTTTTTATTTTTTGTTCGACACGCTTTGTCGGTTGGGTTTCGTAGTGGTCGTTATGGCCCTTGTTGTGGCGATGGGGCTCTTGGTGGTGGTGGTCACTACTGTGCTTGTTGAGGTAATCATTGCGGCCAGAAGGCTCTCGACGAACTTCTTTGTGGTAATCATTATCGACACGCTCATCTCGAGATTCATGATCATCTATAGCGTAACCGTGATGGTAGGTCGATGAATTGTCTGTTCGAGTGTAATCGTCGGTTCCACGATCCGTGTATTCCGGTGCGCTATATTCACCACCGTTATCTGTAGGATTGTCATAGCGGGTTCCATTGTTAGTGTTTTTCTTAGCCCTGCTGCTAGGCGACCTAGGACGTTCTGGTTCCACATGGCGGCGAACGTGGCGATCACTAAACTTGCTGCTCCCGCTACTTTGCGCCTTTCGTCTGCTCATACTCACTCTGCTGCCTGATGCTTCGTCTGCTCTGCTGCCTGATCTTTCGTCTGACACCATGAACTGCCTATTGGTGACGACGCTATTTGTATTGTCATCGGTGGTCCTACTGGCACTAGGGTGCGAGGTCATACCAACGGAATACGATTCAATGGCAGACAGCTCTGCGATGGTTAGCCCATCTCCTGACAATGCGTTTCCCATCTTGCAGACTTATGTACTTCTATAGAACAGAATGTATCTATCGAATCAACTGGGTGTACTAGTACAAACAATGATGTTATTGTTTGACGCAGCTTTTCAATTGCAAAAACTGTTTTGAATACCTGCTGCTGCCAATGACCAGCAACAATAATGCAATTGAATATTATTTTCTTGTTGCCACCTACTAGCTAGGTATTGATTGCATAGCATAAATAGTAGGTTCTATTCCAGAGATTGGCGGCAGTTTCCTACATCCTCTGCACACCCAGAGACCTACAATCTCGTCGCTGTTCTTTCGCCGCCGTATCTTCTTTCCCAAATGGCGAGGATCATGGATAGACCATTTCGCGGGTTACCGTAAGTACCATGTTAAATTACGAATACTTAGGAGAGTCGACTCGCTCTGCCACGATCTCCCCTGGCGTGAATTCTGACGTCATCAAATGTGTGGGTTTCATCTCAGTCCCACTGGGCGCACGTTTGATCGAATGAATGAATGTAATCTACGAGGACGAAGTCAGCCAGTTTAGTCAGTCAAGTGAGTGGGGGCGGGTTTGATCGGCAACAGGTGCTGCTAATAATAACTTCTCACTTAATTTACACGCAAAACCAATGAATCGAGACGATTCTATCGAGTCAAACCAACAGTAGACATCGATCATTTGATTGACTCAATCGTGATTATCAAGGAACTCAAACGTAGAGATTGAAGAGAGCAGTAGAGCATGATGGCAGAAATTATCCCTCAAGCACAAGCACAGCTACAGGCTGCGATGACACCGCAAGAGGCGGCAGCTACAGGTTCCCAGGATATTGAACCCTCCGAAGGTGAACCAAAGCACTCAGCAGCAGATGATGCATGTGGGAGTGAGACACAACATCAGTCGCAAGACGACATGAAAGAAGCGGTCCTTCCTATTCCCCGTAAAACATGGGCGCTTCCCAAAGCTCCTCCTCCTTCCAGTAGCAGTGATCCAGAAAATCGACAGATCGCAGTAGCCACAAAAAAGAAGACTTTGCTCGAAATTATGGAAGAAGAAAAGGCGCTGGAACACGAGAATAAAATTGCCAAACAAAAGGCACTGGAAGATCGACTTGCCGAAGAGGAAGAAGCTGCACTGGCGCGAGCCTTGCAGGCATCCATGGCTACGCCCACAGGTACAAACGATACGATAACCAGCCATAACAATGATGATGATATGGATGACGACTTGAAACTTGCCCTGATGCTTTCTATGCAAGAGCAGCAATTGGAAGGAAAGGTACCTGCCAAAGCGGCCGCAACAGTTGCGTCCGCCAAATCACCACCTCCAGTAGACGGAAACAGCAAGATGTCGATCAACAGCAGCAACAGCAACAGCAGCAATCTTACCTTTGACGAAAACTTTGATGCTGAGCTGAATAACCAGCTCTTGACAGCAGCCAAGGAGTTTGAATTGAAGCAGGGTCTTTGTGTTTCTTGCAAAAAGCTTGGTTTTTGTCCCCCGGTGCTCAGAGTTTGCACCCGTTGTCAAGTAACTCCCTACTGCAGCAAAGAGTGCCAGAAACGTGACTGGAAAGAGGGTCCCCACAAGTTCATTTGTGACACATTTGTGGGGAATCCAAAGGAGTTTTGCATGCCACTACATCTGGTCGGTGTAGGATCCATGACGGTGAAAGAAATGATGGAGTGTTTCGATGGGCGTCGAAAACTATTCCTCGATGCCCTCAAGAAGGCAAAGGTCCGCATGATTCATCTTATCATGGGCGCCAACAGCACACTAATCGAGTCCGAAAACGCGGTATTTTTTGTAGTGGAGGCATCTTTCGTTGCCAATGGTCGCGTGCAACAGGTCAACCACGTTTTGGTCCGAGTCGTGGATCAAAGCGAGAAGGCTGTGAGTCGTATCAATCAAGAATCGGGTCGCTTGTTGGCTGCGGCCAAGACAACTGTTCTAAAGGAACTTGTCGCCCTCTGTAAGGAATTCCAGGAGCATGGTATCTCCGTGGCTTCGATGACATATGGCCGGGGCCTTATGCATTGGCAAAAGGATGACGCGCAAGTCAAGAAGGCGATTCAAGCTGCCACCGAACAGGGGAAAGAGCAGCCGTGCATGAACGTGACAGACATAATGAATGCCAAAGCGGCCGCAACAGTTGCATCCGCCAAATCACCACCTCCAGTAGCAGCATTTGCATCCATTCCTCCAGTCGCTGCTGCGGCGGCGTCTGTATCTGCCTATGCCAGTGCTGCTGCCGCCAGTAGTAGAAACGATGAGGCAGGCTTGACCGAAGAAGAAATGAAAGCCATCGAAAAGGCACTGCAAGAGGCGGACGCAGCAGAACAAAGCCCAAAAGAGGGGACCACAACAAGGCAACGTTCGGACCATGCACCGATCCGATTTTCTACGAGAACAAGGAAAGGGAGACGATGCATATTACGACAGCGACGGTGACGACCACGGCGATTATGATTATGATGACTTGGATGAAAATGACAACACGGAAGCAGGTTTTAGAATCAATTCTACCAAGCCGTCACCATGGTCCCGTGCCGACCGAACCACGATTCGTGGGCCCAACCAAGAACTCCGAACGAAGCACGACCCGAAATTGCAAGGACAGGCGAACGCGTACCGCCTAGAATTGCGTGCCGATGACGAGACAGGAGAACGGGCCCATGTAGGAAACAGAGCTTACAACGCATTTCATAGAAGCATGCAAAAGAAAACTGTAAAGGTAAGAATGATTTCTCTGCGCCTCGTTGGCTGCTCGACTTGAACATAAAAAGAGAATAATATTATGATCTGCTGCTTACCCAAGACGATCGATTCCTCTTTGTTCGATAGGGTGTTGCAGCTCATGGTCACGGAAGAGCGACAGCCGATGCGGACAAAACGCGAGACGGGGCATTGGACGGACGGGTCCGGTTACAAATAGCTAGGGCCACGAATAATGGCCTAATAGAAAACTTCCACGGCTGCGTCAAGGAAGGAAAAGAAGCTTTAGTCTTTCATGCGGATCAAGGAAGTACGAGCGAGGGCTTTGATGTGGCTGTCAAGGTATTTAAGCGAATCACGGAATTTAGAAATCGGGTCGAGTATGTTGAAGGTGATCCCAGGTATGGAGACGGTCAAAATTTTCGACATGCTAGTGCTCGGCAGCAGGTGGAACAATGGGCAGAAAAAGAACATCGCAATTTGGTTCGTGCGTATCGTGCAAAAGTACCAGTTCCTAGACCACTGTGGCAGAAAGAAAATGTTCTATTCCTCCGCTTTCTTGGTGAGGAGGGGTGGCCAAGTCCACAACTCCGAGAGCTTGATATCAAAAAGGGGAGTAAAAAATGGACAACCTTATATGAACAAACAATGTCGGCGATGCAGCAGCTTTACTGCGATGCAAGGCTGATCCACGGAGATTTGTCCGAATACAATATAATGGTTTGCCCTGCGAGATTTCTCAAGCGAGTGGATGAAGATGCTGTACCCATCAAGGGAAATCTTGACGACAACACACCAGAGGATGAAAAGGAAGCTAAACCAGCTGTAGTGGAGGAGGAAGATGCTAAACCAGCTGCCAAGCTAGATTCTCCTTATGAAATCAAACCAGCAGCAGTGGTTGAGGCGGATGCTAAACCAGCTGCCGAGCTAAATTCGTCTGGTTCTGACAATGCCGTAGGCAAGGCTGTCGCCGCTGAGGATGATTCCTTGCAAATTGTCTTGATAGACTTTGGCCAAGCCGTTGATTTACGCCACCCAGAGGCTGACCAATTGCTTCAACGGGACGTGTCGCGAGTGAAGCACTTCTATGACAGGATGGGCATCACTACTATCAGCGTGGAGGCAGCCATGGCATATGTGCAAACAAAGGATGCCCCTCTGCGCTAGCGGTGGGTCCAACGGCAATGTTTTTGCGCTGTCTAGGCTAGAATTAAAAATTGAGAACCGTCGCGCCTTCAGTTGAACACAACAATTCCATAATTAGCCCGTTCTTGGATCCTGAAAATATAATTCGCTGCTTTCCATATTCTAGTTTTTCCATATTCTAATTTATATTCAAAAAGGTGTCTTCAGCTTCAGTAAAGTAGCACAATTGCTAAAAATTCAAAAAGGTTTCTTAAGCTTGAGTATTGTGGCACAATGATCGGACCCACAAAAGAGACCTTCGCGTTTCTCTCCATACCCCAAAATACTGCACTCCAAAACGACGTCTTTGACCAAGGACGAAGGGGACAACAAGAAATAATCCAATCGTTGTCCCTTGCCTTGGTATTTGCTCGCATACGTATTCCCATCCTTACTTAAATGTCCCCGCCACGTAAAATTAGGACGATCCCACGGACTCTTGTACTTGGCATTATCATCATCTGTACTACTACACCCGTCGGGATGTAGTTCCCGCCAAGTATCTGCCAAGTCTGCCTCCCGCCGAATCTCCGCAAAGCGTCGTCGTTCATTTGTCGTAAAACTCGGAATTCCCTTGTCGTCGGAATGTCGATTTGGATCGAGCCTTTTCGTCACTCCTGCCACAAAGCATTGCTTTTCGTCGGTCCAAAATTCAAAGATTTCATCCTCCGTGTCATTGTCAATTGTGCCCCGTTTCCAGTGGGACCCATCTCGATAATCGGCAGCGACATTCAAGTCCCCACACCATAACAGTGGTCGTTCTGCAATGTTTGTTGTTGTTGTTGTTGCATTGTCCTGATGGTCGTTGTCCTGACTCTTGTTGTTGTTGTTTGTCATTTTGGAAGCTTCTGCCGCCTTTTCCAACAGCTTGCGACGACTTGCCAAGAATGCTTTCATGTCGTGATCCCATTCCCGTCGTCGTTGATAAGACTCTTCCTTGGTACCATTGTTGGGAACATAGGTATTGATCAAGTCAAAATTGGAAAAGCTAAAAAACTGAAAGCGTCCTTCCGAATGGTGCTCGTCCGACAAGACGGAGGATTTCTTGTTAGGGGATGTTGTTGCTGCTGTTGCTTTGGGCGCAAAAAATGCCGTCATGGAGGTTTGTTTCTTCTTTTTGGGAGAATCTAATCTTTTTGGGATGTTATTGTTGTTGTTGGAAATACCTATATCTTGTCTAGTCAAATGGTACTTTTTGAGAAGCAAGGACAAAGCGGACCGAGTCGTAAAGGCACAATTACTGTTGTTCGCGTCAAATGCTAGACGTTTATGAATCAATGTCAAGGTCCCCGCGTATTTGTTGTCGTGCAAACTCCAAAAGGGTTGATAGTCGGAAAAGACACTACGTTCCATAACGTCCTTGACGGAAGCATAATCAGAAGCCAGCGGAGTACCCCGATTGGCAGGACCTGCTGCTTTCAAACGGACTTCTTGCAAACACAAAACATCGGGATTGTGTGTTTCACGCAACAAACGATGAAGGTCGTCTTTGTTCCAACTGCACCGAGATACCAAACCATTGGCATTCCAAGACACAAAGGACATGGGAGCTGTTGCTTGTCCTTCGCCTCCTGCTCCTTTCTTGAGGCGCTTGGCCGACGGTTCGACGAACGAATCGTCGGATTCACTATCGCTCATTTTTTCCTTGCTCTCCTGTATTGTACCTGTATGATTTTTGCGCGGGAACGACAATACGGTAAGTTGCGTTTGCCGCTACAGTGACGATGTGGCTGTGGTGAAATGCTAAATCAAAGCTGCCGTAGCGTGGCCATCTTTGTCTCCCTCGACAAGAAAACACATTTGTGAAGCTATTGAACTTCGTCTCCATGATGGGAGATCTGATGAGAAAGATGGCGTCATTGTTTATCCTAAGGTTAGGGTTTCTATGTCGTCAACTTTTTGGCCTTGGTTGAATTTTTCGTTTTTAGAAAAAGGGGGCGTCTAAAGAAGTGTGACATACCTGTCTCTTATACACATCTCCGAGCCCACGAGACTAAGGCGAATCTCGTATGCCGTCTTCTGC
>ENA-ORBV01013452-ORBV01013452.1-microbial-mat-metagenome-genome-assembly--contig:-NODE-13452-length-12439-cov-9.287251_pt1 | contig 12439 bp, 8 predicted proteins | sample MGYA00237777_ERZ505514 | MGnify/ENA primary metagenome ERZ505514 (study PRJEB26160, sample SAMN06269048) | microbial mat metagenome | isolation source: Oligotrophic lake microbial mat | place... | reverse complement strand
TTTAATGATACGGCGACAACCGAGATCTACACCTCTCTATTCGTCGGCAGCGTCAGATGTGTATAAGAGACAGATCTATCACAGTGTCGCCTTTAACGTATTCCTACTGGCTAGATTCGAGGCATGTATGCATATGAAGCAAATTTTTAAATTTATGATAGGGATAGCATTATCGATAGATTTATTATGCCGCTTGCAGCGTTTTCGTGGCGGACATCAGATCAAAGAGTCGCTGCCTTGCGGCTCTGGCGGCTTTTCGCACTTGTTTGGGTGTTCGCATGCTGCTGCCTTTTTTGGTGCCTTTGGCACAGGCTGGACTTTCGTCAAAGAGTGTTCCGGAGGACAAGTCACTCAGGGTGGCTGTGCTGCTGGAATTTCTCATGCCGGCAAAGGATTCCAAAGTTGCGGCGGTAGTAGTGGAAGAGGAAGGGGAGGCGTGGAGGAGGAGATTTGGGTTGTTGGACAGGGCAAAGAACACGGCGTTGAGATTGTCCTTGGCATCAATCATTGCCGACACGTAGTCCTGAGAATCGGCTTGCCCAAACGACAACAAACGAGGCAAAGTAGAAGCATTGAGGTTCAACTTTTCCTGCATGCCTAGGGAGAGTGGAAAATGATCGAGATTATCATCCATCAAGACCAATTTTTCCAACGTATGATTGTGTTCGAGCAGTACCGATTCCATGGCCGTCACGAAGGACTCGTCGAGTGGACCATCCAAAAGTCGGTCTTGGTCGAAACAAAGCTTTAACCGTTCAAGGGAGGCGTTGGAGGCTAGAGCATGCGCCACTTGTGTGGCTTGCTTCAAGGCCGTCGTGCCCGCCAGTCCCACGGACATACTGGTCAGTGGTGCAGCGCTGCTGGTTCTGTTTTGGTGTTCAAGAACAGCAGCCATGGCAGTACCAACATTGGTCCAATTGTCTTCAAATTTCAAAGACAAGGTCTGAATGGACGATTGTTGGTGCAACAAAATCTCAGAGAGAATGGAACCAAATTTCTCTTCGCACTCTGGCAATGTCCGCAAAGAGGCAGCAATGTGCAACTCTTGTAGTAGCTCCCCGTTGTTGTTGGTTTGGTGGTGATCTTGTCGCCATTGCAGAGCACGAGCAAAGGCCACCAGATTTTCTGTCTTCAAGTCAATGATTTCCCGAAGTGTCAAGGACTGCAAGGTGGAGCTTCTTCCCAGTGCTGTCCATGCCTCGTGGCGATCTTTGGACGTGCTCACTTTGGTTTCATCAATTTCACAATAGCGCATATCGAATTGTTGCAACCCAGGTGCTTTCATGAGCGACAAAATACCGACACCGTGACAACTTTCCATTTTGATACTGGAAAGTGTGCTTGTGGCGTGTTGCAAGGCTTGATCCAAAACATGACAATCCCCCACCAAATGAAGATTGCGCAATTCGAGTTCGCACAATTCCGTATTGGTCCCTTGAAAGAGTGCCGCCAATGCCTCGACGGGAAGATCCAGACACGACAAATCAATCGTGACCCGCTTCAAATTGGGCAACTGACCAAAAATGGTAAAGGCTTCGACAAAGACAGAATGGAACATTAACCCACGCCAGACAAAGGATTCGGCATTGATCGACAAGGATTGGACGTGATTGCGGGAGGCCATGCTTTCCTTGAGAAAGTCGAGGGCTGGAAGGGCAGCGACTTTGGCCAAGTCGACAGTGTAACGGCCACTACTGGCAGCCTCTGGTAGTGGAACATCGTCCGTCTTGCTTTTGGCATTGCCACTTTTGGAACGTCCCAACAACGTCAAGTTGGTATCAGAACGCCGGCGTCTGTACATTTGTTTGGGGCTGAGAATCCTCATATTGTAAAATTAGCTGTGGTAGTAGGTGTATGTTTTTCTGCTGTGGAAAAGATTATGACAGCAGCTGCAAATTGGCTTCACAAAAAATATCAAGAGAAGCTGTATGTAGTTTCGCCTGTGAGATAACGAAGAAATTGATCGATGAATATCTTTAGTGTGCCGGTACGAGATTGACTGAATCTTGTATGCACGTTCAAAGAGATGATGAGAGGTGCAGGCACAATTTGTTGGAATGAATGGAAATTGTCTGTGCTGAAAGCTTTGCCGGTAAAAGATGAAGGTAGTTGACGGTGTCTAGACTTATGGAAGATTGTGCTGATGATGCTGTTGCCGGTATGGAATTGCACCAAACTTCTTTGAAATAAGAAAATTGTGAGACAGACGTGCCATGAAAACGCGTTACACTCTCACTGGTCGCGACGCTGCACTGACTGGTCCCGAAAGATCGAGACATAACATCATTTTATTGCCGGTTACGAGAGTTCATCCATGGTTAAAACTTAAAATGCTGTGGTCCTGTGGAAATGTTGCCACGCAAACATTCACCTTTCGCCATTACCTAGTGGTGAGTAAATGTTGCGGGCATAGGAGACTCATATATTTAACCAATGTAAAAGACGAATGCCTTTTCGTTAATTTTTTTGGTCATAATTGCGAAGAGCCACCAAGAATGAAGAAGACCGCTTTGCGAATGGATTTAACAGCGTTCTCGAAAGTGGCAGTTTGGCAATTGTCAATGTTTCATTTACTACTCCACGAGTCCACGCGCCCCGTTACATTACCAGTCCCTGTAACTATCAGTCTCCGGGGCAATAAAATCAGTCAGAATAGCACTCCTCCTTCTCACTGTAACTTATCGACAATAAGAATGACCTTCCTATATGAGAGTACCGGATTCCGGAAACTATGAGTCTTCTTGGCAAGAATGCGAATCCCGGGTATAACTCCTTAATCGGAAGATGACCAATGGTGGAAGTTTGTACCTGTACGAATGTACGATCGACTAGGTAAAGGTTTCTGGGGAATCACAACCTAAGACCATCAATTGATAATTCGAATTGTAACAGTCTCAATTTGACTTCCGTATGGTTTGGATTTAACAATGTTGATCGGTGATTCCGAAATAGTTAGGTGAGTTAGTCGGGGGTTTTGGCGTGCCGGCACACGATGATTTCGATATAACCGACTGAAATGGAATTAGGTCCACGATTCGATGATGTAAGTGATTGCGTAGGCAAACGTGGGCAGTTGAATTCGCCATTTTGAATGACGACAGACCATCTTGGTGAATGAAAACCCAGCTCACTAGGTAATTCTTCCGAAAGTTTCGGTGTCACTAAAGACTGACCTCCTCCACGCAGTGTCACCAAAGACTGACTCGTCCACACAGTGATCGCCTTTCACGAGAATTACTACTACTCCTTTTGCCCTGACGTGGCGTTCTATGGGATTCCTGGCATCAGCGATCGCACCCATACAGGAACTTGCCGCAACGCAGATGCAAAGACATTTAGGGGTCAAAACGTCCTTTTCTTATATGAACCCTTTCTATTAAGTATGAACCTTTCTATGAAGAGCACAACATTTATGAACCGATTTCTGATTGGTTCATAAAATCGGTTCATAAATGTGACCCTTTTTTGCATCAATGAACCTTTTTGCACTGTGCCATTTTAACCCGTTAGGCTATGGCAAAAGGATGAAATTATCAGGCCAATTCTGGTGCATGAATTAGGGTGCTGCATTCTCCCCCATGCGTCATGGAGCGAGTAACGAGTGAGTGACGTGTTAATTAGTTAGCAGTGCACGTGTTAATTACCAGAATTGCTGATGCTTAGGGTGTGGTGGGTGAGTCTTTTTCGTGCAATGACTCTCATGACAGATTCAACTGCTGTTTCACTGCACATTCGCTACAGCTTCACCTACTGGTTCACTGTTCATTGTGTAGAGGCTACCCCTCTCTCTCCCCCACGATTCATGAGAACGTGTTGTTAAGTGCGTGGTGCTGGAGAATGCGGTCGAGTGACTCGTAACGGTGGCATTTCGACATGCGCAGCATGTGGGAGGATGGTGGGAGCAGATTGCACTGCATTTCTGCACGGTTCCTGCTCCAAATTTCAAGCGGAGTTCGCTGTGAATCGCACTGATTCAGCGCACAATGACTGTCATGTGCGTCCACACGACTCGCATTCTTGACTGGGCAGTCGGAGTGTGCACGCGTTCTGCGTGTTCGCTAGTCAGAGTGTGCCGCATCAGTTGGCCAGACCAATGTGTGTCGACTGTTAGTAGCAGTAGATCGTGTGTTCGTTGCAACCATTGGTCATCGGAATCTTCCGTTCGACCGTGCATTACCAGCTCGGCATGCACACTCGTTCCGAATAGACCGTTGGGCTGACACCGCACAGTCGTAGTGCACTTTGTCTGCTAGCATTGAGGGCTTACTCATTGCCTACGAGCGTGGAGGGCTTGCGTTGAGTGACTGTTGACTGAGTCTTTTCGACCGTTGAGGTTCAAACCCATGACCTTTCAGAAGGTTTCCACATGCACAGTGTCCACTGTGGCATGAATTCATAATGCAATGTACCATTTTAACCCGTTAGGCTATGGCAAAAGGATGAAATTACCAGGCCAATTCTGGTGTATGAATTAGGGCACTGCATTTTCAAAAAAGGTTCACAAATCATGTCCTAAGACATCAGTTGTCACCAGCAGATTCAAGAACCAATTTTTAGGAACCCTTTTATTTGTGGTCTCATTTTTCACAAATGGTTCATAATTATGGTCCTTTTTATGGGCTGATTTGTTTCATAGTCCTTTTGCACAATTGTTCCAAAATTTATGAACCAATTTTGAAATTTATGAACCGATTTTGCATGGCTCGCCTTGCGTGCAGCATTTAACTGCTTTTGCGGCCACTTCCAGCATCTGCCGGCAACAGCTGCCAGGTGCTAACATCGTAGTGGTTAGTTAGTGGTCGCTGCATGACTTGAATCAACTGCAACTTAAATGAAGCATCTCTCACGGGTCACCCCTTACTGCATGCTTTGATAGAAATGAAGCATCTGGAACATCACTGGTTGCAAGATGACATTTACACATTTGAAATTGTTTTGAGTTTTGTCGTTGTTTGTTGCCACAAGTTAGAATCAGATCATGTTTGGTAAAACAATTTAGTAGAATGACACTAGCAAAACAAACCAAGATGCGCAACAATGGTCATTGAAGTGAAATGAACGGAGACAATTCCACATTGTCCCAATGATTTTTTCATTTGGGTGCATTTGTGCAGGTTGTTTGCTTCACCACGAGGTTCTGGATATTCAACAAAAAGGTTTTGTGCCATCAAAAAGAAGTTGCCTCGAAATTATCAGCATGCTGTTTCAGAGGAACTTTGTCACACTTGTCTGATGTGACACATCAACCCCATCATTGCCCACATAACAAAGTTGGGCACATCAGTGCGGAATTGGTTCAAAAACAAGTTGTGAACAAAGGAAAGAACAAACATCATGAAACTCCTTTGATTTTTGGTGATAGATGTTCAACAAAAGATGAAAATTATTAATTTGTGTTCAAATCAAAAGCAAGGCAGGGTGAACATGAGCATGGTTGATCAACAATTGAAGATAATCCACCATTGTGAACAACTTCAATCAGGGAGTTGCTAATTTTGAGCCAAATTGCAGGCCTGTCGTGACAACAGGACACAAAATGCAATCTTGATCACCAAGTGATGTTGCCGTTGACTAAATGAAGCATCTTCGTTCTGTTTTTATGTGCACACAAGTTGACTCTGCCCAAGCCAAAATGATGGTTGGAAAGAACAATGACAATCAAAATGAAACTTTGTTTACCCTTGTTCATGTTGTTTTAGAACAATCATCTGCATCTGACTGAAGGTTGAAATGTCTTTGCAAGGTGACCATCATCAAATGGAAGAATGCCATTGATGTCAATGGAACAATTCACTATTAACCAGTGGCCATTGAACTTCAAACTGTGATAGCTAACAGCTACCTGTTACAGAATTTTTCATAGCTAGCTGGCTACAGAACTGCAGTAGCTACTAACAAAATTGAACATCAAAAGAATTGTCAAGAGAAGGTGTGCGTGAGCTGACTTGAATTGGGCTCTCGTGACTGACACCAATGTTGAAGTGGGATTGGAGATGGATGAGGGGTTGGCCAATGAAATTGAAGGAATGAAGCAAAGCGTTACAATTGTACCGCGCAACCACATCTTGCTTGTCGCCATGCATGGACAAGATCGCAACCGCGAAAGGAAACGCGATACTTCTTTGCTGTTGTCAGTCTGAGTGTTACTTGAACATCACACTGCTGAGTAGAAGTATCTTATGCACTTCATGCACTAGCTGATAGTAGTAGAGGCTAATCTGATTACAGTACACTTACACAATACTTTTTGTTTGCTTCATTGCCAGCTTTGCTTGCCTCTTTTGTTTGTTTGGAGGCCGTGATCCGTCTCTAGCTAGTTACCATAAAGTACAGTAAGTCTATCCTACACCATGGGAAAAGGAAAAAAGAATCGCGCCAAACAGCGCAAATCTGTCAAGGAACTGAAGGAACAGCAACGGCCATTTGCTGGGATCCCTCCCGAATTGGAACAATTTGCACGTCGAATGATGCTGGATGCCAGTCAAAATAACCAAGAAAACAATGGTGCTACTAATAATAATTACGGGGATTTTGAGGTTTTAAAAGCCAACAGCAACGAAAAGGAGGAAGCCGTAGTCGTCCAAGTGGACCAACAAGAAGAAGCCACGGCCGCAACCACGGCAGCTGCTAAGGACAAGGAGGAACAACGACGGGAACAAGAACAAGACGGCAACCGCATTAATGGTCGTACAGACTACAAAGAGGAAGCCAGCGACAACAACAACGTTGAGGTTGTTGCAGAAAGCCAGGAGGAGGAGGAAATTCCCCCTGAAAAGGAATCCAACACTGAAGAATCGGCAGAAACACCGGCAGAAGAAGAATCCAAGGAGGAGGAAAAGGAAGAAACTGCAGCAACCCCGGAACAGGAACCCGATGCGCCTATGGCCGTATTAGCTAGTGAGGCAAACGAGTCCACTGAGCCAGCTGTAGAAGTTCCTGATTCCGCGGTGGAATCGCCACCATCTGCTGATGCTGTAGTAGAAGAAACACCACCTGTTGCTGTTGCGGAGTCGGAACCGCCTGTAAAGGAAGAATCTATGGAAGAAAAGGATGAAACTGTTGAACCAACCAACCAACAAAACGAAAGCGAGGAACAGATGACGACCGAAGAAGTTGTAAATCTTGAAACAAGCGATCAAAGCAAGAGCGAGGAGCCAGCAACAGCAGTGTCAGCGGACGAAAACAGGGTTGATGAAATATCCAACCAGAACACGCAGGAGGAGCCCGTGCTGGCTGCAGAAGAGACAACAGAAGGGCAAGTGGAACCTACAGCAACGGTGGCCGCTCCGAAGGATGACCCCTCTACGAAGGATACTGTTGCTGTAGATGAAACCCCAGCGCGGGAAGCAGTCGTTCAGACGGCAGGTACACCCACAAAGGAACCTAGCCCTGGCGAAGAAGCTGAAACTGAGCCGACTGCTGCAGCAGAAAGGACGGAAAGTGTGCCATCAACCAAAGACATAGAATTAGCAACTACCAGTGCCGTCAAACATGACGATAGTTCGGCAATCGACACGTCCTCTGAGCCTCCAACAGAGACTCCAAAGGAAGGATCGGCAACTGTGGAGCCTTCAGCTGGAGACGACACTCCAAAGGAAGAAGTGGCAGCGAAGAAAAAAATTGTGAAGAAAAAGGTAGTGAAGAAAAAAGCTGTGAAGCCAGAGAGTCCAAAGGAGGAATCGGCAGCCGTGGCGCCTACAGTAGCCCCAGAGCCTCCTGTAGACAACACTCCCAAGGGAGAGGTGGCAGTGAAGAAAAAAATCGTGAAGAAGAAGGTAGTGAAGAAAACAGCTGTGAAGCCAGAGAGTCCAAAGGAGGAATTAACAGCTGTGGTGCCTCCAGTAGCGCCAGGGCCACCTGTGGACAACACTCTGAAGGAAGAGGTGGATGTGAAGGAAAAGATAGTGAAGAAAAAGGTAGTGAAGAAAAAAACTGTGACGCCAGAGACTGCAAAGGAGGAATCTCCAGTAGCACCAATGCCCCCTGTAGAGGACAATCCAAAGGAAGAGGTGGCAGTGGAGACAAAGACAGTGACACCAAAGCCTAGTTCAGCAGAAGAAAATGGCGCCACTACAGCAGAAAAGTCGCCGCCGCCGCAACCAACCGTTGATACTTTCGAGGAACTTAGCAATTTGCCTCAAGAAAAATCTGTTCCCACGGAGCAAGCCGAAATGAAAACATCCAAACGAGCGTCATTTTCGGAGCTTATGCAAAAGGCCAGCGACAGTATTTCAGCAGGGATGGAAAAGTCATTTACAGATGTCACTCTCAAACCCGTGCCGAAAAGGGAACCAAAAGCGGCCCCAGTTTTCACAAACCAAGCCGAAGCGAAAGCATCCAGACGAGCATCGTTTTCGGAGCTTTTGCAACAGGGCAGCGACAGTATTTCAGCAGGGTTGGACGTGTCATTTACAGATGTCACACTCAGGCGGTCAGAACACGGCGAAGCTATCAAAACTGTCGGAGATGTTGTGAAGAAGCCGGCGAGCAAATCCACGGCTGCCGAGTTTAGCGCGGTGCAACTCAAGAAAGCACCACCCGTCGAAAAAGCTGCAGTTGCCCCAAGTAGCAGGCGGGCTTCTTTTTCTGAAATTGCTCTCAAGCCATCTGAGGGTGGGCAAGCGATAAAAAGTGGCGGTGACGTTGTGAAACGAGAATGCGACAGTGTTATCACGGCGGCCACTGAATTCATTGAGGTCCATCTCAAACCTGCAAGAACCGTGGAAAAACGCGCCGTTGCTCCTCGGCGAGCGACTTATACAGAAGTGAAACTCAAGGAATCCAATCTGTCTACAGTTTTAAAAACTGGAGGAGATCCAGTGGAGAAGAAACCTGTTGCTTCTCGGCGAGCCACTTACACCGAAGTGAAACTCAAGGAATCTGAACTGTCTAATGTTCTGAAATCTGGAGGAGATCCTGTAAAGAATAGTAAGACAGAGTACGATTCGCCAACGAAGGCAGCATTATCTGGCTTCAAATTGAAGAACACGGGACAATCTGAAAAACTAATCCAGGCAGAGCTTGAGAGAGAAAAGCAGCAATCGGCAAACACGGTAGTGAAGGTTGGCGTCGTCAAGGAATCTACTGCTAGTACAGCAGCAACAGCCTTCACGTCAGTGAAACTTAAAAAGGCGGCCCCGTAAAACCCAATACTAAGTAGAGCCGGCAGTGACCCCCCAGAAAAACCATCTGTCTACGCCAGTACAAAGTTGAAGCACTCGGCTCCGGTCGAGAAGCCCGATGTTGAGAGCCGCTGAGCTTTCCATATTGGTGTTTAATTAAATCTACTGGCCGGGCCGAGAATTTGAAGAGCGCGAAAGATATTTTTAAGAGTAATGACACCCCGCAGACTTCGGGTGTTCCGAGCCACCACATTTTGTGCGCTCGGTCAGCACTGTCAGTCTGGCGCCGTCTGCCCCTCCAGTACGTGTGATGATTCAAATATAAAGTAGTGCAGAAGTAGAATAAAGATGTTCGAAACATTTAACAAAAAAGCCGCAGCAATTAGTCTTAGTGTTTGTCGCATTTTGTGTTCTTCCGTTGGCCTGGGGGAGAAAATCCCCCCATTTCTGACTAGGCACTCTAGTCGTGATAACAAGACTTGCCAATAGGTGAGGAATCAAAGCAGATGTGTAGTGTTGAATATTTGTTTCTTTGCTGGGCTGGTGGTCTAACCTAAATCCTCTCCAAAAGGGCCACCATCCCATGCATAGCACAAAGCCGAGTGCATGTGCCAGGACAAAGCTGTCATCACATGTTTCAAGCTGTAAATAGAGAGTCATAAGCTTGCTCTTCAAACCACTGTTCCCGCCCATAATTGCCAAGCCATCTGGTAGATAACAAGTGTTCTCAGTGACACTTAATTCTGTTTTCACACCACCCTAATGCTCAAATAAGGCGCAGGGGAGAATGTGATGCATGCACACACACATGTGATCTGTGCATGTGTGCAGACACGCATGCCTATGACATGCTGTGGCCAAAAAACCTTTTGTGAGACCACCAGAATGACGCAGCTCTTCTGGCACAGGCAGTGCAAGTTCCTTGTAGACATGAGCTTCCTACTCACAATATGAACATCCACAGAAAACCCAGACGGCTGATGAAAGAGCTGACAAATGGGTGGCTAAACATGATGTGTTTTTCTTAGCTTGGCTACAATGGCATCTACTAGCAGTCTGTTGTTTTTGTTGGAGGACGTGTGCGTCCACAACCATGGTGTCCTTGAAGTTTCTACTTCAAGATCCACTGCAAGCAGCAGCAACAGCAGCAACAACAACGCTGCCACAATTTCTAGTGAACTGAACTGTTTCATCAAATGAGCAGGTCTCTTTTTAACATCATCTCAACATTCACTAGAAATCATCCGGTGAAGCAGCCGGTTTCATCGTTAACGAAGAAGCAATTGGCTCCGTGCCGAAGGGCTTGTCAAGGGATCGGCTTCGTGCCGATTGAGTGCTCGTGTGTCGAGTGAGAAAGAAAAGAAGGGATCGGCTTCGTGCCGATTGAACACCGATTGAACGAATCGAGTGGCGTGTGTCGCCGGCAAGAAGAAACAACGAAGAGAAGGCGTGTGTCGCCGATGCGAATTGGAGAGTGTCTCCACACAAGAAAGAAGACAAGACACGGCGTGTGTCGCCATTCGAACGAGAGAAGAATTCGGCGTGTGTCGCTGCCAGGGAAGATCCGTGTGTCGGATCGATTCGAAGTTAACGAAGCGAGCGTGTGTCGCTCTGAAGCAAGAAGAGAAGGGTCCGTGGGTCGGATCGGTTGGCGTGTGTCGCCGTGCAAGGAAGAGAAGAAGAGTCCGTGTGTCGGATTGAATTGGATCGTGTGTCGATCGGTGTGTGTCACCAAGTTTAAACCAACAGAACAGGCAGTTAACAAAGTGCAGGAGTGTCATTGAAGCACAGGAGTGCAGTGACAAGTGTGAGTGCCAGTGTTAGCAGCAACACAAGCTTTAACAGCAGGAGAAGCGCTGGAAACAGCAGGAGTGATGGGAGGTCAAATTACAGGAGTGACTGGACAAGTTCGCCAAGTGAGTTCCATGGAATCAAGTTTGTATTTGGAAGGCCAGAGCAAGTGTCAATCTACCTTCAGTCTATGAAGAAATTGGCTGACTATGCTGGTACCAAAATGAACAACAACATGTACAAGTTGGTAAAGAAGAAGGTGGAGACCACGTTCCCAAAACCCAAGGCTCCAGGCAAGGATCCTGCCAAGCATGTGGTGGATGAGTGCAGGGAACTCATGAAGAGGAAGTTGGACAAAGAGGACAAGTGCAATGAGGATGAGGCTAAGTTGTTTATGATCATCATGACCCAATGTTCGCGCGAGATGAAGGACAAACTGGAAGCACAGTCAACTGAACTTGAGAAACTTGAGGATGCCGACAATGTCATCGGGCTGTCAGACATGATCAAGGAACTTGTTCGCAATGCTGGTGGAGTCAGGAACAAGTTTGTCATCATGCAGTTGCTGAACCGGACTTTGCATGGAAGAGGCCATGCGCAAAGACCCAATTAAAGTCTCAATGAGCATGGTGAGAGGTTCCCACAACAAGTTGAAGACGTTGAAGCTGTGTGGGGAAAGTTTTGTCCCCCCTTGTCATGAAAATGACAATGCCGAGGATGAGGAGTCTGCTCGCAATCAACACTTAGCAAATTTGTTCCTAGGAGGAACGGACCAGGCCCACTGCAACGCAGCAGTTGATGAGTTGAACATCAACGGTGTCCTAGGCAAGGATGTGTGCCCTGCTGATGTGCCCGCAGCCATCATGGTGTTGACCAATTGCAGAGGACATGGTGGATCCTGACAACGACATGTTGAGGATCTTTCCCATGGTTTGTCAGTGGCAAGCTTTGCCCAACAAGCAAGCTCATCAGACAAGAAGAAGATGTGCTGTCAATGCAACAAGATCGGACATGTCTCTGGGAACCACCCAGAAATCATGGACGGTGAAGAATCCAAACGGAGTGGCTCTGATGACAATCACGGCGTTGGAAGTGGCGGTGGAAAGGGCTTTGGCTTTTCACAAGTCAGTGAGGTGGATGTCAAATGGCAAAAAGCAATGGGTGTGGGCTGGAATGATTCATTGCATTTCTAATCCACAGGAGTGCAGTTGATTCAACATGTGCGACACGTGCAGAACAGTCCAAAGACAGGATTCCATCCCTATCTTCGCAGGAGTGTGTTGGAAGATGTGCGCATCCTCAACAATGATGTCTTTGAAGTTCACACTTCAAGATCCACTCCCACTGGCCACATGTGATCATCCCGAATTGCATGCCTCCGAGCTGCTTGATGAAGACAATCAGAAGATTTGTCAATCGTTGATTGGAGCTCTGCAATGGGTGATTCAGATCGGTTGCTTTGACATCGAAACAGCGGTGATGACTCTCTCACCCTCCCGCGCTGTGCTGAGACAAGGACACCTTGA
>ENA-ORBV01013451-ORBV01013451.1-microbial-mat-metagenome-genome-assembly--contig:-NODE-13451-length-12441-cov-3.867599_pt1 | contig 12441 bp, 23 predicted proteins | sample MGYA00237777_ERZ505514 | MGnify/ENA primary metagenome ERZ505514 (study PRJEB26160, sample SAMN06269048) | microbial mat metagenome | isolation source: Oligotrophic lake microbial mat | place... | reverse complement strand
GTGGCAGTCTCCATGCAGTCTTTTTCCTGTGGGCATGAGTTGCATGTACTTAGGCTCTGTCAACCATTTACACCAATATTCCGCTAGCCCTCTTACGAGCGCTATTCCCGCTCCGTAGAATCTTGTCAGGCTCGCTTCTAGCACTCGCTCGCTTTCAACTTTTCCTAGCAAATCTTCTACATTTTTTCTGCTGATAAACCCTTTATCAATTCCTCTACACTTAATTATTTCTTTGCCTTTGCTAGTTCCGTAGTAGTGCCCACTTTGCACATACGTTAACGAGCTAAACCGCGTTTCTTCCCACTCTCCTAAACCTGTACCCAATTGCACTTTTAGCGGTCGAGTACTAAATACTGCGTCTGTTTCGAAAGCTATTACAGCGTCTATATCTGTTAGCGCTGCCCGGAGTACGTTAGCTCGACACCAACTCGTAATATATCCTGCCCACTCTAGCTGGTGATAGGTAGGTACTCGTACTGGATAGTTTCTAGTAGCCGCGATCCATCCGACCTGTTGCGCTAGCTTCCCATATAAAGAAGTCAGCGCTAACTTAATTCCTACGTGTGCGCCATCGCCAGCCGCTTTTAGAGCTTTACGCATATCGTAGAGCGGTTGTATGAAGTGGAACGGTTTGTAATCTGTTGACGGTATGTATTCCCATACTTCTAGCACGCGATATTTAGAGCCTTTAATCTTCCCGCAATACTCTTTCAGTACTTCGAACTCTGGACTCCATATCCAGTTTTCAGCTTGTAGCGGATAACATATCGTCCCGTTCTTCCCTCGAACAAACATAGGCGCAGGAACACTTGTATTCGTTCCGGTAAACCGCACTTTGTATAGCGTAAATTTTCCCTCTTTCCCGCTAGCCTTTGTACCGTGTTTCCACTCCCCTCCTATCAGGCTAGGTAGCTCGCGCATAGCCGCCGGGTATGCAGAATTTATGTCGTATTCGTAAACGTCTTGATCTACTTTCCCGTATTTGAGCATTTCGAATCTGCCCCCTGCGTATGCGTATCTTCCTGCTTCCTGTACAGCTTCCGGTAGATTCTCGTTTCTATGCTGCTTGACTCCCTCACGCTGAAACAGCGCTCCTGCTATCGCGCCCGGACTATTCCAGCGTCTAGGTCGGAGTCCCACTTTATTTAGTCTCGCTCTAAGTTCGCTCACTAGGTCTACTATTCGATCTAGTTCTAAATTGTTGTATTCAGTGATCCCTAAAATATCCTCTATTTTAAAGTTTCCGCGTAGCGCTTTTTCTTTTACGATAACGTCGCGGCCTATCCAGTCGCTCCCTAAGTATTCGTCGCAAGCTTGTACGAAAGGCCTTTGGAAGAAACTAATAACGTCGTTTATTGTGATCGTTTTCTCACCTAAACTTATCTCGAAACTTTTACCTTTGATCCAGCGTAGCCCGTATCCTGCAAACTGTACCGGGCTACTCGTATAGCTGCTCCGGTACAACGCCCTTACTTCATCTTGCAGTAAATCTCTAATCCATAAATTAAAATCGTAGCTCCCACCATAGATAACGTTAATATTCCCTACGTCTAACCACTTCCATAAATACTCGAATATCTCCCTGCTTCGTAAACCCTCTGCTCGTACCAATGGTGGAGCGCCACTTACTGCCAATAGCACATACAAGTGCGCGCCTTTATTCACTCCCTTTGTTACGTTGATCCCCTCACCATCTATAGCAACAATTTTCTTCCCCAAATAATGCGCGTCTGTAACGTGTTTCCCTTTACCTTTTCTGTACTTGGTTCTCACTTTGCGGCCTTGCTCGCTGGCATTGTACCCTCTCTGATATTCCGTCTTATCGAACCTAGCCACATCGCTAAGTTCGATACTCATTTATCTATTACACCTTTTTTACCATCGCGTGTATCTCCGATGGTATCCAGTACCTTACTAATCTTAAATTGTAAATCTATTAACTCCTCCCTACTCCCGTTCCACCGTTTCGCTATTCCCCCTGTATACCATGTAACAAAATACGCTCTGCCCAACTTAACTACTGTCATTCCGTTATTCATATCTCTACCGTTCCTGTTCTGGCGTCTTTGACTATCTGTCTACCGTATCGAGCTTCGAATTCATCGACCTGCATTAGCCCTGTGTATTTAACCAAATAGTAAAACTGGCTTTTATTCGAGAATCTTTTGAGCTTTCCATCTTCCTTAAAAACGGGTCTACCGTTTTCGTCCCTCACTACGTTTCTACCCATCTTGTATAAGCTGTCTAAATTCGTTCGAGGGTTCACAATCGCAGCATAAAAACTGAGCACATATCCTACTCTTTGCTCTGTCCAGTTTGTTAACTCAGCATCTAAAAACTTGTCATAGGTATTTATCGCTGTCCATTGCTCTAATGCAAACGTATTTGACCACTTCCTATTAGCCCTCCTAACTTTATCAAACCCCGCTTTCGTAATTCCAAACCGCGCAAGCGTACGCGCCTGTTGCCACTCCACACGCCCTAGGCCTGTGTTTTCCCGCCGAAACGCAGCCTTTTCGCGCACACTTGAGAACCCCGCGCCACGCGCCCGTATCCGGGCACGCTCGCGCTCTAGCTCGTAGTCCCGAACCCTGCCGCCGGCGCGCTCTTTGGCGCGCACTCCCCTAAACCCTTGTTTCTTTGCTTGCGCTGCTCGTTCAGCGTATGCGCTGGCGTATCCTCTTGCTTGCGCTCTGGCGTTTGCTCTTAGGTATTTGTCTGTTGCCATGCTACGCTTACTCCGTTCGGTGTTTTGCCCATAGCCTGCCAGCTAAACTAAAAAGGCCTGAGAGTCTTAAAAACTCTCAGGCCTTTTCTGTTTTAGTTCGCTACTTCATACTTGTACGTGTAAAGCTTTGGCTTGCTCAGTACGGGATTCTTTGGCTGTTCTCCCTCACCTGTATACGTCACGGTCAGTCGATCCCCGCGTGTGGGTACTACTGCTCCCGCTTCCTGTACAGCCGTAGCGATCCCTTTTCTCGAGTCTCCCCACCACTTAATGTAAATGGTACGAGCGCCATCATCCCCACTCTTTGCCAGCTCTGCCGATTCGACAATGACGACTACTTGCTCCATTGGCGATCCGTCCTCCCAGTATTGGAGCGAGTTGTCTTTCGGGTCGCGGGTTTGGCGTTTTGATACAGCGCGGATAATGCCGGTGATGCTGTCGTTTACTATTGACGTTTTGCTGAAAAATGCTGGCGCGTCTATTGCGGAAGCGAACATTTCCTGTAGGTCTGACATTATTTGCTCTCCTAATTATCGGATTAATTGCGATTGTATTTGTACCGGTTGGAACAAATACGGTAGGCAAGTAGACTTGCTGACAGCACCACCGGGCGCACCCTCTTACCCCCCTAAGGGGATGAAAAGGACACTCCCGGTTTGCTGGCGTTTACCGGGCCTTGCCTTAGCGCCTGGTGGTGCCTACACTACAGCCAGCCAGCCAAATGTCAAGAAAGGAAAACGGGTATGTCGGATTCAGTAATTATTGTCGGAGCTAGTGAAGATTCTACGCCAGAGCCTGAATTTGTAGTAATCCCTCCAGTCAGTGTGGAACTGCCTAGCGAGTGGGTAGAGCGAATCGTTAATCTGGAGCGCGACGTAATGGATATGCGCGCAACTCTTTTCGACGCGGAGGGAAACGCCAACTACGCGCTAGCGATCGCCAAAGACTTGCAAGAAGATGTAGAAGAACTGGCAGAACAGGACGAAGCTATTGTTGAAGCTGTCGATGAAGCTATCGATGAAGTGGAAGCAGACCTAGAAGAAGTAGAACCGGAAGCGGAAACGGAAGACAACGCGCCAGCGAGCGCCAAAGTGCACCCGCTGTTTAGACCTGCTAAAGAATGGTTCGGTAACTGAAAATGAGTGAGACTATGAGTTTTACTATTAATGACGCTAAGCCGGAATTAAAGGCTGACCGAAAGCCTAGAGTTAATGCAAGTGCAGCGCCGAAAACTGCGCCTACAGCCGGTACACCGGCAGACGTTAAAAAGGCTATGGCAACACTCGATAGCGCGTACAATATGGTAGCTACAGGCCTTATGGTATTCGGACTCCCCGATACGGCTAACGTGTGGATCGAATCAGCGGAGCAACTTAAAGTTAGTAATGAAGATGCTCTGAAAGCTAGCCCTAAGTTGGCTAAAGCTATCGCTAGCGCTGGCAGTACAGGGGGAGCGGCTACGCTTATTATCACTCACGTTATGGCGTTCGCTAGCGTGTTCGCAGTAATGCGCGCTGAAATGCAAGCTAAGCGCGGGGAAGACGTTACGAGTTTCGAGCCGGCTACTCAGGGAAACAATGAGCGCGACTTTACCCTCATTCCCGGTCTCTAAATGGAGCGAGTTTTACCCCGCATTCAGTAAGCGCTGGAAACAGGGTGAACACGTTTTCATTAACGGGCAAACTGGTAGCGGGAAAACAGAGCTACTACTGAAAATACTTGATATTCGCGGATACTCCGTAATCATGGTGACAAAACCGCGCGACCCAATATTCAAATCTCCGTTAGCGCGAGGATATACTCGCATGAACAAATTTATGCCGCGCTCCCACGATAAACGGATATTGCTAAGCGCTAAAAATGGTGACTCCACTATGGGTATGGTGGGAAACCAAACGGAAGTATTCGCAGATGCTTTCGACCAAATCTATCGTCAAGGTAATTGGGCAGTAGGAGTTGACGAAACACTCTGGATAAGCAACCGGTTAGGGCTAGGGAATGCGGCTGGCGATGGCGCATTTATGGGCAGAGCGCTAGGGCTAAGTTATGTATTCGCTACGCAAAGGCCAGCGCGAATTCCAGTAATTATTCCACAATCAGCAAGCCATGCGTTTATTGGGAAAACTGGTAGAAAAGGGGATCTAGAAACGCTCGCAGAATTAGGGGGAGACGTTCGAGAAACGAAAGCTGCTATAGCAAGTTTGCGTAATCAGCACGACTTTGTGTACGTCGATACGCAAGGCAAATTGCCTATTCAGATTATTAATACTCGCGGTTGACATAGGGTTATAAAATGGTACAATCATCGCAGGCGCCAGTGTTAGCTGTAAGTTGGGCTATCGCTGGCTTTATTTATTTGGAAAGGTAAACGTATGAACGGAGCTATTCCGGTACTCAAGATTAGCGGAACAGTTGCGCTAGTCATTTTTCTGTATGTCACCATCCTGTTTGGTACTTTGCACCTTTTGACTCTGAGCTACCCAAATAGCAAATGGTCTAAAGCGTGGGTACTTCTCGGATTCTAAACTTAAGATAAGGAAACAAATATGGCTGAAACAATGATGGCGCTACCGTTTACTATTGCTGCTCGCAAAAGTAAGCGCCAGAGCTTCACACTTCCACTCGTAACGCTTTCGAGCGCTGCTCCAGTAATTGCGGCTGGTACTCCGGTACAAATCCCCGCTGTAGGTTATCTGACAGCGCTCCGGCTGGAGTTTGTTCTTGCTAACTCCGGCGGTACTCCTACGTTCTCAGCGGATGCACCGTTTAACCTGATCCAGCTTGTAACGTTCAAGAATTCGGCAGGTCAAAACCTTGTAGCGCCCCTGACTGGTTACGAGTGGTACATCGTAAACAAGTACGGAGCTATGGGCGCAGGTATTACAAGCGCTGTCGGTAGGCTTAGCGATCCTAAAGTAGGGCGACAGTATGAGGCTGTAGCTGCTTCCGGTTCGCGTTTCTTCCTCGATATTCCTATCGAAATCGACCCCGCTATGGCGTTGGGTGCAATCCCCGCGCTGGCAAGTAACCGGAGCTACCAACTCGAAATTCAGTTCGCAGCTATCAACACAATCTGGACAGCCGCAACCCCACCGACAGCGGCTACCGTAGCAGTTGACGCGACCGCTATTTACTGGGACGTTCCAGTAGCGGCTACTCCCGGCGGAATCAGTCAGGAAACGGAACCGTTCGGCTTGGGTACTGTCTCGCTCTGGCAGAAAGAAAACCCTCCAGTATCGCCCGGTGAACAGTTGACGCGCTCGAACAACACAGGAAACGCGATTCGTAACCTGATCTTTATTGCTCGTACTGCTGCTGGCGCTCGAACCGCTACCGACTGGAGCGCAGTCTGCGAATTGTTCGTAGACAATAACCCAATGCTCCGGTACAAGCTAACCGAGTGGCAGGACGACATGGTACGCCAGTACGGGTACGATGCTGTCGCGCTGGACGCTATCGGCGGCCTCGATAGTGGCGTGTACGTTATCCCGTTCCACACGTTCGCTGGTGGACTCGCTGGCGATCCCGGTAACAGCCGCGCCCAACTGCTCGCAACTCTCGACGCAACACTCTTGCAGCTAAAGGGTTATTCGTGGGGCGCAGGTATTAGCCAGTTGGCTATTCTCACTCAGGCTGTAACGAGTGATAACCCCGCATTTATCTACAGTAAGTAATAGCTAACGTGAGTTGGCTAGGAGGGACAGTTACAGGAATGATGGTTGGCGATGCTATGGGAGCACTCCCACAACGCGCGACGGTTCCCGCTACATCTAATAGCTCGACAGCCAAACAGGATGGAAACGGGAAACCGCTAAGCAAAACTCCAACTGCTAAACAGTCTCTTTGGCTATCCGCGTTTTATGTCGTGGGAGCTATCGGGATTCTACTGTTAGGCAGTCGCGCACTACAAGACGCAAGAATAGGATAAAACTAATATGAGCAAAAAGTGGATTGTACTAATCGTTGTAGCCGTTGTCGCGTATTTTCTTTGGCGACGATTCGGCGGGGACGTTAAGAGCGCCATTAGTTCAGCTACAGCCTAAACCTGATAAGGCCTGAATATGCAAACCGTGGGAATCATACTTTTAAGTATTGGTGTATGGATTGTTTATTCAGGCCTTTACGGTATCTCGCCAGTCGAAACAGCTAGAGCGATCATCGCCAAACCTGCAAACGCTAGCGAAATAATCGCAGCGGCTAGAGCTAAAGCTAATGAAAAATATAGCGAATTACTTACTGCGGCTAAGGCTAGCCCGTTAAGACTGTTTGGCAATACGGGGCTAAATCCGTGGGCATTATTCCCGGTATCGTCAGACTGGGAGGATCACCTAAAAGACAAGCGGGGCGCGGGAACCGATTACGTCATGCCTGTAGGCACTCCGCTAATTACACCTAAAGCGGGAATTGTAACCAATGTCGCAAATAATGGGGATGGTGGTAACACGGTACGAGTCAAGTTTAACGATGATGGCGCGACGATTGTGCTACTGCATGTATCGCGCTTTATGAAAAAGACTGGCGACAAAGTAAACGCGCTCGAAATGGTAGCGCTATCAGGGGGAGCGAAAGGGAGCGTAGGAGCGGGAAGCTCTACAGGCCCACACTTGCATGTACATATTCTAAACGCTAGTGGTAAACGAATCCAGTTTGAAAAGTACATTACAGGGAGCGTGAATTAGGCATGGCTAACGACGCAACACAACTTAGCTTAGTGGTGGGAAGTGCAGCGCTCATTAACACTGTCTACGCTGTCCAGCGCGGAAACGATGGAGTAACCCCGCTCGTTGGCGCTGGCGTAATGTTCGGCGGACTCGCAATTATTGGAGGGCTGACTAATAAATGGGAGTTGCCTATCGCGTTCGCGTGGGTATTCCTTATCGCTTCACTCGTAGCGCGCGGCATTCCTATCGTTCGCGCAAGCTCTGAGTTGGCTCTAGGTGAGGCGCAAAACGGTGCGCGGATCACTCGAAAAGGGAGTTTCTGAACTAATGTTCGAATTTGAGCGTGTTTTAATGGGTAAACAGCGTATAGCTCTAAATGGCGCTGTAATGCGTTCTAAGCGTGTTACCCCCTGTTTCGATACAATCATGCCGGGTATGTGCTCAAACTCGCTTAGGAGCGAAATGGGTAAAAGTGGGCGCATAAACACTGAAGTTTCGCGCTGTAAATCTAGAGCTAAAACGTGCGTAAAGCGTAAAGTTGCGCGGTTCTCAAATAACAAATGTAAAGCTGTTTTTAGAATTCCTGTTCTAAGACATAAAATTCTCTTGACGGCTGACAAAAAGTACGATACAATCACACGACTGAAAGGCTAACCATGATTGATAAGATAATCTCAGTGTTTGTAATGGCGCTCGTAATTACCGGACTAGGAATCGCGTTACGACCCGGTAGTCAAGCTCCAGCACTCGCTAAAGAAATCCTCACCGGATTCGCTGGCGTGCAGCGTGCAGCGGCTGGCGCATAAATGAGTTACTACCTATTGGCTAATCGAGACGATAAAGTAATCGACTCGACTAGACCGGGTATCGAATTCACTAGCCCTAGGGTTACACAACAGGATGATCCAGACGCTAACAGGCAGACAAGCTATGCAGCGCCTAGGCCTGAACTACCCCAAGCAGATATTGGAGGACTACCCGCTAGCAAAATCTTTAACGGATTCAGCAACGGGTTTAAATCCCTATTCACACGCCAACAACCTTTTAGTGGCGCTGTAGCTACCCCTCCCGGTATTAGCAATCCTGTACAGGGAGAAGTGGGAAAAACTAACCGCGCTAGCAGATTGTACGCTGGCGTGATGAATCAACTCGTAGGTTACGAGTCGAGCCAAAGAAGCGGCGCAGCATACGTCGGCATACTCCCAGATACAAAGAAAAACTAATGCCTGAATTCGACTTCAAATCTAAGCTAGGGCCATTACCTGTATGGGTGTGGGGCGCAATCGCTGGAGTAATTGCGCTGATAGGGTATCTCGTATACATGCGTTTTAATAGCGCTGGAAGTTCGAGCGCCACACCTAACGCGGCCGGAAGCTCCATCGATCCAATGGGCTATCAAACGTCTGGAATCAAAGGCGGATACGCCACAACAGAAACCACCGTACCGGACAATAACGTTACATGGCTAAACCGAGTATCCCGCGCTGTATCAGACGCGCTAGCCGCTAGCCCTAGCGAAGTGTATAACGCGCTACTCAAATACATTACAGGCCAAGCAATAACGGAAAAAGAAAAAGCGTATGTAGACAAAGGGTTACAAATCGGAATGAACCCTCCAGACGGTACGCAAGGGGTAAGTGATGTACAAAAGGAACAGCCGCCACAAATTTACTCAAACAATCCAGTAGGAGTTATTCGTCGCTCCGGTAGTGGAGACCTAGCGCTGCTTGCGGCCGACCGTACCAAACGACTGCTTAGTGTAGCGGAATGGCAGCGTATGGGAAGCCCGAACCCTAACGCGCTATCAGACAGAGAATATGACTCGTTCAGGATTGTGGGCTAACTATGAATCTAAAATTTTCAGACGGTGCGAAACGCGAAAGTAAAACGCGCTACCGGAGTAGCGGGGCTATGCCGAACGCTGGAAGCTTGCAAGCCAACATAGGAGAAACGCTAGCGTCAATCACCCTACGAGCCTACGGAGCTAACACTCCAGACAATCGTCGCAAAATTCGGGAAGCGAACGCGAGCCTTACAGGAATAATCAGGGTGCCAAAATGAATCCCGAACAGGTAGAAGTACAGCCGATAAACATTGATCCACTCGAACGGCTAACGGATCGAGAGCTACTTATTTACAACGCTAGAGCGCTTACGGCTATACACAATCTGTTAGCGCAAGGTGTAACGAGCATGGTACCGTTACTAGGAAATAAACGAATCGTTGGAGCGTTAAAGCTAATGCAGAGTATGTTTCCTAATGCTTGACAGTATCAAGCTGCTATTTGACGCTAACTACCGTGGACAGGTAGTAGGACTGCTAGTCGAGCGCGGACTACCGACACTGCTAGGAGTGTTCATCGTGATAGTGGGTATAGCGTTCATACTCGCAGGAAGTACAGCGGGTAAAGCTGTAGTGGGAGTAGCGGAATTAGTAGCGACCAAAGGCGCGGCATTAGGAAAAGGTGTAGCAAAATGAGTGAAAATTCGGAATGGGACAAGCTCGCGGAAACGCTAGCGCAATTCCCAGACGTAGTAGAGCGCATAGTAAAGCGGCATGTACAGCCGGAGCTATCAGCGCCATTCTATGAAGCTAGAGCCATACCGTTACCTGTGGGCGAAAGCGTACAAATCTTTGTCTACAACGCTGCTCGCATTAGGTTTATCGCTAGGGCTAGCGCTGATAACTTAATCCAAATCGGTGACAGAAACCAACTAGTCGAAAATCTGGGCTGGATCGTTGGCGCAAATAATCCTGTACCAATGGCGACAGTAGCGGAAGTGTACGCGAAAGCTAGCGCGCCAGCCACACTCTACATATGGGCAGAATACCGGAAAGAATGAGCGTAGTTCCGGTAGACTCTAGCGCTACGTTTGTTAGCGGAACATTTACGCGCCCGTACCTAGTAAAAAATAGCGGAAAAGAAACTATTTACTTAGGACAAGATAGCTCGCTATCAGTAATCGCTAGAGCATTCTCACTGCCAGCCGGTAGCACACTAAACTGGAGCGGAGAAACAGAACTATGGGCGATCACAGATACTGGGCTAGCAAGTGAGCTAGAAATACTGTACACAGGGGAAAACTCATTCACTCCAGCGCCCGGTACAGTTATCAGTAGACTCGCTAACGCCCCAACGCTACTAGGAACGTTTACAGAAATACGCCCAGTAGGAGCGGGAAGCACAGCGCGCCTATATCCGGCTGCTGGAGAACCGCTAATCGACGTAAGCGCCTTTAGCTCCATCTTCATAGGCATTAGAATCTTCCACGGATTCATACCACTAACCCCGCTCGTAGGAAACTACATAAAAGCGTCTATCAAGTTTTCAGACACTGTGTCGGCAGGAGCGGGAATACCCGTACAATACGCTCCAGAGTGGCTAATGGTAACAAACCAAGGCATAACAGAATCAAGCGACCAAAGTATACAAGTGCCAGTGAAACGTGCATACGTTGGGTTAGCGTTAGAAATGGTTAAAGGTGTTACCGTAAACCCTGTAGAAATAGAAGTTACAGTTTTCGGTACAAACGAAGTGCTAAGTGAACCTGCCTACACATCACAAGGTGATGGCATGAACGGAACAATACCGGAAAACGGAATCTTTACCGTACTAGCTCCAACAGGGGACCAATCCTACCCGCTCGCAACCAAAAACAGTACAACATTCTTTGCCTACGGCAGACAAACAGGCGCAAACGAGTGCTTCCTAGGCATAAACGCTTATCGCGCTGGAGCTATAAGACAGCTATTAGTAGCGTCAACAAACGTCAACTTCCTATCGCAAGTACGAGAGTTAAAGCTGCCTATGCTACCCATTATTTTAACAAGTACAAACGGAGCTAGTACAGTAAACATAGGAGCTATGCAATGACAGTTTACCCAAACGGAAGCAGAACGCCCCCAAAGATAACGAGCGACTACGAGGGATACCCCGGACATAAAGGTACAGACTCGATAGAGCATTACTACAACCATGCGACAGATGCAGGAGTAGTTGTAATGGCTGGCAGGAACGGGACAGCGGGGATCGAGGTACGAATAAAGCATGACAACTACACATCTAGATACCTGCATAACCTGATAGCGCTAGTAGACGTAGGAGAAACCGTAACCGTAGGGCAAGCTGTCGGGATCATGGGAAATACCGGTTTCTCGTTTGGCGTACATTGCCATTATGAAGCGTGGCAGGAACAGCTGAAAACGAACAGGGAATGGCCTTACAGATATTTGGCTGGACTCATAGCGCGAGAAAACAAACCTACAATTAGAAAAGAGAATGAAATGAAACTGATACGCCACCCTAACGGGCAAACCGCTATCGTAGGAGAATTTACGTTCGAACAAATAAGCCCATACACGTCAGACTCGTTAGAGCCTGTTTATGGCGCAGTCGTTAAAGTCACTAACGACGGCTGGACATTCCATCACCAAATGGTGAACAGAAACCGCGCACTACTCGGAGGAACCAAATGAAAATCCCTACAGCAATACTCATCACAATCTCGGGACTGTTTACAGTTATCGTAGCCGCGCTCGTAATTCTGACCGTACTAGGATTCGACATACAAGAATTCATTGTGGCAATCGGAACAATAGCCGTAGTGCTCGCAACACTGTTTGTAACCCTGAACACAAACGCGAAAGTTGACACAGTACAGAACCAAACAAACGGCACACTCTCGGAGCTACAACGAGCAATAAAAGAAAAAGACAACCAACTACTCCACTATGCAGCAATAGCCCCACACGGCTATGTGCCGCCAGTAAGCGCGCCACTAGAAACAGGAAACGGTAATGGGACTAACTAACGTAGGAGTAATGCGCCAACGATACCAAAAGGTCGAAGCTGCTCCATCGCGTTTCGCGGGTGGAGGGGAAGCATACACAGAATGGGCTAAGCGTGCAGACGCATGGGCAGACAAGCAAGCAGACAAGCCCGCGCATAAAAAGAAAAATACGAAAATAGTTGACAAGTGGTTTAACTAGCGCATAGAATCTAACTACAAGCAAAACCAAACGCCAGAACAAAGGAAAACGAAATGCAAATAT
>ENA-ORBV01013450-ORBV01013450.1-microbial-mat-metagenome-genome-assembly--contig:-NODE-13450-length-12441-cov-6.972986_pt1 | contig 12441 bp, 12 predicted proteins | sample MGYA00237777_ERZ505514 | MGnify/ENA primary metagenome ERZ505514 (study PRJEB26160, sample SAMN06269048) | microbial mat metagenome | isolation source: Oligotrophic lake microbial mat | place... | reverse complement strand
TCTTGGCGGTGTCGCCCATGAAATAGACGCTGCCGATATGCAGTGCATCCAGGCACTGGCTGCGATAGGCGTACGGCCCGACCCAGACGATCTCGCAATCGACGTCGGCGCCGAACTGGCGCTCCAAGCGCTTGCGCACCTCGGATTCGCTGCTGACCTTGGCCGGGTCGGCGTCGGGTTCCATCTGGTAGTCGATGCGCCAGACGTCGTCGGCCATCAGGTGTTGCCAGACAGCCCGGTTGTCGTTGAACGGCGCCTCGATCCAGGTATGGCGCTCGGTCGGCGGCAGGTTCTTGAAACGCACGTCGGCGATACACCAGCGGTCGTCGCCGCGGCGCGCCTGCACGCTGGCACGACACCATTGGTGAAACGGCGTGTGCGAGCCGCTGGCGTCGATCACATGCTCGGCCTCGATCTGGTAACTCCCGGCCGGGGTGTCCACGGTGAGCGTCGCAAAGCCGTCGTGCTGCGCGAAACCGGTGACGCGCGAGCTCCAGCGCAGATCGACGCCGCCGAGCTCGTAGATGCGTTCAACCAGGTAACCTTCGATATAGAACTGCTGGATGTTGATGAACGGCGGCTGCGCCGATAGCTGGAAGCTGCTTTGCTGGCGCAGGTCGAAGGAGTACACCTCGTCGTGGCCGGCAAAGGTGCGCCCGACGCTCCACTGGACACCCTTGGCCGCGATGCGCTCGTAGATGCCGAGCCGGTGGAAGATCTCCAGCGACTTCTGCGTGTAGCAGATGCCGCGCGATGAGGCACCCTTCACGCCGACCGAGTTGTCCTCGTCCAGCACGATGGCCGCGATGCCCTGGCGTGCGAGCGTGCAGGCCATGGTCAGGCCGGTGATGCCGGCGCCGACGATGACGATCGGGTGGCGCACAACGCTGGCCGCGCCCAGCTCGGGCGGCGCGACAAACGGATATTGCGGCAGGTCGTAGCCGCCCCTGGAAAATTCGTAGCTGTTGGTGAAGGCCGTGTTCCGGTACAGGCGGCCCGGCGGGCTCTTGCTGCTGTCGGTCGTTGCGATCATGCGGCTCCTCACGTCTGTTGCGGTGAAGCGGCCCGCGCAGCCACTTCCGGGCGGTCGTTCTGCTGCGGTTTGAGCGCGCCGCGGGGCTGCCCCTTTTCGCGGTCCTGGCGCCATTGTGCTTTGCGCGCCGTCCACGCGTCCAGCCGTGCCCGGGCATCGTGGCTCTCGCGTTCCATCTGCTCGGCGCTCGCCACGTCAGCCGAGAGTTCGAGCCGCACGCCGTTGGGGTCGAAAAAGTAAATGCTCTTGAACACATGGTGGTCGGTCACGCCGAGAACCTCGACACCGTGGGCCTGCAGGCGCGCGCGCATGGCCTCGAGTTGCTCGACCGAGTCGACCCGGAAGGCCACATGGTTCACCCAGGCCGGCGTATTGGGCGAAGGCAGCGCCGCTTCATCGTCGCCCAGGTCGAAAAACGCAATGAACGAGCCATCCTGCAGCCGGAAGAAAAAATGGGTATAGGGGCAATATTCGCCGGTGCTGGGTACATGGTCGCTCTGGATGATGTGGTAGAGCGGCAGGCCCAAGATGTCTTCGTAGAAATGGCGTGTTTCCTCGGCATCGCGCGCGCGGTAGGCGTAGTGGTGCAGCTGCTGGATCGGGGCGGGTGCTGGAATGGGCGCGGTCGGGTTGAGGGCATGCATGGCGGTCTCCGTTGGAAAGGGGGCGCAAGGGAGCAGGCTGTTGTTGACCTGTCCGCTGCGGAATCACTATATCGGAATGAAGTCCGGCTGCGAATTGCGCCCGATCAAGGTGGCATCGTTCCGATGGCGTCGGGTCACGCAATATCGATTGCCATCATGGCGCAATGCGCGTGACTGCGCATGGGCCATAACCCACAAGGCGCTGCCTCGCGCAGCATGCATGAAGCGGCCATTTGAGAATGGTTATCAAATAGCGCGGTACGATAGCGAGAGTGCATTCTTCGGATTGACTGTGCCAATTGGACCTTGTCACCAACCGCGGCTACCCTCTACAGTTCTTCGGGCATCCGAATGCCTGAAGCAAACGTGTTCAACCCCCCATCCACAAGGAGATTTCCATGGCAGCACTCAAAGGCTCCAAGACGGAAGAAAACCTGAAGGCCGCCTTCGCGGGCGAATCGCAGGCCAATCGCCGTTATCTGTATTTCGCGAACAAGGCCGACATCGAAGGCCAGAACGACGTAGCGGCGCTGTTCCGCTCCACGGCCGAAGGCGAAACCGGCCACGCCCATGGTCACCTCGAGTGGCTTGAGCAGTGCGGTGACCCGGCCACCGGATTGCCGATCGGCCCGACCCGTGACAACCTCAAGGCCGCGGTGGCTGGCGAGACCCACGAATACACCGACATGTACCCCGGCATGGCCAAGACGGCCCGTGACGAAGGCCACGACGAGATCGCCGACTGGTTCGAGACCCTGGCCAAGGCGGAGCGCAGCCATGCGAACCGTTATGTCAAGGCCCTGAACGAATTGGTGGATTGATATCGAGCGGCACGACGCGGCGCAAGCCGGGTCGTGCCCCGTGCCAGCCACCGGTGGTGGCTGGTTGACGCAAGCGGTCGTCGACCGCTTGCGTCAAGCCTGAACAAGATCAAGCGGCGAGGACACGATGGCAAAAGAAGGCAACCTGGAAGCCCCGACCCGGCACCCGATCGACTGGAAGGGCGGCGAATACTACAACGAAGAGTCCACGTTCAAGGAACTCGAACGCATCTTCGACATTTGCCACGGTTGTCGGCGCTGCGTCAGCTTGTGCGGCTCGTTCCCGACGCTATTCGACCTGGTCGACGAGAGCACGACGATGGAGGTCGACGGAGTCGACAAGAAGGACTACTGGAAGGTCATCGACCAGTGTTACCTGTGCGACCTGTGCTACATGACCAAGTGCCCCTACGTGCCACCGCACGAGTGGAACGTCGACTTCCCGCACACCATGCTGCGTGCCAAGGCGATCAAGTTCAAGAAGGGTGAAGTCGGCTTTGGCGAGCAGTTGCTGGCCTCGACCGACACACACGGGAGCCTGGCGGGTATCCCGATCGTGGTGCAGGCCGTCAACGCCGTGAACCACACCAAGCCGGCGCGCGCACTGATGGAAAAGGCGTTGGGTGTGCACAAGGATGCGTGGTTGCCGGATCTGGCGACCAGGAAGTTTCGCTCGGCCGCGCCCAAGGGCAAGGAATACCCGGTGGTTGACGGCGCGAATACACCAGGTAAGGTTGCGATCTACGCCACCTGTTACGTGAACTACAACGAGCCGGGTATCGGGTTGGACCTGCTCAAGCTGCTCGACCACAATGCGGTGCCGTACGTGCTGGTCGAGAAGGAGAAATGCTGTGGCATGCCCAAGCTCGAACTCGGCGACCTGGACTCGGTCAACGACAACAAGGAAGCCAACATTCCAGTGCTGGCGAAATACGCGCGTGACGGTTTTGCCATCCTCAGTGCCGTGCCCAGTTGCACCCTGATGTTCAAGCAGGAACTGCCGCTGATGTATCCGGCTGACGCAGATGTGAAGCTGGTGCAGGACGCGATGTGGGATCCGTTCGAGTACTTCATGGCGCGCAAGCGTGACGGCCTGCTCAAGACCGAGTTCCCCCACGCGCTGGGCAAGATCAGCTACCAGATCCCGTGCCACGGCCGGGTACAGAACATCGGCAAGAAGACCGAGGAAATGCTCAAGATGGTGCCTGGCACCAGCGTGCATACCCATGAGCGTTGCTCGGGTCATGCCGGCACCTTCGGCGTGAAGAAGGCCACCCACCCGATGGCGATGAAGATCGGCAAGCCCTTGTTCAAGGCCATGGCCAACCACAAGGATGGCGGTCCCCCGGACGTGATCAGCTCCGATTGCCCGCTCGGTGGTCACCATATCGCCCAGGGCTTCGAGGTCAACCAGCTCGGCGCGGTGCCTCAGAAGCACCCGCTGACGCTGGTGCGCGAAGCCTATGGGTTGAAATAAATGCAACATCGACACAGGAGAGCCACGCCATGCAACTGACCGGACATATCACCCCCGAGAACCTGATGAGCCTGGAGGCTTACAGCAAATATCGCAAGGCGCACAAGAGCGAAGTGCTTGCGCACCGCAAGTTGCGCGCCGTGGCGCTGGCCGACCATGTCACGCTGCAGTTCGAGAGCGAGATGACCATCCGCTACCAGATCCAGGAGATGCTGCGCATCGAGAAGATATTCGAGGAGGACGGCATCGTGCAGGAGATCGAGGCCTACGCGCCGCTGGTTCCGGACGGCCGCAACTGGAAGGCGACGATGCTGATCGAGTACCCCGATGTCAACGAGCGCAAGCGCGAACTCGCGCGGCTGATCGGCGTCGAGGACCGTATGTTCGTCGAGGTCGAGGGCATGGCGCGGGTGTACGCGATCGCCGACGAGGACCTGGATCGCGAGAACGACGAAAAAACCTCGGCCGTGCATTTCGTGCGTTTCGAACTGACGCCGGCCATGTGCGCAGCGGTCAAGGCCGGCGCGAGCGTCAAGCTTGGCTGCGACCACACCCACTATCCGGCGCACATGGCCATAGCGCCGGAGACGCTGGCGTCGCTGGCGGGTGATCTGAAGTAGGCCGGTCGATTACAACCGTTGGCGTCGGTGACGGGATGCCGCCAAGCCTGAACATCGGTGTCGTCGGCCTGGGTGTCATGGGCCATCGCATGCTGGAGCGACTGCAGTCGCATCCGCGCCTGAAGGCGACGGTGGTCTGGGACACCAACCCCGATTCCTGCGCACGGGTGTTGCAATTGCATCCGCAACTGCGTTCCACTGCCACCGCCGAGCAGTTGGTCGCCACCCCGGGCCTGCATGGCCTTTACATCGCCACACCGCCGGCCGCCCACATGCGACTGAGCGCGCTGGCGTTCGACGCGGGGCTGGCGGTGTTGTGCGAGAAGCCGCTGACCATCGACTTCGATGCGGCACGGCGTCTGGTGCGCCGTATCGCGGATGAGAAACTGCGCGCCGCGGTCAACTTCTCTTTGGCATCGTCCCACGGCCTGGACTGCCTGCAGCACAACTTCGGAGCGGCGTCGTCCCAGCCCATGGGCGCGTTGCGCGAGGTCCGGATCGACCTGGGCTTCTCTGGCTGGCCGCGGCCGTGGCAGATGGCCGCAGGACCCTGGTTGTCGGAACGCGCCGAGGGCGGCTTCACCCGCGAGGTGCTGTCGCATTTCATCTTCGTATTGCAGCGGGTCCTGGGCCCGGCTGCGGTGTGGAGCAGCAAACCCACCTATCCGCCGGATGGTCATGGTGCCGAAACGGCACTGGAGGCGGAGTTGCGCGTGGATGCGGTGCCAGTCTGGGTTACCGGCCGGGTCGATGCGGCCATCGCGGTGGCGGATCGCAACCGCATGGTGTGGCGCGCGCAGCGGGGTGTGCTTACGGTGCGCGACTGGTATGGCGTCACGGGGCAGCGCAACGGCGGTACGGAAGAGGCGCTGGGCGAGCCTGATGTGTTGCGTGCCCGAGCCCAAGCCGATCAGCTGGACCAATGGGCGGCGATGATCGAGGGTCGCAGCCACCTGTTGCCTGGATTCGACGAGGCGCTGGTGGTGCAACAGACCATCGAGTCCCTGCTGCGGCTGGGCTGAAACACTGCGTTGCGATGCGGGGGTTCTGGAAGCCCGCGCTGCGTGCCCGGATGCGGCGGAGATAATCGGCGGCGAAAGGTGCTTCTTCCGCCATGCTGTTCCTGCTCTCGCCAGCCAAGTCGCTGGACTATGCATCCCCTTTGCCCGAAGTTCCCCACAGCGAGCCACTGTTCGTCTCCGAATCCGTGCGGCTGATCCGCGAGCTGCGCAAATACAAGCCGCAGCAGATCCGCGCACTGATGGATCTGAGCGATGACCTGGCGAAGCTGAATGTGGCCCGTTACAAGGCCTGGCGCCGCGTGGTGCCGCCGCAGACCTCGCGCCAGGCCGTGCTGGCGTTCGACGGCGATGTGTATGGCGGCCTGCAGGCGCGCAACTTGTCGCCGGACGACCTCGCCTGGGCCCAGCAGCATGTGGCCATTCTCAGTGGCCTGTATGGCGTGTTGCGTCCGCTGGACCGGATGCAACCGTACCGGCTGGAGATGAAGACCCGGCTGGCCAACGAGCGCGGCGACAACCTGTACCAGTTCTGGGGCCGGCGCATCGCGCAGTACCTGAACCAGTGCCAGGCGGGTGAAGAGGCGCCAGTGGTGGTCAACCTGGCATCGCAGGAGTATTTCAAGGCGGTGGACCGCAAGTCGCTGAGGGCCCGCATCGTCGAATGCGTGTTCGAGGAGACCCGCAACGGTAAACACCAGATCATCAGTTTCCTGGCCAAACGCGCGCGCGGCCTGATGGCGCGCCATGCGGTGCGACTGCGCGCCACCGCGGTGGCGCAGCTCGAGGGTTTTGACGCCGAGGGATATGCGCTGGCGCGCGATGTCTCGACGCCCGATCGGCTGGTATTTCGGCGCAATGCCCCCAACTGACCAGGCATGGCCGGCTGCGTTTGCGGGGTGGGCAGCGAGAAACACGGATACAAAAGGACAGGATCGGCATGAAGCTCAAAGCCAATGGAATCGACATCGAGGTGGAGGACACCGGCCCCGGGCCGATCGGGTCCGAGCGGCCTGTCGTGCTGCTGATCATGGGCCTGGGCATGCAACTCGTGGCCTGGCCGCCGGCGGTGGTGCGATTGCTGGTGGACGCCGGTTACCGGGTGATCCGCTTCGACAACCGCGACATCGGACTGTCGCAGCATTTCGACCAGCTGGGTACGCCCAACCTGATCTGGGCCGGTCTCAAGCAGCGGCTGGGCTGGAGTGTGCAGGCACCGTATACGCTGCACGACATGGCGCTGGATTCGATCGGCGTGCTGGATGCGCTTGGCGTCGGCAAGGCCCACGTGGTGGGCGTGAGCATGGGCGGCATGATCGCGCAACGGGTGGCGCTGGCCGCGCCGCAGCGGGTGCAGAGCCTGACCAGCATCATGAGCTCGAGCGGCGCGCGGGAACTGCCGCAGGCCGACCTGAAAGTGATGCGGGTCTTGTTCAGTCGCCCAGCCAACAGTTCGCGCGAGGCCATCGTGGAACACTATGTGCGTCTGTACCAGGCCATCGGCAGCCCGGCGTATCCGACCGACGAGACCGAGTTGCGCCAGCGTATCGCGATGGGTGTGGAGCGTAGTTACCATCCGGCTGGCACGATACGGCAGATGGTGGCGATTGCCGCCGACACCACACGGGCGCAGGAACTCGCGCGTATCGACAAACCCACGCTGGTGCTGCATGGCGAGGCCGATCCGCTGGTGCCGTTCCCGCATGGTCAAGATACGGCGCGGCGCATTCCGGGTGCGCGGTTCGCCAGTATTGCCGGCATGGGCCACGACCTCGCAGCTGGCGTGGTCGAGCGCTTGCTGCCGCACATGACGCCATTCCTGCTGGCGCACCGCTAACCGCCAACGGAGCCGCAGCGTGTTCACACCCGAACGGTCGCAACTGGGCAAGGCCAGCACCTACCCGGACCAGTACGACGCTGGCCTGCTGTATCCGATCGCCCGTGCGCCCAACCGCGCCGAGATCGGCGTCGGCGCCGCGTTGCCGTTCCTCGGTGCCGACCTGTGGACCGCGTTCGAGCTGGGCTGGCTCAACAAGCGCGGCAAGCCGCAGGTGGCGCTGGGCCATTTCACGGTGCCGTGCGAGACGCCCAACATCGTCGAGAGCAAGTCGTTCAAGCTCTACCTGGGCAGCTTCAACAACACCCGCTTCTCCGATGTGGATGTGGTGCAGGCGCGTTTGCGCGCCGACCTCAACGAGGCCTTGTGGCGCGGCGCGCCAGCGGTGGGCGCTGGCGTGGGTGTGAAGATCCTCTCCCCTGAACTGTTCGACCGGGAGCCGGTGCAGGAACTCGACGGGCTGAACCTCGATCGGCTGGATGTGGAGTGCGAGCAATACACGCCGGCGCCCGAATTGCTCAAGGCCGATTTCGAGTTCCAGCCGGTGACCGAGACCTTGAGCAGCCGGCTGCTCAAGAGCAACTGCCTGGTGACCGGCCAGCCCGACTGGGGCAGCGTGCAGATCAGCTACAGCGGGCCGCAGATCGACCAGGCAGGATTGCTGCGGTATCTGGTGAGCTTTCGCAACCACAACGAGTTCCACGAGCAGTGTGTGGAGCGCATCTATATGGATATCTGGCGCCGCTGCAAGCCAGCTAAGTTGTCGGTGTATGCGCGATACACGCGCCGCGGCGGGCTGGACATCAACCCGTTTCGCACCAGCGCGCCACAGGCGCTGCCACGCAACGTGCGCACCGCGCGGCAGTAGTCTGCGCACGGCAGCAAGACACACGCCGCACGCCGCACGCCGTATCCGGTATCCCGCACGCCGCACGCCGCAGTGCGGCGTTTCGGTGCTTCAGTCGCGGCCGGCTTCGATCAGTTTTTGCGCCAGCAGGGCAGGGTTGGTGAAACAGACTTCGTGGCTGCCGGGGCCCTGGACCAGCCGGAACAGGCCGAGTTTTTCCGATAGGCGCGGATGCCAGGTCAGGCTGTGCGGCATCGCGCAGTCTTCGGTGAAGTTGACGTAGGACTTGCCCACCGGCATGGCAGCCAGTTCGGTCGTGAGGGCGATCTTGTCGGTGAAGGTGCGATACGGCTGCGGGTTGAGTTTGCGGTAGGCCCGCGCAGCCAGCGCCGCATCGGCGTCGTTGATGAAGGCTTCGCGCCAGATCATCTCGGGCAACATCACTGCGTTGTGGTTGGCTTTGGCCACGGAGTCGAACAGAGCGACGTAATTGGATGGAACCATGTCGTTGAGACATTCGCCCCGCAATGGGACGAAGGCGTTCCAGTACACCAGACGGCGGATGCGCCGTGGTGCCAGGTCGGCCACGCCCGAGATCACCATGCCGCCATAACTGTGGCCGACCAGGCGCACGTCCTTCAAGTCCCTTTTTGCCATGAAGTCGACCACCGACGCAGTGGCATCGCTCAACCCGCTGGTGCTGCGGTCGTCACCCGGGCGGTTGCCGGCCAGCGTGACGCAGTGCACCAGGTGGCCGGCCTTGCGCATGTGTTCGGCCACCGGCTCCAGTTCGGCGCCGGTGTGCCAGGCGCCGTGTACCAATACGTAGGTGTCGCTCATGTTTTCCTCCGTTGCGAAAGGGGTAGTGGAGCACAAAACCCCGGCGCCAGCGCGGCGCCATGTCAGAATAATTGGCCGGTCCAGATGTCGCTGTTATAGGCTGAAGCTTCGCGGACTTCGTGGGCCTCACTGGCAGCGACCTGCGACGCGTCTTCGGCCCTGGCCAGCGAACCGACACGTACCCCGAGCAACCGCAGACGGCGCTGCAAGGGGACGCGCTTGAGGCACTGGCCCGCGGCCTGGCGGATCGTCTGTGCGTCGGCCGTATGCCGTGCGAGGGTCTGGTCACGGGTGGCGATCTTGAAGTCGTCGAAACGCAGCTTGACGCCGATGGTCTTGCCGACATACCCCTTGCGCAGCAGGTCGCTGGCCACCTGCTCGCACAGCCGGGTGAAGATGGCGCCCAGCTCCATGCGGTCGCGCACCGCGTGCAGGTCGCGCTCGAACGTGGTCTCGCGGCTCATCGACACCGGTTCGCTTTCGGTGACCACCGGCCGGTCGTCGCGGCCCCAGGCCGCGCGGTGCATCCAGGCGCCAGTGGCCTGGCCAAAGTGGTCGATCAGCCATTGCTCGTCTTTTGCCGCCAGCTCGCCGATGGTGTGGATGCCATGTCCCTGCAGCCTGGCATCCGCCTTGGGGCCGATGCCGTTGATCTTGCGGCAGGCCAGAGGCCAGACCAGGGATTGCAAATCCTGCTCGTACACGATGGCAATGCCGTTGGGCTTGTTGAACTCGCTGGCCATCTTGGCCAGCAACTTGTTGGGCGCCACACCGACCGAGCAGGTCAACCTGGTAGCCTCAAGAATGCTTTTCTGGATCAGCCGGGCCAGCACCCGCCCGCCCTCGCGTTGGCCCCCGGGTACGTCGGTGAAATCGATGTAGACCTCGTCGACGCCGCGGTTCTCCATCTGAGGAGCAATGTCCAGGATGACCTGCTTGAAGGCGCGCGAGAAACGCCGGTATTCTTCAAAGTCCACCGGCAGCTGGATCGCCTGCGGGCACAGCTTGGCGGCTTTCATCATGCCCATGGCCGAGCCGATGCCGAACTTGCGCGCGGGGTAGGTGGCGGTGGTGATGACACCGCGCCCGACGTAATCCTTGAGCTGGGAAAAGGACGCGATGGGGATGTGCGCGCGCGGGTTGCCGCTGGCCTGCACCTCGGGATCGTCGGCCAGCGCGTCGAGCGCTGCCTGCACCGCGCTGCGCCCACCGCCGATCACCACCGGCAGGCCCTTGAGCTGCGGGTAACGCAGCAACTCGACGGAGGCGTAGAACGCGTCCATGTCGAGGTGCGCGATGCGGCGGATGGGGGAGGGGTTGCCGAGGGTGTCGCTGTTCACGCCTAGATCATCGCGCAGTTTCCCCGCGCCACAGGGTGGAGCCCACCACGGCCGACGGCGACACCAACAAGGCGTCTAGCGGACTGGCCGTGCCGCCGGCCGCGACCTTGAGCACATGGGTGCAGATCATCGTGGTGCTGACATCCGAGTGGCCAAGCAACTCCTGTACGGTGCGGATGGCCTCGCGCACGATGATGAGCTTGCGGGCGAAGTCGACATCCTTGATGCGCAGGCGCATCGCCTCCATCAGTCGCATGCCGGTGCCGTACAGCAGTTGCGTCAACACGGCGGTGATGCCATCTTCCATCTGCGCCAGTACCCCGGCCACCTCGGCCTGCGTCAACACGGCAGGAATGCGCTGCTTGCGTGTCGGCCGGTTGATGCCATTGAGCCACGGCAGGTCGATGGACAGGACTTCGCGGTACAGGAAAAGAATCGCGCTCAAGGCCTGGTTGTGGGTCGACGCCGATACCTGGCGCTCGGTGGCCAGCATGGTCAGGAAAGCCTCGACACCTTTGGCGTCAATGTCGCGCGGATGCCGCATCGGCCCGCCGCTGTTGCGGCCAGACCAACGAACGAAAAATCGCACCCAGTACAGGTAGACCTTCTCGGTGGCGAGGCTATAGTGCATGTAACGAATCCGCTCACGAACCTGGTCCAGCAAGCGAACGGACTGCAGGGGCGGAGCGCCGGGTTTCATGGGAGGATTTATAACTGGAGTTTTATCCAGTATATTTGGCTCCAAGGCAGGCGGCAAGCCAGTTTCGGGAGTTTTTGATGGCCAGCTTATCGAGCATCCACCGTTTTATGGAGCAGGTTTTGCTCTAGATATCACGTTGAACTAAACCGCTACGCGGTGGCTGGTGCACGATACGCCGCCACCACATTTTTTTCGGGTGGCTTGCACAAACGGTCGTTGAAGTGAAACCTCGGCACTGGGGAATGTTCCCCGGCTCTGAGGAGACTTCACATGACACCCCTTCGCCAACAGATGCTCGACGCCATGCTGCAACGCGGCTACAGCCCGAGCACTCGGGAGTGCTACGTCCACGCCATCTACGGCATGGCCAAACACTACCGACGCGACCCAGCCGAATACAGCGCGCAAGAGATTCAAGACTACTTGCTGCACCTGGTCAAAGACCGTCACCTCTCCTACAGCAGCATGAACCAGGCGGCGTGCGCAGCGCGCTTTCTGTATGAGAAGGTATTGGGCCATGGGCGCGAACTGTTCCACATTCCCATGGCCAAAGTGCCAGCCAAACAGCCTGAGTTGTTGGCCCGAGAAGAGATCGCTCGCCTGTTTGCGGCCTGCTCCCACCCCGTGCACCGCATACTGCTGCAAACCATGTACGCCAGCGGCTTGCGCGTCTCGGAGGCCTGCGCCTTGCAAGTGGGAGACATCGACAGTCATAGCGACCGCATGTGCATCCGCGTGGCCTGTGGCAAAGGGGGCAACACCCGATACACACTGTTGAGCGCGACGTTGCTGGACTATCTGCGCACCTTTGTTCGCACCTTTCGCCCGCGCACTTGGCTGTTCTGCAATGGCAGCGGCACACAGAGTGTCACCATCCAGTCGGCCCAGCGCGCCTACCAAGGCGCGCGCCACCGTGCCCGCATCATGAAGAGCGGTGGCACGCACAGCTTGCGCCATGGTTTTGCCACCCACTTGTTGGAGAACGGCGTGGACCTCTTCACCATCCAGAAGCTATTGGGTCACGGCCACATCAGCACCACCAGCCGCTACCTGCACCTCATCAGCCCGCAGTTTCGAGCACCCAAAGGCGTGGACCCGCTGGACTTGCTGGCAGGTCTGCCCAAGCTGTAACCCTTCACCCTTCACCCGCCACCCCCCGTTCTTGAGCAGAGCGCATGGCCGCCAATGTGGCCGCTGCGCTGCGCCAATTTGGCGCGGCGTATCTGGCCCAGCACAGCCTATCGACGCCCCAGGCCAAAGCCT
>ENA-ORBV01013448-ORBV01013448.1-microbial-mat-metagenome-genome-assembly--contig:-NODE-13448-length-12442-cov-5.605095_pt1 | contig 12442 bp, 9 predicted proteins | sample MGYA00237777_ERZ505514 | MGnify/ENA primary metagenome ERZ505514 (study PRJEB26160, sample SAMN06269048) | microbial mat metagenome | isolation source: Oligotrophic lake microbial mat | place... | reverse complement strand
ATTGTATTTAGACTAGCTACCAGTACCAGTACCAGTACTGCGATGTACTACAGTACTAAACTAGCTAGCTGGTAGCTAGCTAGCTACTACCAGTAGCTAGTATCTAGCTACTATCTAGCTAGATAGCAGCGATACGTCGTACTGGCTTCTTGCCGCCGCTGTACGAATCAATTATCCGTTGATTCATTCCTTTGGACCCCTTTTTCGTGTCACAAACGACTTGGCTATCAAAGTCCGAATTCTATGAACACCACTAAACATCATTTCTGGTTATCATCTAGCTAGCTAGCTACGACGTACTAGCTATTGTGAGCTGAACAAGGCTGCTGCGGTAGACTAGGGGAGAACACGTGGCTAGTAGAAGTGTTGCCTGACTATAAATACAGTAGAAGTGTTGGTGTGAAGACAGTATAAACACCTTCATTCCAATTTTTTCGGCGGCGGACATCAACACGTGTCGGCACATACTTTGTGTCTTGCACTACCAAGAAGAAGGCTGGGACGGATCTCGAGATACCGTGTTTGCCCTTCTACGATTTATTAGGAAACAAGTGATAAATTATTCGAGAAGGACTCTTTGTGTCGACCTTCAGGAAGCACCATAAAATTACTACAAGTACAAGGGCCATCACCTACTATACCCACAGACGACCACACTACAAGTGCTACCTACTAAAAATCCAATAGACATGGCAAAATCCAATGATCAGCAGCAAGGGCAAAGTCCCTTTCGCCGCAGTCTAGAGGATGACGACGAAAACTGCAATCACGCCAACAACGACGAAGGACCCGCACCACCCGAACCCATGCGTCAATTGGTCGATGATTTCTTTGATACCTCCCGTTCCATAGGAGCTTCCCATTCAGCGAATAGTTGCAATGAATACCATTCGCCCAATGGAGATCGATTTGTCTTTGATGGAGAGGAAGAAGATGTGATGATTGCGTCACCGAATACTCCCACGAGTCCCTTTTCGTATTCACATACTAGCAATGGCTACAGTAATCAGTACTCTATGCACAATCACAACAATTCAACAACATCTGGAGGACTGACACAACCACTGTTGCTTCACCCACAATACACTCCCGATGGGAACTTGGATATTGATGATACTAATCATGAGGACGACGACAATGATACGAATGACAATGACAATCACAGCCATCGACTGCGACTCCCCTTTGCACGCTATCGACAGCAGCGACAACAACAATCACAACGATCACAAGATCTTAGTAGTCGACAACGACGCCGCCGAAGACGACGACGATGGCTTCACGATTCCTACGCTCCGGATTTGTCGGGCCTCAATGTTTTGAATTTGGTCACCTTCCTCGCGGTCGCGGCCATTTCCATCATTGTGGGCAGTGGCGTCGTGGGCCAGGCCCTGGCACGCCGCGGCCATAAATGGTTGCCCTCGACGTGGGATGTCACGCGAGAACCCGCCTTGGAGACCTTATTGACGCCTGCCGTTTGGGCGGGACAATGGTTGTGGATCCCGTCGTTGGTCTTGGAAGGCATCTTTTGTTTGGTCCAGTTACTGCCGGAAGTTCGAACACGTCCCGAAGTGACCTCGGGCATTGGATTTTTTTATTTTTACATTGGATTGTTGCAAGTCTTGACGACTATTTTCTTTTGTGTGAAGTGGATTATCCCGGCGTGGGTGACCCTGGCCATGAATGTGGTGTGCCTCGTATTACTCTTGCACTTTCAACAACCCCAACACTATCACAATTCCCATACCAACGAAACCTCCATGACTCCTACCAACGTTGACATTAACGAAGCATCGTCGCCTTCCTCCTTGCCTCTGATCAGTCGGGTCTTTTCGTGGGAATATTGGGTCTTTCGATTTCCCTTTGATGTGCATCTCGGGTGGTTGCTGCCGCTTTTGGCCAGTCGCGGGAGCATGATCTTTCGATACTACGGTAACCATGACATGGGATTGCAATTGGCCGCGGACATTGTCGCCATGGCCTTGTTGCTGCCCATTGCCAGTGCCTACGTGATTCGAGCCCAAGGACCGCCCGATTGGGTCATTCCCTTGCTTATCTTGTGGTCCTACATTGGGACGGCGGATCGATTGGTCCATGCCCCCGACGCCTTGGTGGAAGCCTATGGAGCCGACATTGTCGTAGCGGTCCGCGATGCCGCCTGGACCTTTGCGGGCGCGGTGGGACTCTTGGTGTTGCCGAGTATGGTCATTTGGGTGGCCCGAGAATTTCTGACCATTCACGTGGTCCAATTGACGGATTTGGAAGAGGCCGATGAAGATGTAGAGGATTTGGTCATTCTTCATAATGATCCCACGGAAACCTTGGGGGATTGGAGTACCACCGCATCGTAATAATTTGGATGTGGTAGACTGGGATTCTGAAACTTTGCTTGGATTTGAGAGTGCGCAGTCTTACCCTACAATTCGCCGCAAGTTTATACCTGCTTTACATCGGATGGAGGATTCGGAATCACGGAATGAGCAAGTGCTGTTGTGCCCAACTTGCCACATGCATTTTTGTTCATGTGATATAAATATCGATCTAACTATAACAAAAATGCCCACAATAGCCTATTTGATATTTTTTATTTGGCAGACAATTCCATGTCTATTGGTCCCACAAGACGACTACTGTAGTGATTTGGATGTGGTTGCTGTTGAAGTCTCCTTGCAACAAGTTACGGTGGTAAACAATTATCACTGAACACCAAGACCACTAGCTAGTGATAGCAGGCATCAATTTGCTGGATTGGCTCAATCTGGGTGGCCGAGGCAATCAATGCTTCTTCTTTTCCTTTCTTTTCTTTTCCTCTTTGTGGACGAGAGAAGACCAGACACTATCCGTTTTATGGTTTGCTTCTTGGAAACTGAGTGTATGGAGAGAAGGCGGCTACTGGTGTGTGCGGCGGCGGCCAGCAGCAGGGCCATCATTGCCGGGGATTGTGTGGATGAGGATGGGGGGTCCTAGACATTTACTGCTGGCTTCTCCAGCACAGGTTGAGTGGGCATGTCTCTATTTGTGGCATCGTCGGGCAGTGGCATGGCACCATTGCTAGCAGCAGTGGACGGAATTGGGACGTGGTCGTCTTCTACGGCTTTTGTGTGGACTGATGTGTGGTTTGGCTCGGTTCCATTTTTCTTCTTCAAGAAACTGTATACCACGGCTCCCCCCAATAGGACAGCGATGGCCGCCACCACTCCAAGGATGATTGGTAGGCTGCTGCTGCTCCCATGGCTTCCTTCTTTTCCATCCTCTTCGTCATCACTACTAGCGGGTGCGAAAGCGCTGGCAGAATCGACTTGGTTGTTGGAAGGAGTAGACGTGGAGGGTGGATTCGTTGTGCCACCATGAGTTGGCTGCGGAGCCTGGGCGTCTGTGGGACGATTGGTTGGTGTGCTGGCGGGTTTCTTTGTAGGCGCACTTGTCGGGGACGGAGTTGGAGCATCCGTCGTCGGCTTTCTGGACGGCTGATCTGTGGGTGGTCTCGTCGGCATCCTTGTGGGTGATTTTGTCGGTGGATTTGTGGGTGATTTGGTGGGCGAAACCTGAAGCGTTGCAAATGTGGGTGCCACGGTGCTGGCTTCATTCGTGAATAGATCTCCTTCGTCGCAGGTAGTGGTACCAAATCCATAGGGACCGCACCCACCGCTAAAACAGGCCTCAAGTGATCCACTAGTATACCTGCTGTCGGCTTTGATAGATGCGATGCAATCATTACCAGATGTATTGTCCTCACATAGGGTCAGATCACTATAGTAGATTTCGCAAATGGCTTGGGCTGCCATCGGCTCATTTCCTCCAAACATTTTGGTGCTGTAACATGTGCCTTCTTCGCTCTTTTGGAAGTCGGAGTCGGCACCGCAGAGCCCCAACTAGACTTTGCATCCAGGAATTTCCAAACACGCTTCACATCTATTGAATCCAACAGCATCGCATTCTTGGGCCATGGCGCTGCGGCAAGCGCTGGCGACCATCGGAAAAGGCCACAAACGCAAAACGCCTTCCATATTATTGGAACTATTGCACAGTCTCATCCTTCTGCGTTTCCTTGTTTCTTTATTTGTTGCGTCCCAGCCTGCTGCTGTTCTCTCATGTGCAAAGGTGTTCTCAATCCACCAAGCAACATGGATGATTGTGGTTCGCAAAATCGAAACATGTGCATTTTGAACCCCAACCAATATTCTCTTTTTTGTGGACTATAGCACATTGTTCCCATGCGAATGATTGAGTCCTTTGGTACTTGTTACTTGAAGTACATGACTCGGATCTGCATCCAAGACACAGAAATTGTCAATCCAAAAGGTTGATAAAGTCATTGGAAGTTTGTTAAAAATCGAGACCCCTATGTGTTTGAACGGATGCCTCCATTGAATTAGGAAGCTTTACCATACCGAGGGCTTTTGTAACCGTGGGGAGAATTCTTGTATTGCCCTATTGGAAGCAGTGTTTCTTTGCTGTGCATGAATCGCACGGAGTTCGGATCATAGACATTCTCTAACACTTAATGAACACAGTTGCACTAGTTTATCGACTTACGAAAAGCCATTTTCTCAATTTCAATGGTTTTACCAATTATCGTCCGTGACTTGGGCGCAAGTCTTCGATGATTAGACCGGCACTGAAGAAGTATTACTCCCTCTGAATCTTAATTATCTACGACGGGAAAGCATGTCTCATCCTATTGTACCTAGTCTAGCTACGTAGCTACCGGTAGTTAGTACTAGGAGGAGCATTATTTGACAGGGTTTACCCACCAATACCGCAGGGAAGCTCGCTAATTTTGTTACTAGCTAGTAGTTGGCTCTTGTTGATACCTAGTACCACTAGCTAGTAGAACAAACCAAGCGGTCCAAAGGTTTCTACGAATAGCATAGTATGATGTACTAGTACAATCCAGTACGGTACAACATGTACGACGTACCAGTACTCAATGTCCTGGCTACTACAGCTACTACTAGCTACTAGTAGCGACGGTAGCTGCTGGAGCTTCGCATTGCAAACTCCTTACCTGTACTAGTACTAATAAGCGTTGCCCCCCACAAAATCCCACCATCGCATTTAATTTTTTTCAGTAAAACTTTCACTTTCAAAGCTCACTAAAACATCCGCCAGTAGCTAGCTAGCTTACGAGTTAACAAAGCAACCAGACTCACCTTCTCAACTCTCTTACACACAAACGACTTGATGATGAAGGTTCGAAACAGCAGCAATGGGTCCTCCTCCAGCCACACCAAAGATACGGCCGAGACGGAAGAGGCGTCGGAATCTTCCTTTTTTGACGAAATGAATGCCTCCTTTCCTTCGGCGACGCGAAGAGCTTCCTTGCCCGTCCGCAGTGTCAACGAACCCAAGACACCCACACCCAGAAGAACTACGGCAGGTCATCTTAGGGCGTCTACAGGAAGCAGCAGCAGTGGTAGTGGTTTGGTGGCCAAACGGGCCAGTGTCTTTGGGGCGGAAAGCTTTAGCTTTTTGGGGTCCAATTCGGAGCACACGCCGCGCTCTTCTGCCTCGGGCTTGACACCCCCTGTTGGTCGTACCACACGTCGTGCCTCCACTGGGTATCCTACTATGGACGCCACCTTGTTGTCCCCCCATGGCAACATGACTCCCAATAGCATCGCTCGTCGGCGGGTCAGTGCCAAGGTGGATTCGCGGTTGAAAGAATTGACCGCCGGACTCTCGCATACCTTTGTGACGGGCGAGGATGACGAAGACGACCCACTAGAACTCCTCAAGTCGCCGGCGACGCGCCGCAAATCCTCGGCCGACTTTTTGAATCGTCAAAAGAATTTCAATGGCAGCTTTAGTAATAATTTGAATGATTCGGCCGTCTTGCGTCCGTCTCAATTGCCCGTCCTGGTAGAATCCACCATGGATACCAGTTGTCAATCGGCAAGTGATGCCATGGCGGAAGCCGTCGCTGCGGTAGCCGCAGTCGTCATGGTGCTGTCGGAAGAAGAAGACGAAGAAGAAGAACCCGAGGTACTGGAGCCACCCAAATTGACCACACTCACGGCCAAGCCTACGGGTACCGCTCACGATTTTGTCTCGGGACGGACCGATGCCACATTTGAAGATCATTATGAATTGGGCGATTTGCTAGGAGAAGGCGCCTTTGGGGCCGTCTACAAGTGTTTTAGCAAAAACACGCCTGTTCCGCAAGAACGGGCCGTCAAAATCATTGACAAGGATCAAATGCAAATGGATTATGGCATGCCGGAAGAAATGTATGCCGAAGTCATGCACGAGTTCCAATTGCTGACGGATTTAAAAGACAATGACAATGTCATTCGGGTCTACGAATTTTACGATGCTGCCGAAAAGTTTTATATTGTCCAAGAATTGGCCGCCGGTGGAGAATTGTTTGACAAGTTGGAAGAAGAAGGTCGGATGAAGGAGGACGACGTTCGCGAAATCATGAGATGCATTTTGGCGTGTGTCGATTATTTGGAACAAAACAAAATTGTCCATCGCGACATTAATTTGGAAAATATATTGTTGGGAGACGGTCTTGTCCAAGACGCGAAGGGTAACAAGAATTATCATCAACGCATCAAATTGATTGATTTCGGATTGGCGACCAAATGTGACGCCGGTGATCGATTGACGGAAATGGTGGGCAAACCACGATATATTGCCCCCGAAGTCTTGGGCAGTAATGGATATGGGCTCGCCTATGATGTTTGGAGTTGTGGTGTCACGGCGTACACGTTGTTGGTAGGATTCATGCCGTTTGAAGCCGACAATGACTTTGAAGTTTATGGTCAAATTGTCGATGGCTTTGTTCCATTTGATGATCCCGAATGGAAGGATGTTTCCGAACAAGCCATAGATTTGGTCAAACTATTGTTGACATATGACGAAAATAAGCGTCCCACACCCCAACAGGCATTAGAGCATGAATGGTTTACTGCCGGCGACAACCACAAGAACAATGGCCCCGCGCCATCCTCGTCAACAGTTTCGGCTGCAGCAGCAGCTTCTGTTGCAGCTCGTATGAATCCTGCGCAAATGATATGGATCGCTGCTACTACCAAACCTGCGGCAAAGGCCAAGGCTTGCTGGCAGGCACCTGCTCCCACGAAAAAGGATATTGCCGCCCGCGTCCTGCAACGCTTTTTCCGACGTGCGACTCATCCGTTGCGCGTGTATCGACAAAACAGCATGCTCTTGCAAGAAGAACTCAAAGCGTCCAAGATTCGTCAGCAAGAGGAATTGGAACGTCTTCAACTTTATATCGAGTTGGAAAAACAAAAGGTGAGGGTCGACTTGCTGCATGAGGACTTGGAAAGTCTTCGATTTGAAAATAAAATGGCCGTGCAGGCCATGAAAAAGCACACGCACCATCTCAGTCGTGTCATGCGCAAACACGAGGCCTGGAAAAAGTCCGTGGCGGCCTTGACGATGGAACGGAAGCGGTTGGATACCAAAGATCCATGGCAAACGCACAAGGTCATCAACGATCGAATTACATTTTATGGCAAGGACAATGCTGCACACAAGGAAACGTTGGATTCCGTCCAGAGAGCCATGCGAGAAGTGGAACAGGAACTCGAGCAAATCCAAGAGCAAATCTCGATAGAACAAGCAAGCCGAAAGAAGGTCCAAAACTGTGTGACGAAGGTCAAGGCCATGAATTGCTGCTAGTCAGTGGAGGTTTAATTCATTGAAGAAGACACACATGCATAAAAACACTTTTTATCTGCCTTTGAATAATCCTATCAGTAGTAGTCGTAGATTGGCGCTGATTAGAATAGAACATGTTGAGTACCGCCCCGGCAATGCAGTCATACGTAGCTGGGTCGGTTTGTCTAGCTAGTAGTTCTTGTAGTGCCAATCTGAAGGCACGTTAGCTACATGCGTCAAACCACAAATCCGAAAAATGCCTGGCTGCCTTATCAACACTTTTGTTCGCAAGTCAGAGTTGGACCCGGGGTCTATTCACGTAAAAATTGGAGCAGTCGAGCAGCATCCATTCCCCGGTACGCAGAGCGTCTGGCTCATTGCAGTCCCCACAAAGGATGCATTTTTTCCGAACAAATCCAATTCGCCCAGATGGCTTATGATTCACCGAGCAAAGTGCCATTGTGCATGTCTGAGAATGCAATCCATAAAAGAGGCCATCTCCGTTGCAAGCCACCAGCGCCGGTCACATTATCATTGTCCATCATTGATTCAGCATGTCGCTTTTTATGGCTTTTTGCCCACGAGGAACATGCGTGCAAAGACAAGAAGCACAAACGCAATCCTTGTGATTCTTAAGAGGGTGGTAAAACTTATGAGTCAACACTTTGAACTGATTGATCCTCTTGTTCACAGTTTCATGTCAACTGGGGGCATTTTTTATTGTGCAAGTGTCAGTTTCAGAGACGTGCACCTCATTGCCAGTGGGGTTGACTTTGCCTGCAACAATTAACTCACCTGGCAACAGATGATGATTCAAACCAACATGAAAGTTTTTGATGTTCGGCAATTCCCAACCCACAAAAGGGCAATTGATTCAACAGAAGGTTGGTGTCTTATGGTTAGTGTTCAAGATCTTGCTGTCTGCCCAAGAGCATGAGCTTTGACAATCGTCTGAACCAGAAATTACATCTTTTGCAAAGTCCTGTCTTGTCTGACAAGACCTGTTTAAGGTAGCTCCCCTTAACTATGCCTGTTGGACATGTTTTGGCTCAATTGTCTTCAGGATTTGTTGTGAAGAAGTGATGTGATCTTTGCACCAATCATTTTAAAAGATCTCTTTTTCAGTTTGTGAACGACTGAAGAGACACACAATCAAGCAATTGTCAAAAAGACAAGGCATGTGTTTGCCTGTTTGGAAGTCTGACATAAGTTAACTTGTTGTGCATGCATGATGAGGGTTTGAAACAAAAGACACTGTGCTGCAAGAACATTTAAAGCTTGTTTGACATGATGTCAGAACTGTTGCAAAAAAAGGAACATTTTTAAATCCATTCTGTTCCATTCCACTCCTCAATGTCCAACACCATGGACAATTGATGAGAAAAGAAAGTGCAGAGAAGATGGATGTGGAACACAAAAGGGGGGTTGACAACATCTCTTGGTTCAAATCTTTAATGTTGTTGTTGTTGGGGCACAAAAATCTTCTTTTTGCCTCTCTCAGTCTGCATGGGTCCCGCAAGACAAACAACAGATCTCTAAGTTTTTTTTAAATGACATCCATGCTTCAACGTTTTTTTGACGTTGCCAACTTTTGCATTTTAGAAAACACAAGTCATGTGTGACAATGACGGAGGGATTGTCAAGGCTCCATGCTGCAGCCATGACGACAAGGGGATGCAGCTTGTCCTGAACAATTTCTGTGACATTTGAACTGCAACATCATGGGTTGGAAGCATGAACAAAGCCAATCTGTTTTGGCCTGCTTGTTCCATTGAATGCATTGGTGGATGTTGTTTCTTAAAACAAGGGATTCAATCATCATGTGAAAAAAGCTGCATCTGGCTTGTCATTGTCTGAATCACAACACAAAGAATTGATTGTGTCACATTGTTAGTTAAGCTGCAATTGATTCTGCAGGAAAGATTGCTTCAGAAAGGGACGATGGGCTAAGAATCATCAATTTTCACTGACAGAAGTTGACTTTCTAAATTGTTTCAGCCAAGACTGCTACTTTGGTTCACCAACTGTGCATCAATTATCCATCTTATCTGCCAGCATCCAAGATGCATTGCAAATCATTAGGAAGGGCAGCTAAGTTGTCATTTGTTGTTGTGTTCAAAGAACACAAACATTGCATCTTGCCGCCTTGCATCAATGTTGTGGGGCGCACAGTTCAAAGAAAATCGATGAGTTGATGCCTTGAATGAATCAAAAGATGAATGTGTTTGCAGCAGGTCAGCTCAAAACATCCTGTGACAGGCTGAAGAGTTGCAATGCCACCTTCAAAAGTTTCAGCAACCAAGAGCAGAATGTCAACAAGAGACTGGGGCAGATGTGCTTTAACAAGACGGCTCTTTGTGTCACACATTGAATTTTGTTACTGAACTCTTTGCGATTCCATGCAATTATCACTTGATTTCTGTCACTTTGATATCAATTCCATACCTGTTGCAGTCTTGAGCTCACACAGGGTCAAAAAGCATTGCCTTCATGGCATCCGTTTTGCTTACAAATCACTCCAGTTGAAGTTTCATTGGAAAGTGAATGTTCATGGCAGTGCGCCAACACTGATGTGGAGAATGAAGTTGTGAAGGAAGGCAACACATAGATTTCCTGAGGAAAACCATGTGTTTGTCCAATTCCAAAACATGGGACCAAGGAAAAGTTCACAGCACTTTGTGTAATTTGCTCGCCAGATTTCCAAAGCATTACATCACTCACACTCCCCTGAAATGCCACACACTTAATTCATTGTCATCCCACCTACACTAAGTCTTCAATCATTGGTCCGATCGGCAGATTTTTTTGTCCACATGGGGGGTGGGTGCATGGTAGAAGCCAGCCAGCTATTCCCTCCTTCTGAGTCAATGGGTGCATGCAAAGGAAACACGATTGTGATTTGGCATTCTAGTTCCATTTTTTTCTGAAGAAAAAAACCCTTGCCCGCACAGGACAGTGCAGTGCAGAGTGTATTTTAGCTCATTTTTAAATTTATTTACTATTGGAAGATTGTGCTTCACTCAGAGCGTGTCTTAGTAGTAGTAGTAGTAGCAGCAGCAGCAGCAGCAGCAGCAGCAGCAGCAGCAGCAGCAGCAGCAGCAGCAGCAGCAGCAGCAGTAATTTGTACTGGTACTAGTAGCCGGAAGGGACCATTGAAGAAGAAAGCTTTCCGTTTGGATTTGTCACCTTCGGCATCCTCTGTCATCAAACTGGGACAGCCACAGATGATGCCCCCGCTATTGCTCCCTTGGGAAAGAGACTCGTTATAAACCGTACATTATGTGCATCCAAAACGATAGTACAAAGTATATTTGCAAGTCACTATATCAATTAGGTAAGAAATTTTGTTTTCGGTAATTTTTGGAAATTATATTTCATTATTTTGGACTGGAAGAGGGTAACAGATTCTTTCGAACCGAAGAAGAGTACTGATCACAACGGCATATATCGTCAATGTGTAAAAAATGTGTAGTTTTTGGAATGTTAGAAGGTTGGGTTGGGAATTAGTCAGGTAGAGGGTAAAAGAGATGTGTAAATAGAAAGATGGATGGATGGATGATCGTGGGGTGGATAATGGATCAAGAGTGAAGAAAGAATAATAGAAGGAAGAGGTAGAAGAAAAGAGAGGCATTTGCTTTTCTTTTTGTTTAAGCAGCAGCCCCCGTCATGACAGACGTGGCGGCCCAATGGCGCTGTTGCTGTTGATGAGCACGGATAATGGCCCACACTTCTTGGCGAGATTTTTCCAATTCAGGAGTAATCGTCATGCGGCGTCCTTGGAAGAAAAGGGCAGCCTTTTGCATGACTTGTTCTTCCGTAGGATTGCTGGTCTTTGGAGAAGGAGAAGGTGGGACCACATTGGCGTTGGAAGTGCTGACGCCAGTAGCACTCAAACTGCGTTGTTGTTCTCGCAAGGCCATTTCCGATTGACGCAAGGCATGCGCCAATTTTTCCAAGCCAGCTTGCTGTTCATAAGATGCACCTGTTGGTGTGGGAGTAGGCATACCATCTTCGGCCATGAGTGCGACCAAATCGTCATCTTCGGCCGGCACAAAATGAGCCATGTCCAAAGGAGGCAAGGCGGAGTTGGGAGCGCCTTCATCAGCATCGTCCATGATAAAGTCGGACATGATGGTTTCCATTTCACACTTGCCGTCATCATTGTCAAGCATGAGCAAGCCATAGTCATCCATGAGAAGAATTTCCGCTTCTTCATCGTCCATCATGGGGGTCATTTGTTCGTCGTCCATGAAATTGACGCCTTCCAAAAAAGAGGAAATAGAAGTATTGTTGCACATGTTGGATTTTAGTTTTGGTTTAATATTAGAGAATGAAAGAAGACGGAAAATCAAAATAGATTTTTAATAAATGAGACTAACAATTTTGGTTTGGAATTGTTTTTTATGACCACTCCAAAGTCAGGCTTGTCCTGTCTATCGGCACCTTTTGCTTGGTTGGTTGTTGAAGCACGTTACCGCGGCTAGCTAGCTGGAACACGAGAGTGGAAGAAAAAGTTGAAGCTGTATGCAGGATCGGTCTTTGACCACTGGCAAAACAAAAATGGCTACGTACTCCTCGTAGGATTTGTACCAGAGAAAACGTAACCTTGCCCAGCTACTAGTGGTTACGGTTTTGCTACAACATGTTACGGTGGTTTCCAGGGGTCATCAAAGGGTCATTAAGTCTGGTCATTTAAAAAAAGACCATCACTTGGTTGTAGAACCAAGGACTCAAACATGGTCACCACCGTCGGTCACTATGCACTGACATCACGGGTCACAGCTAAATACTAATTCTGTCTCTTATACACATC
>ENA-ORBV01013447-ORBV01013447.1-microbial-mat-metagenome-genome-assembly--contig:-NODE-13447-length-12442-cov-5.750667_pt1 | contig 12442 bp, 11 predicted proteins | sample MGYA00237777_ERZ505514 | MGnify/ENA primary metagenome ERZ505514 (study PRJEB26160, sample SAMN06269048) | microbial mat metagenome | isolation source: Oligotrophic lake microbial mat | place... | reverse complement strand
GTCTTCAAGGCGCGGATTTCGGAAAGCACATGGACATTAACACGTTCCATGCAATAGCAGAAGCCTTGCCATTCATGTGGGGCGACCAGAGCCTTTGGTGCAAAGACAAGCGAGATGTGCCATGGCAAGTGTTCACTCCTTTTGTTGATGCTTGGAATGACAAAGCCAAACGTCTCATGAGTGAATGCAACATGCTCATTGTGGACGAAACGTTTGTTGCTTGGTGCCCAAAGACAACCAAGCTTGGTGGATTGCCAAATTGTTCGCATGAGCCCCGCAAACCAAGAGTTCTTGGAACCATGCTCAAAGACATTGCCGAGGCTGCAATTGGTTTGTTGCTGCACACGGATCCTGTTGTGGCTCCAAGCACACAAGACAAGAAGAAATTTTCTAATGCGTTGTCTCAGTCGCCAGATGCTGTTGCAAACGCCGTCCATCAACCACATGTTGCTGAGGTCTTGCGGCAGGCTCATCATGCAAATCTGCATCTACAAAAGCACCCTTTTTGTGGAGGGGATGCATGGTTTGGAAGTGTGGCAGCTTGCTTGGCGCTGAAGCTAGAGCCAGTGGACGTCAACGGCACGCGCAAGCCAATGGGCATTGATTCCACTTTTGTTGTCAAGAACAACACAAGCTGCTATCCGCGTGGTCCTTTGCACGCCATCCTCAAGGCAAGATGTCCCAAACGAATGATGGGTCACTGGGTTGTGATGACCACAACCATCAAGGGTGTTGATCTTATTGCTGTCGCCTATGCTTGGAGCAACAACGACATTGCTTATATCATCAGCACATTCGGAAACACCTCTGCCTGCAAAGAAGACTACATAAGCAATGAAAAGAGCACTGCATTTGACGGAGTAAACGATACCAAGACTTGCGAACGGCCTGATGTGTATGACATCTTGTTCCGCATGCTACCTACTATTGATGCCATTAATAACCTCCGCCAGCACACTCTGCAGCTGGAATCAAATTGGCCAACCAAGAATTGCTGGACGAAGCTCTTGATCAGCTTTATGGGCCATTCTGTCATCAACCAACAGAAACTGTTGGCGTACCAGTATCCATCCATCCCCGGTAGAGACATGACAGCTGTTGATATGGCCACATCTATTGCGGCAGGTGCCACGTTGAAGATTATCAAGAGAAAGATCATGCCTCGGGCTCTTCGTCAATCCAGTGCAGCAGCTCCAAAGTTGAAGCGCGTTTGTGATACCAACGGTACCACAACGAAGCCTCTAACCAAGAAACAGCGTGACAAGTATGGCAGGAATGTTGGCACTCCAAAGCAATTGACATGCTTCATTTGTAAGAAGTACAAAAGTAAGTATTCTTGGACTGGAGCTTGTTGTCCCAAATGTGGCACTGCCGTGTGCATGCGCAACAGAGGAAGGGCTATGTCATGCTACATGGAGCATTTGAACAGTGGAGATGACAACATCCGCTGCAACGGCATCAAAAGGGTGGTGTTTCCATTGTCATCAAGATCTGACAACTACAATCAAGAAAATTGAATTGAGTTGTGTTACATTTTGTGGCGACCATGATGGAGGGCATATCGCCTGTCTCTTTTTTAACTGTAACGGTTTGTGTAAAGCCAAGTAGTGATTCTACGCAGTTGGTATCTTGTTTGGTATCTTTGTAAAATTTCTACTAGCATGCACGCGATACCATATTGGGTATCTTGGTATCCGTGCTGGTCACCACTAGTCTAACATTTCCTAAGGGGTCTCCAAAGCAGAGCTGAAATGTCCTTGGTAGCCTTGGCGTGCCCGTTCACAGGACACGATGATGCCCGCGGCAGGTGCACTTGTAGAAGGCGTTCAGCGATGATCTTCAAAGAGCACAGCGACGATACAGTACAGGGTTGCCGGCGTAGCCCCCGACAGGACGGCAATACCAGTCAAGACTCTCATGCGGATCGGAAAGGACCGAGGAGGAGGAACCAACACCCGGCAAAATCGCTACGATGTTAAACAATGCTAAGCGATAATAAAGTACCTGGCGTCGTGTTTGTCCACTACTCAGCGAGCATCTACAGTGATAGAATTGGTCACTACTCAATAATTGTACTAGTAACAAGTTATATCAGGGGCCATCCCTTTTCAAGATATTTCGTTGTTTCTTCCTCGGTGGGAAATGTAATATAGTTTTGAAGCCCAGCTCCTAACACTCCCCGTTTGTCTACACATTTCATAGTTTGCAAGTTTCAGCTTCGCCAGCTGCTTGCATTAACCACGACCATGGCCATGGCTTTGCAGCAGGCTCACCGCAGGATCTAACTAAACCCTGCCATTGGAAATATCCACACCAAACGCACGATTCTTCCGAACGGTTTCTCCTTTTGAAACCTTCGCGGTAGCCAGTGGACCCTGATGGAGGTGTCTTGTGCAGTAACGCCCTTGTTGAATGCACGATTTGCAAGGAGCACCCGACTTTGTGATCCCAAATGTAACAGACCCCGAGGGGACTTGCTGTGGCTGCTGTTTTTGCTGGTGTTCCTTGCGAGATATCGGTTGCCCCTGCAGCTTTTTGCAAGGCTGTTCCGTTTCCTCTCGTTGACGGTTCTCTTTGGCCTCTTGCTGTCGCTTTTGAAGTTCCTTCTCTTGACGGACTTGCTCTTCCCGAATCTCCCTGTCCAGTTTTTCTTGTTCTTCTCGAGCTTGCGTGTTCTTGCGGATCTGCTCCTGTAGCTCACGTTCCAAACGGGCTACTTCCTCTAGCCTTTTTAGAAGCTGCTGTTGGCGCTGCTCTTCCTGGCGAGCTTGCTGTTCGCGAAGTTTCTCTAGTTGAATGGCGCGTTCCAGCTTATGTCGCATCTGCTCTTCATTCTGCTGAGCAGTCCATTCGCATTGCGCTGTCGTTTGTTGTTGCCATTGTGGTTCCCAAACCTGATGTTGGCCAAACTGCCACTGCGAAGCCACTTGTTCGAGGTGTTCGTACATTTGTCGAAACGCGTGATACTGCTGTTCATATTGCCACTGGGCATACGCGTGTGCTTGTGCCTGAGCTTGTGCCCATGTCTCTTGCTGTGAAATCGGGTTCTCTAAAGTGTAGTCATATTGAGCTCGCAATTCCATGTCCTTTAACGTATCGTAGGCTTCTTTAAGCTCTTGAAAATCCTCCTTGGATCCTCCCTTGTCAGGATGGTGGGTGAGCACCTTTCGACGATATGCCTTTTTAATGTCGGATTGGGTAGCATCCCTATTCACCCCTAGAACTGCGTAGTAGGTCATGGTCTCTTTCTGGTCTAGGAAAAGCAATGATAGTCGAGAGGGATGAAGTGTTCTCCTTGTGATTGTACGATACAGATCGAACACGAAAAGTGAGAGCTCCTGTACACTGTATTGCACAACTACACTATTTCATCTCTTACGTTGGCGAAGATGACGATACCAGTACAACGGTAGTAGTGCTATGTTTGAATGTACAAGTAGAGTAGTAATCATAGTGTTCTCATAACAACTAATAGTAGAAGTGAAATGGTATTTGAAAATGTGAAGAAATTGGCGAAAGAAATGAGGCAAGCGCCACGAGCAAGTCCCCCCGCGTGTATCAAACAACCGGTATTTTCGAATTTAGTCGGTTATAAAAAGGAATAGGAAACAGTGCACGTGACATCATCAGTCTGACATCACACATATGGACCAAAGTACTGACTCATACAGAAACGATTCGAACAGAAAAGAACCAGATGTTGAATCTTGTCATCATTGAGGAAGCAGACAATCACAACCCTGGCAGCCACATTTTGTCCAAATCACAGCATTCAAAATCACTGACAGGCAGAGAGGGATAGTTGATTGGACCCCGACGGCCATTACTTTATACATAGCGCTCGCTCGTAGCCCATCAAAGGCATACTTCACGAAACGGCAAGCAACAACACAGTTAATATCATGCTAAGCTCCAGCCCCACTACCATTGTATCTTCGCCAACGGCAATGGCGAAAGCCACGATATCCTCCCATGGTTGTGATGGAATGACCAAGAGCGTCACGTTTTCCGATCCAATAGCAGAAATTCCCTCCTCCTCCACCATCACCACTTCCTCCTCCTATTCGCTACCGATGTCGGGTCCACTAAGCACCACAGAAGAAATGGAACGTCGTTGGGCTCGGGACGCCCAAATTTTTGAATATGGCTCCGCGGCGAACCCGCAGATGCTTCCCATCCCAGTAATGGTCCATCCAGCTGAATTGCACGAGCAGGGCGAGACCCGGGTCATTCCATTTGATATTAGTGATGCCCTAGAAATTGGCGATGCCGACAGCAGTTATGCATGTACGTCTCCCAATCTAATGGCCTCGTTTGTTCGCATCAATGTAGGGGAGGGCATTGGCACACAAGTCCCCAATGCCACATCCCAAGCATTTTACGTCATTCTTGGATCGGGGCAGACGCAAATCAAGAATCAACCCCGCCACACGGACGGAGAAGAAGGACAAGAACAAGACAGTACTCTTTTGCCATTGCAAGACGATACGATTTCGTGGAGTGCCGGTGACTTGTTTGTCGTCCCGGCGACACGAGCAGAATTGATACACACGTGTACAACCGCGGAATCTCATGGAGGAGCCGCCTTGTACTGGATTCACGATGAACCTCTCATGAACTATCTGGGAGTTACACCCAATGTGAAAAAGTTTGCTCCCACCTTGTACAGGAAACAGGACATGCTGCAGAAAGTTGAAGAAATCAAACATGAAACGGGAGACTGCCATAAAAAGAATCGACTTGGCGTACTTTTGGGCAATACCAAATGTGCCCAAACCAAAACTCTGACGCATGTCTTGTGGAGTTTGTTGAACTCCATCCCCCCACATACCGTCCAACGACCTCATCGGCACAATTCCGTTGCGCTGGATTTGTGTGTCTCTGCGGCTGCCACCAAAGCAGGTGGTGGCGGTGGTGTCTTTACATTGATGGGCAAAGAAATTGACAGTGATGGATTTATTGTTGACCCCATTCGTTGTGATTGGAATCCAGGAAGTGCCTTCATTACGCCCCCGGGGTGGTGGCATTCGCACCATAATGAGAGCGAGGAGGTAGCCTGGGTGTTGCCTGTACAAGATGCTGGTCTCTACACGCATCAGCGCACACTGGACATTCGCTTTGTCGATGACGAATTACAGTTATATCGGGCAGGTCGTATTCGTGGGTCATCCTTTGCCATTACCAACAAAGCTTATACACAAATGGTCAGTCTTGGAGCTCGCGTGCCATCTCCTACTCCTGCCAATAATGACCATGATGGCAGTACCGATGCAAATGGCAACAGTAAGGAAAATACGGGGCTCAAACGAGTCTTGTCGGCAGAATCCCTGCGCACATCCAAACGCCTGAAGTGTACACAGATTGGTTCCGCGACTTCAAGTGCTGTCACGACGAATTAAAGCGCCGTCCTGAGCATAGACTACTGATGCATACATCGCTCGCGAAAAAGTCTCCTGTCGCACGGAGGCGTACTTCCTCTGGGTGATACAAGTGCACATACGCACGGTCGAGTTATATAATTCCAATTTGTCGACACTCCTGCTGTGATTTTCACGATTCGCATCAATGTTTTGAGACTGGCATTCCTCAGCTACACCTCGGCAACCTAACGCAGGTTTTACGCTCGCATTTGGCAGTTCTGGTATCACTTCGCCTCAGACAAAGAGCGTAATTGAGTTCAGCGGGATTATATAACTTGACAGAAACATGATAACTGTGCTGGAAAGTTATGCTATAGTTCAATCATATGCATGTTTAAACAGCAGTGTTGTTATCATTGGCGCAAATCAGCAAATCAGCAAATCAGCTAAATAGCACAAATCCACACTGCCTCATTTATTCCAAGTCATTACACGTACCGCTCACTGCAGACACTTGAATATAAGAACATGGAGCAATCTAGTTTTAAATGGACACACATGCAATGTTCTTCTTACGTTGTCGATTAGGTAGAGGGCAGTGACAAGTGGAAAGATTCAAGATGCTGCATTTCGCTTGTGCGAGCTGCTCAGAAGCCGTGGTTAAGGAGGCTCGCGGTACTGAAGAGAAAAGCCTTTTCGTCCGTAAAAAAGTTGGAGGTCGCTGGTTAGCTGGCGTTATTTGTTCCCTATCTTGGATATCAAACCCGTGGGATCCGGTGCGATGTGGAAGCGTGGACGAAGGTCTGACAACCAGCGGGAACCGGTGCGTTGCGACACAGCGTTGAAGAAAGGTGTTACTTGTGATTTTCCTAGAATGCGAAGTACGTTTGCCGGTCACCTCCATCTACAAATGGAAACTGCGCGGAGGAAGAGAGTGAAAGAACGGTGTCAGAATCTACGCTCAGAGCTTTCCCACGCTCAGAGCTTTCCTTTTGCCTCCCTTTTCTCTTTTAGCTCACACTCGCATTCAAGAGGTATTGTATCAACGAAGAACGTTCCCTTGCAGTTTCCACACTACCAAGTAAATGCGAAGGTTTTTGTGGCCGCCGTTAATCCATACTCAAGGACTCAACCGCTTTCTACGCACATAGCATTGGCGGCTTTGGTCACTAGCATAGTATGAAAGTGGTCATGAGCGCTCGATTTTAGGTAGTGATTATCGTAGGATTGTATATATTTTCAACGCTGTTCAAAACATTTACTATTTAGTTTCCCACGCTGATGAATTGATCAGCCGTTCGAAATATCAGAGCATTGGTTGGCTCAAAGCAAGGCTAAAATAAATGTTAAAAGCATTTGCTTGGCCGTACTAGTTAAGTAGTCAACTTCAAAGTCTCAGTTGAGAGCTCCTCACCTAGGCCAACCACTTTTCCGGAAAAGCAATATCGAAAAGCTGCAACAGTTCCACTTTGTGGTAAAACAAGCGGCAGGTGCAATGGAGGATGCTTCTCCGTACTATTTGAGGGGTCCTGGTCAGACACCTATCATAGCTGATAGCTCCATGGTGGCGGCAGCTTCGCCATCCACGAAAGGACTTCGCAATATGAGTGTCAAGATTTGCGAGAAAGTGCAGGAGAGAGGAACGATAACCTGTACTAAAGTTGCAGATGAGCTCATTCAAGTGATCAAGAAGGAACAGGAGTATGAAGGACGACGCGATAAAAATTGCGACGAGAAGAACGTCCGAAGACGGGTCTATGACGCTTTAAATGTGTTGGAGGCGGTTGATGTCATCTCGAAGAACAGCAAGGACATCTCTTGGAAAGGCATGCCCAACCATCGTCAAAACGAGCTCCGGCGTCTAAAAGAGGAGCAATACAATCGGAACAAGCAAATCAAAGCGAAGCATGATGAACTACGAGAGCGTTTGGTTCAGCACATTGCATATCGAAACTTGATCCGGTACAACGAGAGGAGGAGCCATTCGTATAATACTCGGCTGGCGCAAAAGTTGTCGATGCCCTTTGTTTTGTTCAACTCGCATCCGAATGCTGAAGTTCATTGCGATGCTACTCGAGACATGACCCACCTTCGAATGGACGTGAATGCGCCTTTTGCACTCCATGACGAAAACTCCGTTCTCAAACAGATGGGTTTGTAAGTTTAGGATGTGGCTTCATTCGCCGAATGCTAACAGGGTTTGGGTTTGTCTCTCTCTGCTCTTTTTTCTGTAACTCATCTGATTGATTTGTTGCATCTGTTTCTCGTTCTATCTCCTTCAATGTCAATGCCACGCAGTGACCGATGCACTGAAGCGGAATTGAGGGAAATGATTCCTGAAGACTTGTTCAACTATTGTGAGGAACATGGATTGTTAGATGGCATAGTCACCAAAAAGAGAGGCCGCGGTGGCATGGCACCAGTACAAGGTCCCCGAAAGCGAGTGAGCAAGAGAAAGCATGGACGCTCGCATTCGCCCCAAGCAAAGCGGATGAGAAAGGCCACTCGTTGTTGAGATCGCGATGGCGGATGTATCTAGGCGCCCATTCCAAATCTTCACTTGACCACCAACCTAGTATAATAGGCGAATTAGGAGTCGGATGAAAGCGTCTCTACGGTGCTGGTACTGTACGACAGCATGCTATGTTGCTATCGAAAAATGCTTACACCAAACAGAGCTGCTCGGAAAGTTGAAAACGGACAAGCTGTTTATAACCAATCAACCAATAGTTCTACTTATAACAAATTACTTATTAAATCACTTCTCGCCGCTCGAAGGCAACCGTAAGTTTTGATGGACTCATTCTCGAACGCGGTGAACTTGCGAACGAACTACTCTCGTAGCTGCCCGATCCATAATCCTGCGTTTCTGGGCTTCGATAATAACTGTGCCCTTCATCGTTCAAGACCGGTCGAACGAATGGTCTATTTGGATCCAAGGAGCCGTCAATGCCCTTGTCGTCACGAAGTATTTGATCGCGCCAGCTCGTCGATACGCCTTGCGGAAGTTGCTGGGGAGAATTGTTGTCGTCTTGGAAAACATGCAACGGAAAACCTTCGTCGTCTGTTGCATAACCGTAGCTGACGCCGCTCTTCGTAATCTTTGCTGGCGAAGTAGAGTAGTGGCTGGATGCCGTCTCTGGGAAATTGTTGTCGCTACGGTAGAGAGCGTCTCGTCCCCCCAAGTTCGCAGAAGTAACCGTCACCGGAAAGGCTCCGACGACAAAGGCATTTCGTTCTTCCTCTTCTTCCCGTTTTTGATGACGACGAGTAATGTACATATAACAAAAGACAACGGCAAGAAGAAGGAAGCCAACACCCATCAACACCCACGATAAACCTGTGGATCTGCCTCCTCCAATGTCCTCGACTTCACCGGGGTTATTAACATCACCATTGTTATTTGGCAATTCTGTTCCTGCAGGAATGTAACGAATGGCAACAACGTCTGGTTGCTCCGTGCGCACCGCATTTTCAAGCGAACCCGAATTCATTGCTATTTTCAATTCTTCATGGACAATTTGGTCGATCCAAGATAATCCTGAACTAGCATCACTGTCGGTGCTCAGTCCGTCTGGGAGATCGCCCCCAAAGAGGGTGACGCCACCCCATATAACGAAGCAAGGGCCATCGGTTGTTGGAAATGGGCATGCTTCTGTAAAAACGATTGAATGTAGACAATAAAATAGTAGGCGTAAGTACTTGAGTTTTAAAGATTTGCAATTCCCACTCAATTCAAAGGCTTTGAAATTGAAATGTACAATAATCATTCATTCGTACCTCCTGCAGTACCTTCCAGAACTTGATCCAAAGGAGCTGCCGTCAATCCTACTACCGGCTGCTGATATTCTCCGTTTTGAAGACGCCTCAACCCTCCTCCTTTTGCAGCCATTCCATCGACGGGTGCCTGCTCGTCTTTGAAGGGGTTGGAGACAGTCAATTGAATGTTGGTAATACCCCATGGGTTAGAAGAGGTTGGAGGTGATGATGGTGGAGCAGGGGGGGTGACCGTAGTGGTCACTTGAATGTTGGTAATACCTCCTGAGGGTGGCGTAGTGGCAGCACCCAGAGATAAGCCTTCATTCAAATTATTAGTCGTTGTAGTCACTTGAATGTTGGAAATATCCCCTGGGCCAGATGCTGAGGAAGGCGTAGTGGCAGCACCCAAAATTAAGACGTCGTTCAAATTATTAGTAGTTGTGGTCACTTGAATGTTGGAAACATCCCCTGAGCCAGAAGCTGACGAAGCAGAGGGTGGTGGAGTGGCAGCACCCAAAGATACGACGTTATTCGTAGTCGCAGTCACTTGAATGTTGGTAATATCACCTGAGCCAGAAGCTGAGGAAGCTATGGGTGGAGTAGTGGCAGCTCCCAATGATAAGACGTCAGTATTTGTAGAGGACTCATGGTGGGTCACTTGAACATTGGTAATTTCCCCTGGGCTAGTAACTGGAACTGACGGTGACCAAGAAGAGGGTGGGGTGGTGGCAGCACCCAAAGTTAAGACGCTATCCACATCATTAGGACTTGCAGAAGACTCATGGTGGGTCACTTGAATGTTGGAAATACCCAATGGGGTTGGAGCTGGTGTTGCTGAAGAAGGGGGTGGTATGGGCGTAGTAGCAGCACCCAACGTTAAGCCGTCAATCATATCATTAATGTTCTGGTTGTTGTTGGAGGAGGAAACATCAATGATGGGTGCGGTCGTACAAGTCTCCTTAAAAAAGCGTTTGACCAAGCGATCGCTAATGGCTTTTTCCACATCTTGCAGGACTTCAAAATTCAACAACGCCGGATCGGCCAAGGCCGCCGTGGTCTCCAATTGATAGTAATACTCCACGGTACGAAAGGACGACGATGCAGCTGTAGGTCCATAGTTGCCTGCGCCATCAGAGACACAGTTCTCGTCATCGTCCTGGGCTCGCTGGGCCACAGTGGTAGGAGCTAAGGTGGGAGGAGGGACAGGAGGAGAAAACACATTTTTCTCTTCCGGGTCAAAACAATGGGGATCAGAACAAAGCTCGCGCCGGAGTTGTTGCTGTTGCTCTCTTGTTGTTTCGGGGATGGTGTGTGTTGGTGCAGGGACAACAGGCGTTGGATTTGGTTGTCCAGCACGATCGTCCGTCATTATTATTTTCTGTCCACCTTGTTGCTCGTGCTTCAAAACATCATTGGGCGAGTTCTCGTTACCAGGCTGGACTTGGTCGGAAGCTACTACTATTGCACCAGCATCAAGAGTTCTTCTTGATTGTCGTCGTCGTCGCTTTGGCTGCATGCTACTACTTGTAGCTTTAACAGTACCAGTAGATGCAAGCTTGGCCATGGTGTTGGCGTATTATTTGAATGATGAGGTAACTGGTAATTTGGTGCCGTGTACGAGCGACTGGTGCATTGATTTATTTACGATGGGTTTCCATGCTTCCACTTTGAATACGCGTAGACAAAATAATGCAGAAGAAAGCTGTGATGTTTCAAACGAAACGACCTTTCCCCTCCGCTTCTTGGCTTTCAAAGGCTATATTTTTCAAAATAGTCGCCGGCAGTTTCCATTTTAAGAATCTATTTGGACGCACAGTACCGCACGTCGCTAATTGATCTTTTGGCAGTGCCAATGACGAAATTTCTTTGAGCGACTGTGCACCTGTTCCAACGACGAAGATTCCGTGAGCAGCTGTGCGTTCTGTGGTGTGGGTCGCAAAACTCTCACAAATCAACAGCCTGATCTTTTGCACTTCTTTTGCACTGGTGCATGATCAAGGTCTCACCAACACTCAATTCAGGTCACTACAATGTCATCTGTGTGAGCGCTGTCCACTGTTGTTTGAAAATTGCCCCAAATGAAAACTTCCCATGTGTCACTGCATTTCATCTGTGAAGCAACAGCTGTTGAATGCACGCTGGGAAGAGGACAACAGCGAACAATCAAATTGTTTGTGGGTTCTGGCAGCTTCAATTTTTGTGGATGACAATGTGCTGATACATACATCTGTCATTTGTCAACACATGTGTCACACAGATGATGTTGTGATGAGATCACAAAACAATTTGTTGAGTCATTTTCAACATCACGCTTGTGGCCATGCGGCATTTGGAAAAGATGAAGATTTCTCATCAAATCATGTCAGCATGATCAATGATGTAGAATTGATGTCACTCTGTGTCTATGATTTGTTTTTTGTTCAACTTGGGATTTGCAACCATGTGTTTCAGTTTGTGTTGCAGTGAACACAATCTCTCTCTCATGCTTATTCAATCCATCTTAAGAGACACACAGTCATGCAATGTCAGATGGTCATTGTGGTCAATGTCAACATGAATTCATCATTCTTGATTGACTGACAATCACAGCAATCACAGCAACAACAACTCGTTTCTTGCATGTGAGCTGCACACAATTTGACCACTTAAGCGACTCAACAAACAACAAAGTCATGAACTTTCTCAAAGAGCTGCTGGACAAATCCACAAGGTGGCTACTAGTACTGTAGTTGCTGTAGCCAACAGTTTTCAAAAGAAAGCATGAAAGGACAGCAAACATGTGTCTCCAGCTACTACTAGCTAGCTAGCACTGGCAGCTAGCTAGCTAGTAGAAGCCACTCTACTCCTAGCTAGCTACGACGTAGTAGCTGCTCTACTAGCTACTCTAGCTACTAGTAGCTAGAAGATAGAGCTACATGTAGTAGAGTTAGTAGATTACAAACAGAAATCTGGGTTGATCAGTTTCGTACGATCGTACTGTGAGTACGCGCACTTCGCCGACTAACTGCTCCATAAATTTCATAAGCGATGGTTACTTAGGATAACAAAAATACCCTTTCCTTTTTGCATGCCGATTTTGACGACTGCAAACCTAGCGCGACCAAAATACATAGATAAAGAGATCGGCTTTGCACGACCTACGCTCATATCCAAGCGTTTGGTTGTTAAAATATTTAGATAGGAGCCGGTCGATGCTATTTAGAAAAATTCCATCTAACTAACTATCCAATTCGAAGGGGCTTGTCGGATACATACCTACAGTACTACCAGAACACCGGAAGCAATTTTGTGTCCTCCCCCTCTCTTCCGAACATGTTTGATTG
>ENA-ORBV01013445-ORBV01013445.1-microbial-mat-metagenome-genome-assembly--contig:-NODE-13445-length-12443-cov-4.933366_pt1 | contig 12443 bp, 8 predicted proteins | sample MGYA00237777_ERZ505514 | MGnify/ENA primary metagenome ERZ505514 (study PRJEB26160, sample SAMN06269048) | microbial mat metagenome | isolation source: Oligotrophic lake microbial mat | place... | reverse complement strand
AATGATACGGCGACCACCGAGATCTACACCTCTCTATTCGTCGGCAGCGTCAGATGTGTATAAGAGACAGCCTCTAAGATGCCCTAACATGGAATCTTCCTTCTTGGTTTCGACGGCGGGCTACTTTGTGGCGGCGTCGCACACAGATAATAAATGGGAAACAAAGCAAAAAAACATCCAGTACTTCTTGACTGTGTTTACTCTTTCTTCGGCGGAACCGGATCCTTCCATTCAAACGTGATTTGATCATAATCCAATCCCATTAGATCGCTCCGCATGGCCCGCAAGAACAATCGTTGCATGGGCTGTCCCACGAACTGGCACAAATGATGTTCGACCGTTTGAGTTTCGGTATGGATACCAAAGGTACGAAAGAACTTTTCCTTGTTGCGGATCCATCCCAAGGAGTACTTTTCCTCTTCCGAGTGATCGTAGGTATCGAGAGGATCGCCCATGCCAATAATACCGTTGAGACGTTGCATCGCCTTGACACCGGCCGCTTTGTAGGTGGCGGTATTTTCCCAAAAGTGTGGGACCTTGTCCCGTTTTTCTTTGTTCTCGAGCATGGCATACATGTGGAAGCAAACACTCTTTTCGGGAGTGTAGTAATCGTATCCAAAGGTAAATCCGCGCAAGCCAATACTAATTTCTTCTCCTTGAAAAATCACTGCGGGAGGCATGGGAATTGCGGGATGAGTCAATAATAATGTTTGAATCGGAGCAAAACAAGATAGACGAGAACCCATCCAAAGGCAAGCCAAACCAATCAAGCGGTCAAGACAACAACATCAAAAGCCACCACACAACGGACGGACGGACTTACTTGGAAGATATTGATCGTACGGCACTTGCACCACCTGAATCAATGGAAGAAAACGGGACACGAGTGCGTGTGAGTTACCGTGAGGAAAAAGCCTTGTCCACTTGACTAGCTAGCCAGCTCGATCAAACGAAACGTACAAAGTGTCCTCTGCCAAAAGAGAATCCTGCGGCCCAAAATGGATGGAGTGTTGGTTGTCCATGAATCATGGCCGGCCCTTCGGGTTGTTGACCTATAAAATAATAGTATTGTTGTGTAGTGGTTTGTAAATTGTGTGTTGGATACGGCATTTCGAATCGAGCGGAACGGAACGTAGATTTGGAGTTTTGAAGTGTGATATGATTATTGGTTGTGAAGGATAAAAGAGGTGATCGATGGATGGAGGGTTGTGGTAGTGATAGTGGCGGTGATTATGGTTTTGTTGTCGGTTGCATGCCGAGAGAGCGCAAAAAAGAAGAAGATGAAAAGCACAAAATTATGAGAAGACTTGTTGTTGTCATTCTTTGCGGTCGAGGCAATAATAGAGGCAGTCGTTGTCGTCATCCTCATCCTCCCATCGCTAATCAAAAACAACAATACACAATACTCAATACTCATATACAATGCACAACACAACTATACACAGTACATACCATGTCGTAAATGTTTGTATTTGCCTTGGCCTTCATAATCGGTCGCACACATAATGGGTCGTCCCGGACGAATGGCCGTATGGGTGACGGGATCAATGCTATTGTTGAGATCCGAAAGGTAGGTGGAAAGAACGGCCATTTCATTGTGGGCCGCGTGCCATTGTTCGCACAAGGAGTCGTCCCAATCTTGAACAAAGCGCACGTGGGCATCGACTTGCATGGCAAAGTATTCGCCACGATAATGCCGATACCCGAGGTGTCGGGCAAAGACGGGACCAATCCCCAATCGAGCGTCCATTTCGAGGGATTCAATTTGATTGGCATATCTGCAGAGGGTTTGAGAAGGATCTTGTTCGCACGAGATTTTGGGAGTAATGCAGGGCCAATCTTCGTCTAGACGTTGATCAATGACGGCAATTTTGAGACGACCGGGATATTTGGCACGGGTAAAGATACTGTCAATGGTAATGGGGCATTCTGAATATATGAAGCAGAAGAAGAAGCGTGAGTGAGTATAAGTTATGAATGAATAATCCAGAATGGAAATAGACCCATCCTAACAAAACACTACCATAAAATACACAGCACAAATACATTCCTCCAATTATACTCCTCCAATATACAAATACTCTTACCTGGATCTCGATACGAAGCAATGGTAATATAAATGGTCTCTTGTCCATCGGGCGTCTTACTGCCTATGCTCAGGGCTTCTTGCATGGTCAACAACCGACGACCGTAATCTCCCAAATACTTGCGGACATCGCCTCCATACGCCGGCGGATTCCAATACCGCGGGACTTTCATTTTGGGTTCCGGCGGTGTGTTGCCAAAGGCTTGCTTGTCGGCGTAGGGATATCCGGGATGATCAATCAACTCCGTGTCGTCACTGGCGCGAACTGGAAAGGTCGCTTGCACTTTGGCAATTTCGGCGTAATCCACTTGAACGGGCAGGACGGCATGGTTGAGAGCAAAGTGGATGGCATCTTCATTTGGTAATGCTTGTTGATTATTGGCTTGTTGATTATTGGCTTGTTGTTGTTGGCCAGCGAGGTAAGCGTCATGATGAGGATTGTGATGATTGACCGTAGCCGCAGCGGCGGCACCTCCCAGTGCCTTTAATTTGTCTTCTTCCTGTTGAATCAAGGCCTGCAATTGATCCGCCGTGGTGGCCGGTTCGTACAGTTTGCCGTGCAACAAGACTTGGGCCCGGCGTGCCAAAATGCTGCGATGCCCACTCGAGGCCATGTTCAAAATGGCATTGTGGGGACTCGGCAAACGCGAAAAGGTCCCAATGGTGACGACCAAATACAAGACAAAGACGCACGCCAAACCCAATTGGAGATTGGCATCCAATCCGGCAAAAAAAGCGGTGGTTCGAATCAAATGATGATGGCCGGGGCCCATGCCATTTTTACTACTGGCAATACTGGCACCACTGCCACTCCGAGGAGGAGGACTGGCGTGTGTTTTCGTCATTTTCTGTTATTAATTATTGTTTTTATTGATTGTTGTGAGGTTTTGTGGTTGGTTTGTAATAATTACTTTATTGGCTGTTGGAATCAATGAATTGGATTCTCTTTGGTACGACTTTATGCTTGGTAGCTACCGGCTCTTTTACAAGTAGCTAGCTAGCTCTATTAATTGGATTGAATTGGCAATTGTTGCTAATGCTTATTCTAATTGTTGTGTTTGTTGGGGTTAAGACCTGCCAACAGCACAAACGTCGATTAGCAAACAAGACTGTTGACCACGATACTTAGCTATTCGATGGATGACTAACTGACTGGTTTGTTTTGCGTGCCAATAAACAGGCTTCGTGTATTGCCATCAAATGCGACCATACTACTGTACTACCGAGTACAGACTGCGACCAGCCAAACGGTCATTAGACGTGAAAATTTGCTGGGCTTCTGTTTCACGTCACTCCGCTTAGTCTTGACAAGGTCAAAACGCCGGCCAGCAGGATTTGAATTTGCTGGATGTACGGTAAGCATCAGTAGTAGAAAATTCGGAGTCATGATGACTTTTCATTGGATTGCTTCCGCCACTTCTTTCGCAACCAACTTTTGTAACCCTCCAAAAGACTCACTTGCTTGGCGCTGACTTTTCGAAGCGTCCCTCAACGGAAAGACCAATGAGAGCACCCAAAAATGTTTGTCGCTTTCATGTGATCATGTTGATTTGGACACCCTACAAAAGGAGTTCTAATGCTAGCAGTTAGTGGCAGCAATGCAGGGTCAATCATCCACGCATTTCTTTTGCATTGTTTCAATGACAGCTTTGACCTTCACAATTGGGTTGGGTGCTGCAGGAATGCATGGCGGTTGACTCGTGACAGCATTGTCATGAAAAAACACAAGTGGCACAAAGATGTCAAATTTCTCTTCCAAAGATTCATTCTTCAACATTTTGGTTCTTTTTTTTTGTCTGGAGATGATAAAAAAAACAGATGCATCTCAAATGGTCCATGTTCTTCAATGCAAAACTTTAGGAAAAGAAGAATTTTGTTTCAGACAGGAAAACATGGGAATTGAGCTGCTGCAAAAACAATGACAAAAAAAATCAATTTTCCAGTGTCATGGCAACAAAATCTCATTCACAGTTTCATCATTGTGACACAAGGGTGGTTGATTGTGGAAACAGTGTTGCAAATCAATCATCACTCATTTTTGTTCTTGTTCCTTTGGTCAATGTTTTTTCCTTCACAGGTGTTTTGATGACACAAAAACTCCTTTTGGGCATGAAAGAAACTTCTGTGTGAAATCACTGCATCATTGTGCTCCTTGTCATCCCTTAAACAACTGACTCTACTGTGAAACTATTTCTTGTCAACAGCAAAAATGGAGACAACAAATTTTGTGAATGTTGCATCTGTTGCGCTCATCATCTTTCCTTTGTGCATGGTCATTTGTTTTGTCTTGGAGGCATGTTTGTTCAAACTTTTGCTAGCTGTGTTTTCCTCTGTCATTTGCTCTTTGGAAAAGAACAGCCGTGATGCATTGGCTGCCCAAACAAAAATGTCTTTTTTACCCACATCAGCCACAATGTTTGTCAATCTTCAACATTTTGTTTTGGGGATCATTTCAATTCCCTCATGCTCATGTCCACAAAAGGGTTGGAAAATTTTAAATGACTTCATCTTTCACAACCTTTAGCCAGAAGGGGTCAACAATCTTATTTGATCTTGCATTTTTTGTTATCTGACATTCAATTCACTTTTGCCTACAGGCAACACCCAGGCTTCCACTTTTGGATACCGCCCCAAACAAATGTCCGGGTGGAAAACTACAGTCATTCACGAGTGTCAATCACTCTGAGAAGGAATGGATCCAATATCTTTCTCCTTTGTTGACAACAACGATCTATTGCCTCACTCAAGCTGTTGCCCAAACAACTTCGCGGGAACCATGCCTGCAGCCTCACAATGCAAGTACCGGTTCACGCAGCAGCACTGTTGATTATTTTGTTATTCACAAGCATCTTACTAGCTAGTAGCTAGCTAGCTAGTAATCTACTGGCCAGCCGCCAGTGATCGTTCCTACTACTAGAGTACTAGCCAGTCTAGTTAAGTAGTAACATCTCCCATGATGATGAAGCCTCTACTCGTGGCCGTATGTTTCGTTTGCCTGGCTCTACTGGATAGTGGTTCCTTCCAAGTGCTGCTGGTTGCCGCGGAAGTAACGTATGACGATGAGAAGGCCCAGTCCGACATCTATCCGCCACGTGAAGAAGTAGTACAAGAACAAGCAAACCGTGAAGAGGATGGTAAGCAGCAGCAACAACGACAACGACAAGAAGAAATCGCTACGGAAGCCCCTACTCAACAACTGCTCTTAGAACAAGCCCAAGCCAAAGTAGATCAACTACGAAAGGACGCGCAGGCTCGACAAGACAGTCTCCTCCAACAAGCGCAAGAAAAAGCAAATCAATTACGAACCGAAGCCAAATCCAAGGCCGAAGTCCTTCGACAATCCTCACAAGAAACGCTAGACGTGTTGCATCAAAACGCACAAGAAATGCGTCGAAATGCGCAAGAAATGCATCGTCAAATCTCTACATGGGGAGATTTGGCGACGCAATTCGAGACCAGTCTCCGTGCGGGCCAACAACGATTTCATGACAGTCTCATGATGCACGCCTTTCAACAACGAGTCGGTTGGAATTGGCTTCGGCATTCCATTCGCAATCACGTGGGAGTCGCTCTTGGAGTCAGTATGGTTTTGGCGGGAGACAAACGTATCCGTGGAAATACTCCTCCACCTTTCCTTCATCATGATCATGACAATAGTCACAAGGAAGACGACCATCCGAAACCTGCTCTGGCTCAAATGTTGTTGCAGCAAGTTCAACCACGCCAAGTAGCGGTAGCCTTGCAAGCAGGTCAATTGAGTTGGCAGCTGTTCAATTTGATACGTAACATTCCACACAAACCGTGGCTCGTGGATGGGATGGCCGCACTGATCGGTCTTGTAACCTTCCGTCAATGGGTACCTGCCATGCCACAGCTCATTTCCTCCATCTATTTTGGTGTGACGCTTGTACAAAGTGTGGCCGTGGTGCTGGAAGAATGGAATTGGGAACAACTACAGCAACAACGAGTGGGTAACAACAAGAAGCACAAGAAAAAGCCGTCATCCTCCTCCTCCAAGTCCAGGAGCAGGAGCAGCCGTTTCTTGCCCCAAACAAAGCCGTTTTCCACACAAGACAATGACGTTCCTGTACCCGTCTGGGCGACCTTGCTCGTTTCCGCCCTTCTCTACACGACACTGCTACTCAGTAGTGACAAGGTTCCCATGTCACTGGCCGCGTCTTCTCTTTCGGGGGCCATGTTATTGGTGCAATCCGCCAAGGCCGAAATTGCCGGCAGTTGGTTTTACATGTGTCGACGCGTGGTCAAGACTGTGGTGCCATTGCTTCGCAAGCTCGCGACACCTCTTCGTTGGGCTTGGAAACGACGCGACAAGATTTCTAAAGTCCAAAAAGTGTTGGTCCAACTAACACCGAGTGCCATCAAAGAATTTCTCTCCCAATGGTTGTCGCCCAAGCCATTGGTTCGTGCTTTTCAAAAAGCAAAGGACGACATTTTACAAAGGAAAGCGGTTCAAGCAACCGGTCGTTTTATCCAGCGTGTCTTCAAGGCGGGCAAGCCGGTATCTTGGCCGTGGATCATTGCCACCTTTGGTGTCCTTTTTCAACAAAATTATTTTTCCAAACATCCATGGGGACGAACTTTGGCATTCCTTCGTCTCGTGTTCAATCCACCCGTTTATGTGTGGCACAAAATCACCAAATGGTGCAACCCCGAAACCAGTTTTGCGGCTTGGATGTTCGCCGCCATGCGTACACTCAGAGGTCGACTGGTGGACGACTTTGCCTCGTCTTTGACGAATGAAGAAACCACGAAAGGCCGACGACCGAGACGATTTGGTAGGCAGCGTCAGGGTGTGGGTACGGTCTTGCTGGCGTGGCTATTTATTGTACCTCTGTGCTTGGTACAAGGTGCTACTCCTTCTACCTCGCACCAGTCCGAAACAACACCAGGGTTGAAAGTTTCTCTTTTGAATGGCAAATCCATGTCGACGCCATCTCTTCTCCACACCATTCGAGGCGCCAGCAGAAGTGATGACCAAATGGTGACTGGAAATTTCATTCAGAACGACCAAAATGTAACACGCAATTTCATTAGCGCCACTCTGAACGATAATATGGTCCTCCAACGGGATGTACCGGCAGTGATTTGGGGGTATTCCAAGCCGGGCGCAACCGTCCATGCGACTCTACAGCGCAGCATCACCGAGCATGAAGCGACAAGTGGTGAGACTTCTCTTTTGGCGCAGCTTGAAACCACGGCCGACGACAGTGGCCTGTGGCGTGTTCGATTTCCGACCCAGGCCGCGTCCATGACGCCTCATGAAATCGACGTCACATCCACGACAGGTGAAACAGGTCGTCTCAGCAATCTTTTGTTTGGTGATGTCTACCTGTGTGGTGGTCAGAGCAATATGGAATTCTCCATGCCGGGCCAAATCAACGGGAGTGAGATAGTCGAAACAGCAGTGAAGGATTATCAACACATCCGCGTTGTTACGATTGGTTGTTATACTCGTAGTGCGACACCTTTGCCGGATCTCCAACAGATTGAATCGACGTGGAGTCTCCCCACTGAAGAGAGTATGCGCCAAGAAGGTCCCTTTGGACGCTTCTCGGCGGTCTGTTGGTTTTTTGGAAAAGAGATCTCCGATGCTTTAAACAATAAAGTGCCCATTGGTCTTCTCAACAACAACTGGGTAAGGTTTAGCCGGACGAATCCGTCTTTTACTCTGCCGAAATACAAACTTCTCACTGTCGATCTTTTTGATTTTGTTTTCTCTCTCTCGCTCCGCATCTCGTTAGGGTGGAAGCAAGATCGAGTCATGGCAAAAAGATGGCGATATGTTCAACGCTATGATTTATCCCTACATGGTCGGGCCGATGGCTATGTCTGGCTTTACCTGGTACCAGGGAGAGGCAAATACGCTCGATCAAGCAAGTGCTGATCAGTACGCAGAAGATTTTCCTACCATGATTCAAACTTGGAGAGATGGCTTTCAAAATCCGGACGCCTACTTTGGATTTGTGCAGCTGTCAACATGGTGCCCCAAAAACCCAGTGGCTGTGGCAGAGATGCGGCAAGCACAAATGAAGGCGCTGGACCACCTTGGAAAGATTGGCTATGCGACGAATGCCGATTATGGGATGGGCTGCAACATTCATCCACGAGATAAGCGCCCTTGCGGAAGCCGCCTAGGTAAATCCGCATTGGCACTACAATATGGACAGTCAATCCAGTGGCGGTCGCCAACGTACTCCAGCGCTACCATGGCAATAGCGGAGAGGGATTTCGTGGGAGGCAGTCCAGCAGTTGTGATCACATTCAATGATGTCAGCGAGAAAGGTCTTTACATTTTGGATAATCCTTACAACAATCGATTGGATCCCAAGGAATTCAATTGTACGTCCCACCCAGAAGGGACTTGCGCTTGGCCCATGGTCTTATTGAATGGACAGGGTTGGGTGAACGCAACTATTGCTGTTCAAGGCGGCAATAAAGTGGTCATGACCCCCACCGCCACAGAGACGCCGGCTGGCGTTGGAGCTGAAACAATAGTTGGGACATCATACGGATGGGGAGCTGTGCCGATGATGTCACTTTACGATGCTGGAACGGATCTACCTGTCTTACCTTGGAATGAAAAAGTCTGACAACACACCAACTGTTGTCGCAAACAAAGTCATGGCAGTAAACGTGCGACCAATTTTGCGTAGTTGGTTTTAAAAATAAATGAACTACTGTTATTACATCATTCCTGCATCGTCATCTTCTGATTCTCGTAGCACGCAGATTTTGGGGCTCCGCTAAATACAAAGGACGTGTCGGGCGTTTTTGTTGGTTGGACACCGACGCCGTGATTCGGAGCCACCAAAACTACGTCCACAGTGACTTCAGGGAGGCTCGCAGTAGTTCCGTCGGACCCAATGGTCGGCCCAACTGTTAAACAAGAAGTGGATTGATTCCAGGCAAATGTGGTGATGGAGTATGGGCGATCACTTCGCCCATTTACTCCGTCGTCTTGATACCAAATAAAGCGCATTGTTTTGTTGGAATCTTTGCCGCCCTTGTAGATTCGAACTTCCAGTCGTTCCTCCGCTAAAGGCTCAAAAACATGCTGGCGAAGAGGACTCAAAACCAGTACCGACGGCTTTATATAGAGCGGGATGCGGTCCATGGGAATGCTCGACAGTGTGTGCTGACCGAATCCAACTTGCTCGCCGGTATAAAAATCGGTCCAAGTTCCACTCTCCTCCAGCTCGGGAAGATATACATTGCGGGTGCTGTCAGGGGTATGAACAGGCGCCACCAGTATCCGATCTCCAAACATGAATTGATCCGCGATATTGTAGACATTACTGTCGTAGGAAAAATCAAATACCATGGCCCGTTGCATGGTAAAGTGATGGTGCTCGACTCGGGCAAAACCGGAATAAATGTAGTCGAGTAATCGATACCGCAAGTGGAGCGCACTCTGTACGATTCGATCCTGTGTCGTATTCCCATAATTCCAAATCTCCGTGTTGGAATTACAGCCATGCACCCTCATAATCGGTGTAAAGACGGCGAATTGAAACCATCGTGTCAACAGCGCTTGATATTCTGGATTGTCATATTGGTCGCCCGGTCGATCAAAGCCGCCCGTGTCCATGCTCCAACAAGCATGACCCGACAACTGATAATTGAGAGACATGCTAATTTGTCGCGTTAACGAATCCCAAGATCCAGTAATATCGCCCGACCACAAACAAGCCCCATATCGCTGTTGTCCCGCAAAGGAGGATCGTGTCAAGGAAAAGACGCGACGTCCGTCATACTCTTTCAGGCCATTGTGGGTCGCCTTGCCCACTTGCAGAGAATAGGTATTGTAGTATTCATTGGCCGACCCCAAAAAGATGCTTTCATCCAAATGAGGACTGCCTTCCGGTTCGGTCGCATCCAACCAAATACTGTCCACACCATTGTCCCAATGAGCTTGTTGAATGTACTCGACAAACTTGGCCAGTGCCGCTGGATTCCAGGCATCCATATACGCTGAAGTGGAAGGATTCATGAGCAAGCCCATTTCTTTCATTTCCTTGTAAAACCGTGTTCGAGGATCAAATTCGGACCAAACCGACACCATGAAATTCAAATGGTGGTCCTCATGGAGTTGTTGAATCATACCGGCAGGATCCGGATAAATATGGGGATCCCAATGGGGACCCCATCCCAGTTCTCCCCAATACTGCCAATCCTGAACAATGTTATCGACGGGAATTCCCAAGGCACGAAATTTTTGCGCCGACGCCAGCAATTCCGATTGGGTTTTATAGTGTTCTTTGCACTGCCAAAAGCCGTAGGTCTTTTTGGAAAAGAGGGGTGCCGTTCCCGTAATCTCGCGGTAACTGGCCATGACCGAGTCCATGGGCGACGACGCCGGAAACGCGGTCCAGAGAGACGAAGACGAGGAGGATGAAGAAGAAGAGGTGGTGGTGGAGAAGGATAGTGATTGGTCGTATTCTTTCGATGCTGTTGTGGCTGATGCCATGAAATAATAATCCATATAATTGGTATCTTTGGATTGGATTGTAGTCGTCGTCAATTGCTCCAAGGACGTAAACAATAACTGCGGTTGGAACTGATTGTCGTCACTGGTTTGAAGGTCGAGGCGAATTTTGTATTGCTTGTCTTTCTCCAGGTGATCGATCCGACATGCCACCGAACTAGGAATGTTGGCCAACTCAAAATGACATTGTGGGGTTGTTGTCTGATTTTTATCATTTACAGCATCCATGTATAGCTCGAAGGATGAAACTTGCCAACTACAAAAAAAAGTAGTTTCGGCACACACCATCACCTGAAACCAAAAAGCACCGGAAGCAGGGGCGATCCATTGTGCCTCGTACGAAACATGCAAGGACGATACCGAAGACATGTTGTTGTTGGCATTCGAAACAGTCATCGTCGTCGTCATCGTGGTGGTACGACGGGTGTGGATGCTTTTAGTTTGAGGAATACCACTCATCGTACTGGTGCTGACTTGTTTCTTCTCCAGTGCAATTTGTCGTTCTTGCGGTATGGGATTCCAATAGGCAATCCCGTAATGATCCCACAGAATTCCATATCCTCGGGAGGACGTAAAAAAGGGTACTGCCGCTTCCGTATTGCTTTGAATGAGCAGCAAAGGTGCTCCACGATAATTCAACAGGCCATTGACAAATTGTCCTCCACCAAACCAAGCTTCCTCGTAAGGGTCGTCCATGAGCTTCCAGCTTTGTTGGACGGAATTTTTTTCAAGGCGGCAAGCCACTTCTTGGGTCCACAACTTGCCAGAGGCAATGTCATAAAAGGAAATGGGACGATGACTGCTGGTTGCATTTTTATTTGCCTTAATAACAATGCTTACATGCAATTCGGAAGTGGTAATGTTCACAAAGTGTGGATTGCTGTTAACGGTAAAATTGACGACTGGGTCCGAAGCAGTATAGCCTGGTTGAACGATCAAACTGTTGCGCGACTTCAAGACATCGGCAGCCGTCATGGGCAATCCTTCCGCCGAGGACGACTCGGAGATTCGAAGAATTCGTATCACTCGTGGCGAGCAAACGGCCAAAGCCAACCGCTCTGTGACGGGAACCACTTGACGAGGATTTCGTCCACAAGCCGCTTCCACTGGTACTGGACTATAGAAGGCAACCCAAAAGGTCAACAACAACCCAAAATAGTGTGGGAGCATCCCATTCCCCATCATCGTAACCAACTTTCCATACTGGCGTTGTCGTGGATGCTGATGCTGCGTTCTACTCCTCGAGATCATTTTGTTGGAGTGATCTTTTTGGGACTGTAAAAACCAACTCCTCGTGCCAGTACACAACACCAACGACTTGAGGATATACATGGGCTGCTGGAAGGCAAACTAGCTAAACGAGTGCTAGTAGCTAGTATCTTAACAATAAATTAGGCGCCCCCCAGTCTTGTTCAGATCGCGATAGTTAGTAGCCTGTAGATAATCAACAACAATAAAATCATCAAGTCAGCTATTGTGAATGGCATCGGCAATATCTTCTTGTCTTTCTTCTTTTCTTCACACAGACAGTTTTCGTCATCGTCTTTCATGACAAAGAAAGATCGTTCGGTTTGGATCTTTTTCTGGCTTTTGGTGTCACCAATCAATGAATCCGTGACTCGTAAGAACACCACCGAAGGTGGAAGCCCTCAACACACAGCACAAACTCTTGCTTGAGCTGAACGTTCCCTGTCCAATGCCTGCCTTGCTGCTGTCTCTTCTGGAGACTCCGCTGCTCTTGCTTGAGCTGAACGTTCCCTTTCAACTGCCAGCATTGCCTTTCTTTTGTCCGGGGATTCATTGCTTCTTAACCTCTGCATGCTTTCTTTCCTCTTCTCCTTTTCTTCCATT
>ENA-ORBV01013444-ORBV01013444.1-microbial-mat-metagenome-genome-assembly--contig:-NODE-13444-length-12445-cov-5.546410_pt1 | contig 12445 bp, 14 predicted proteins | sample MGYA00237777_ERZ505514 | MGnify/ENA primary metagenome ERZ505514 (study PRJEB26160, sample SAMN06269048) | microbial mat metagenome | isolation source: Oligotrophic lake microbial mat | place... | reverse complement strand
CTGGTCCTGTTGCTGGCGATGCTGCCGACGGCACTGCTGATGATGCTCGATACACGCCAGTTGCTGGGCATCAGCGTCTGGGTCAAACCCTTGAAGTTCCAGCTCTCGGTCGGAACCTATCTGCTCACGCTCGCATGGGTGATGGCCTTCCTGACGCCGCACCAGCGCCTATCCGTCGGTGGTCGGTATGTCACTTGGACAGCGATTACCAGCGCCCTATTGGAAGTGGCCTACATCAGCTGGCAGGCCGCGTGGGGACGCGCCTCGCATTTCAATATCGGAACGTCTTTCGACGCCACCATGTATGGCTTGATGGGCGTTGGCGCGGTCCTGCTGACCAGCACCGCGCTGGTGCTGGGCGTGATGGTGCTGCGCAACCGGCCGACTGGTTTTTCGCCTGTCCTGCAGCAGGCGGTCGGCTGGGGGCTGGTGCTCACCTGCCTGCTGGGTACCGGATTTGGCGCCTACCTGTCGACACGGACCGGGCATGCCGTGGGCGGAAGCGCCAGCGATGCCGGCGGCATGTGGCTGAGTGGCTGGTTGCGCAGCGGCGGCGATTTGCGCGTGGCGCATTTCTTCGGCATTCATGCGGTCCACGCGATGGTGGTGGTGGGCTGGCTGTTGGATCGACTGTCGCGCCGGCGAACAGTGCTTGAGTCTGCCATCACGGATCGAGCCAGCGGTGCGGTCGTCGTGGTCTGGGGGTTTGCGCTGGCTTACAGTCTGTTGTGCGCCTGGACGCTGCACCAGGCCATGGCAGGACGACCTTTCCTGGGCTGACACCCGCAATCGTTAGCGCCCGATGCCCATGGCTTGGGTAATATCAGGGCGCATCCGCTGCCGCGGCGGCGGCCCGACCCTCCAACCGGAACGCGCCAGCCATGACTCCTGCGCAATTGCTTTTCCATTACGACGACGGTCAGCCGTGGCCCACGGCGCCCGGCAGCGACCATGCGTTGAACGTCGCACAGGCTTATCAGCAGGCGCTGGCTGTGCGCCAGTTGCGGATCGCGCGCGGCGAGTTGCCGCAGGGTTTCAAGATCGGTTTCACCAACCGCGCCATCTGGCAGCGCTACAACGTGTCCGCGCCGATCTGGGGCACGCTGTGGAACACCACGCTGGTGTTCTGCGAGGGCGAGGGTGAAGTCGCGTTGCGCCAAGTCTGCCAGCCGCGTATTGAGCCGGAGACCGTGTTCGGCATGCGCGAGAGCCCGAAGCCGGATGCGACGCCAGACGACGTTTTCGATGCGATCGAATGGATGGCGCCCGGATTCGAAATCGTTCAGTCGCATTTGCCGGATTGGAAGTTCTTGGCGCCCGATGCGGTGAGCGACGGCGCGCTGCATGCACGGCTGCTGGTCGGGCGCCGCGTCGCGGTGCGTGACGTGGCCTCCAACGCCGCGCAACTCGATGCAGTGCTGGCCGCAATTGGCGTCCTGCTGCAGCGCGACGGGCAGGCGGTCGAGCGTGGCACCGGCGCCAACGTGCTGGGTAGCCCGTTGCGCGCGTTGCGGCATTTCGTGGCCGAGTTGCGCCAGTGTCCGGACGCGCCTGACCTGTTACCGGGCGACGTCGTCACCACCGGAACCTGGACAGACGCCTGGCCGGTGACCGTCGGTGAGACCTGGCGGGCCGATTTCGACAGCCCGCTGATGCCACTGCAGGTCCAGTTCCGCTGAGTGGGCGGCCCGCGGACGCGTATCGTGAGCAAACGAATGGAGCGCTTCGACGTCGTGATCATCGGTGGCGCGGCGGTTGGCAGCGCGGCGGCCTATTTCCTGTCCGCGCATGCCGGCTTCCAGGGCTCGGTGCTCGTGCTCGAGCCCGACCCGACCTACACCTGGTGCGCCACGACACGCTCGCTGGCCTCCATCCGGCAGCAGTTTTCGACGCCGGGCAATATCCGGATGTCGCAGTTCGCGACCGACTTCATTTGCCGCATCGGCGAACATCTGTCGGTGCACGGCATCGCGCCCGATGTCGGTTTTCGCGAGGCCGGATACCTGTTCCTGGCCGGCGCGCAGGGGCTGGCTACGCTGCAATCGAACCATGCGGTGCAACGCACATGCGGTGTCGATGTGGCCTTGCTCGCACCCGACGATTTGGCACGCCGATTCCCTTGGCTGCGGGTCGACGACCTGGCTGGTGCCAGCCTGGGCCTGTCCGGTGAAGGCTGGCTCGATGCGCACAGTCTGATGCAGGCGTTGCGGCGCAAGGCGCGGGCCCAGGGTGTGGTGTACCGCACGGCACGGGCGGTGGCGTTGCAGCACTGCGGCGCCGCGGTCACCGCAGTGCAACTGGCCGATGGCGGGCGCGTGTCCTGCGGCAACGTCATCAATGCGGCCGGCACCGGTGCGGCTGCGTTGGCGCGTTCGGCCGGCATCGTGTTGCCGGTGCAGTCGCGCAAACGCTGCGTGTTCCCGTTCCACAGCCCGGAGCCGGCGCCCCGCTGCCCGCTGGTGATCGACACGGGTGGCGTCTATTTCCGGCCTGAAGGCACGGGATTCCTGTGTGGCGTGGCCCTGCCCGAAGACCAGGACCCGGAGTGTTTCGACTTCGAGGTCCAGCACGAACTGTTCGACGACGTAATATGGCCGGCGCTGGCGCACCGGGTGCCGGGTTTCGAGGCGGCGCGGGTCGGCAAGCCGTGGGCCGGCCACTACGACGTCAACACGCTGGACCACAACCTGATCCTGGGCGCGCACCCGGCGCTGGACAATCTGTTGTTCGCCAACGGTTTCAGCGGCCATGGGCTGCAGCAGTCGCCAGCGGTGGGTCGCGCCTTGGCCGAACTGGTCGTGGCGCGCCGGTTCGAGACGCTGGACCTGTCGGAGTTCGGCTGGCAGCGGGTGCTGGATGGGCGTCCGATGCGCGAGATCAACGTTGTGTGAATTTCATCGTCAACCCTGCCAGACGCCGTAACCGGCTTCGCGCAGTGCGATGCCGAGTTCGACCTCCATGTCGCGTGCGCCTTCGTACGGCATCGGGTTGTACATCGTGTACAGGCCTGGCAACAGGTGCATACCGAAGCGGCGTACATAGCTGTTGGACTGGATGCCGGCCTTGTGTTTGTCGAAGCGCAGATCCGGATCCAGCCCGGTCATGCCGACATAGACAAAAGGTTTGCCCAGTTGGTAGTCAGGATTGGCGCGGCGAAAACGCGCGATGTTCCAGACGGCGTCGCCGAGTTCGATCACGTAGACATGGTAGTGTTGCCCGCGCGCCGTTCGCGCTGGCGTGCTGGTGGCCGACGGTGTTCCAGCACGGAGCCGTCCGGCGGCCGCGCGGGGCCGTCGGGTGCCGTCTTGTGTCATGGTCTGCCAGGTTCGCCCGGCGGAGCCAGCATCGCAAGCAGGCCTGCCAGCGCATGCACCACGGTGGCCGCGCGCACCGCGGCGCGGTTGCCATCGAAGCGCCGCATCTCGCAGCGCACGACGCCATCGACGTTCCAGCCGAACCAGACGGTGCCCACCGGCTTGGCCACGCTGCCGCCGGTCGGGCCGGCCACACCGGTCACCGCCACCGCGGCCTGCACCGGCGCCTGGCGCAAGGCGCCTTGCACCATCGCGCGCGCCACCGCTTCGCTGACCGCGCCGTCACGCGCGATCAGTGCGGCGTCGACGCCCAAGAGTTCGGTTTTGGCCTGGTTTGAATAGGTCACGAAACCGCGCTCGAACCAGTTGCTCGAACCGCTGAGCTCGGTGCAGGCGCCGGCGATCAGACCGCCGGTGCAACTCTCGGCCGTGGCCATCATCCAGCCGCGCGCCAGCAAGGCGGCGGCGAGGTCGCGGCACAGGTTTGCAACGTGGGTATGTGGCATCGTGTCGTCTCCCTGGCCTACCACCAGTGCCAGGCGGCGATCACCAGCAACGTGCAGAACGCCGCCACCAGGTCGTCGAGCATGATGCCCAGGCCGGCCTTGTTCCAGGCCGCCGGGTCGGTTGCCGGATCGACGCCGTGGAACAGCCGGTCGGCCCAGCCTACCGGCCCCGGCTTGGCCGCGTCGAAAAAGCGGAACAACACGAAGGCCGCCAGCTGGGCAGTGAAACCAGCCGGCATCACCAGCCACAACACCAGCCAGAATGCGGCGATCTCGTCCCAGACAATGCTGCCCGGATCCAGCACCCGCATGTCGCGTGCGCAGATGCTGCAGGCCCACCAGCCGAGCGGGAACGACAGCAACACCGTGCAGCCCAGTTGCCAGGGGGTCAGCCACTGTTGCAGTGCCAGGAAGGCGACCCAGGCCCAGGCGGTGCCGACGGTGCCAGGCGCCCAGCGGCTCAGGCCTGAACCCAGGCCCAACGCGATCGCATGGGCCGGATGGGCCAGCAGGAAGGACACGCCAGGCCGGATGACGGGGGCTGCGGTGCCCAGGTTGGCAGGGGATGTCAAATCGGGTTCAGGCATTGCCGCGATTATGGTGGACAGTGCCCGCGCGCAAGCGCCGGGCGCCGATGGCGGGTATGCTCGCTTCCCTTTGCCTGGTGCGCGGGCGGCCGGTTGTCACGACCACTCGGCTCGGCTCGGCGGGCCTGCCAGCACCGGCAATCGAACCTCGAACCATTCACGATCGGAGACAGAAGGCATGCTCAAGCAGGTATTCATCACGTCATGGTTGACCGCCATACTCGCCGCAGCAGCACCCACCATGGCACAAGACACCAGTACCATCAACCGCATCGACACGATCCGACCCGACGCGCCCGCACTGGCGGCTTATGGCGGGCAGGCGGTCGGCGTCAAGACCCTGATGCTCACGCATCCGGGGCAACTCGACATCCTCAAGGCCAAGGCGGGCGCGCCGATCCCCAGCTACGATCGCCCACTGACAGTCGAAGTCTGGTACCCGGCCAAGGCCGGGGCTCCGAAGGCCGGCGACGGTGAATACCGGGGCGTGTTCATACGCGACGGCAAGACCGAGGTCACATTGCGCGGACGCGCGCTGCGTGATGCCCAGCCCGATGCCGGCGCCGGCCCTTATCCGCTGTTGATCATTTCGCACGGCTACCCGGGCAACCGTTTCCTGCTCAGCCACCTGGCGGAGAACCTGGCCAGCAAGGGGTATGTGGTTGCCTCGATCGATCATACCGACAGCACCTACAGCGATCAGGGCGCCTTCGGCAGCACTTTGTTGAACCGCCCGCTCGACCAGCTATTCGTGCTGGGCGAGATGGCGCGCCTCAACACCAGCGACGCGTCGGGCACGCTCAAGGGCATGGTCAACGCGGAGCAGACCGGGCTGATCGGTTATTCGATGGGTGGATACGGTGTTGTCAACACCATCGGTGGCGGCTTCACGGCGGCCAGCGTGGCGTTTGCGTGGGGCGCGCCGCAAGGCTCGCTGGCGGTGCGCCAGGCGGGCAACCCGGCCTACGTGGCGTCGATGGACAAACGCATCAAGGCGGCGGTCGCATTCGCACCCTGGGGCTGGCCGCGCGGATTCTGGGACGCCGCCGGTCTGGCCGGCATCACGACACCGGTGTTTTACCTGGCCGGCGGCATCGACGACGTGTCCGGTTATGCGCCGGGCGTGCGCAATCTCTTCGAGGCCAGCGTCAACGCGCCACGTTATCTGCTGACCTACGAGAACGCCAATCACAATGCGGGCGCGCCGATGCCGGCGCCACAGGAGTCCTGGAAACCGGCGCCCAACCTGAACTTCATCCCGGCCGAGCACTACATCGACGCGGTCTGGGATAACGTGCGCATGAACAACATCGCGCAACATTTCACCACCGCCTTTCTCGGCAAATATCTGAAGAACGACGCCGGCATGGACGCTTACCTGAACCTGGTCGAGAAAGCCCGGGACGGCAAATGGTCGGCCGAGCCGAACGGAACCTTCAAGGCCGACCACACTTACTGGAAGGGATTCCCGGCCCGCAGCGCTGTTGGATTGACGCTGGAGTACCGCAAGCCTTGACCACGGAGGCCTGCACCGCACCATGCGCGCGAACCTGCGGCGTGTCCAGGCGGGTTGTGCATGGCGCCGCGTGCTGGTGCCAAAACGAGACGGTTGGCTCCGCTCGCAAACCTGGCGGAGCCTGCCATGAGCGGTAACCTGCGCAGTATCGTTGCGATGCTGATCGCGGTTGGGGCGTTTTCCTTGATGGACGCGGTGCTCAAGACGCTGATCGCCAGTTATCCCGCGTTGCAGGTGGCCGCGCTGCGCGGCCTGGCGGCCTTGCCCCTGGTCTGCGTCTATGTGGTCTGGCGGCGCCAGGTGAGACAGTTGGTGCGGGTGCGCTGGCGACTGCACCTGTTGCGCGGCGTCATCGGCATCGCCATGTTGACGATGTTCAGCTTCGCGCTGCGCGAACTCGGGCTGGCCGAGGCCTACACCATCTTTTTTGTCGCTCCATTGCTGATCACCCTGTTGTCGATCCCGGTGCTGCGCGAGCGGGTGGCGCCGGTGCACTGGGTGGCCATCGCAGTCGGCATGGTCGGTGTCGTCATCGCGCTGCGTCCCGATGGCGAAGCCTTCTTCTCCTGGGGAGCAGTGGCGGTGCTCGCCGCGGCGACTTGTTATGCCGTCTCGGCCATTGCCGGGCGGGTGCTCAGCCGCACCGACGCCAGCGTGACCCTGGTGTTCTGGAGCACGGTATCGTTGGCGTTCGGTGCCGGCCTGCTGGCGCTGCCGAACTGGCTGCCAATCGAGGCGCGACACGGCTGGATGCTGGTTGCGCTGGCCGTCACCGGATTCATCGGGCAGCTGGCCATCACCGAGGCGTTTCGCCATGGGCAGGCGTCGGTGATTGCGCCGTTCGAATACACCGCGCTGGCCTGGGGTATCGCATTGGACTGGAGCCTGTGGCGCATCGCGCCGGACGGCTACACCTTGCTCGGAGGCAGCATCATCATTGCCAGTGGCCTGTACCTGCTGCGCGCGGAAAAAATCCGCACCGTCACCGTGCCGCCGTGACCGGCGCCTGCCGCGATGCCCCGCTCGTGCCGGCCTTTGCCTGCGCGGCGTCGCACCGTCATTGGGCTGCCGTACTGCGCCATTGCAGCGCACCCGGCTCGGACCGGGGCGCGTCATGGCGATCGCCGGGTCGGGCCGGTGTTCCATGTCTGCCTGTACCGCCATGGTGTTTCCAGCCACCGGCGCGCGATTCAACCTGCAAACGGCAGTCGATCGTTTGATTTGCGCTGGCAACGCAGATGAACACTGACAATTCTGGCCACGACGCCGTTTGTCGGTTCAACTGAAATGGTCGAACGAGCGCCAGTCGCCGCGCAACGGCTCGCCAAGGGCACCCAGCAGCCGGATATCGGGCTCGGATTCGATGCGCCCGATTCGGGTGACCGGGGTTGCGCTGGTTCTGGCTGCTGCCGCCACCGCATCACGCTGCCCGGGCGCGGCGGTGAATGCCAGTTCGTAGTCGTCGCCGCCAGCCAGCACGCAGGCGAGCTGGTGCGATTGCGGCACGCACGCATCGAGCGCCTCACCGCCGCAGGCCAGTAGCTGCCCGGGCGCGGCAAGTTGCACACGGGCGCCGACCCCCGAGGCTTCCAGCACATGGCCCAGGTCGCCCAGCAGGCCGTCGCTGATGTCGATCGCGGCGCTGGCCAGGCCGCGCAGCGCCATGCCCAGCGCGACCCGGGGCGTTGGCTGGTGCAGGCGTCGGGTTGCCACGTCGAGCAGGGCGCTCGGTAACGTCCACTGACCGCGCAAGCTCTCGAGCGCCAGCCGTGCATCGCCCAGCGTACCGCTGACATAGATGTCGTCACCCGGGCGCGCGCCGCTGCGCAGCAGCGCCTGGCTGGCGCCGTCCGCGGCAGGCACCTCGCCGAACACAGTGATGCAGATGTTCAGCGGACCAGCCGTGGTGTCGCCGCCGACCAGCTCGCACTCGTGCGCGCGCGCCAGCGCAAGCAGGCCTTGCGCGAATGGCTCGAGCCAGAGCGGATCGGCGGCTGGCAGTGCCAGCGCCAGCGTGAACGCCAGTGGCTGCGCTCCACAGGCCGCCAGGTCGCTCAGATTGACCGCCAGCGCCTTGTGACCCAGGTCGCGCGGGTCGGCGCCTTCGAGGAAATGGCGTCCTTGCACCAGCATGTCGGATGACACCGCAAGCTGATGGCCCGACGCAATGCGCAGCAACGCGCAGTCGTCGCCGACGCCGAGCGCGGCCCGGCGCACCGGATGCCGGAAATACCGTGCGATCAGGTCGAATTCACCCATGGCCCTGGTTCGGATGGGGTCCGCAGGCAAGCGGGGTCAATGCAGCGTGGGTTTGCCGCCGTTGCCGCTGAGCGCGTCGAGTACGAACATCGGAATGTCGACCTCGAAGCGTTCGCCGTCTTCGGCGACGCAGAAATAACTCCCATGCATTGTCCCGGTCGGCGTGCGCAGGCGCGTGCCGCTGGTGTATTCGAATTTCTCGCCGGGCTGCAGAAAAGGTTGTTGGCCGACCACACCCAGGCCCCGCACCTTCTCGGTGTGACCGCCAGCATCGTTGACATTCCAGCTGCGCGATATCAATTGCGCGGCTATGGTGCCGATATTGGCGATGGTGATCTTGTATGCGAAAACATAGTGCCCTTGTTGCGGCGCCGATTGTTCGGGCAGGTATCGGGGCTGCACTTCGACCCGGAACTGGTACTTGGACATGGCGCTATGCTAACTGCGAAAATGCCGGTTGGATTCAACCCGCGCCACAAGACCTCACGCCATGACCTTTCGCATCGCCCCTTCCATCCTGTCTGCCGATTTTTCCCGCCTGGGCGCGGAGCTGCGCGACGTCATTGCCGCCGGTGCCGACTGGATTCATTTCGACGTGATGGACAACCATTACGTGCCCAACCTGAGCTTCGGGCCGATGGTGTGTGCCGCCCTCAAACCCCACGCCCGCACCCCTGCTGGCGTCGCGATACCGATCGATGTGCACCTGATGGTGCAGCCGGTCGATGCGCTGGCGGCCGCGTTTGCGCAAGCCGGCGCCGACCTGATCAGTTTTCATCCGGACGCGAGCACCCATGTGCATCGCAGCATCCAGGCGATCACCGGGGCCGGCTGCAAGGTCGGCCTGGTATTCAACCCCGCGCAACCGCTCGAAGTGCTGGACTGGGTGATCGAGGATATCGACCTGGTGCTGGTCATGAGCGTGAACCCGGGCTTCGGTGGCCAGGGCTTCATCGATTCAGCGCTGCGCAAGATCGCCGACGTGCGCCACCGGATCGATGCCTGCGGCAAGGACATCCGGCTGGAGGTCGATGGCGGTATCAAGGTCGGCAACATCCGCGCGGCGGCGGATGCCGGCGCCGACACCTTTGTCGCCGGCAGTGCCATATTCGGGCAGCCCGATTACCGCGCGGTCATCGCTCAGATGCGCAGCGCCCTGCGCTGAGAGCGCCATCGGCCGCGTTGCCTTTGCTACACTGCGGCCATGTTCATTCACCGCATCAGAATCACAGGTTGCAGCGACCGGGGAGCCTGGCCCTGGCGTGACACACCTGCATTGCCCTACCGGCTGATGCCGCGCGCCGACTGACCACGGAGCCCGCGATACGGCCGGGCCCCCGGTGTCTCCGGCACAGGCAACTGCAGCCTGTGCGCCCACCGCTCATGGCCCTAGATCGGGCCGCTGGATGGATCGCAACCGAACGCCCGAGAAACTGGGCGCGCCGGTGCCGCATCGAAAGGTCTGCCGCGTGATTACCGAACTCGAATTCAAGAGTCTGACGGCCCAGGGCTACAACCGTATTCCGCTGATGGTGGAGGCGTTTGCCGATCTGGAAACACCGTTGTCGTTGTACTTGAAGCTGGCGTTCGCCAAGGGCGATGGCGCCTGCAGCTTCCTGCTGGAGTCCGTCGTCGGGGGCGAGCGATTCGGCCGCTACAGCTTCATCGGACTGCCGGCCCGTACCCTGCTGCGCGCCACCGGCTTTGGCGAGCAGGCCCGCACCGAAGTCGTCACCGACGGCGTGGTGGTGGAGACCAGCCGCGACAATCCGCTCGATTTCATTGCCAGCTACCAGAAGCGCTTCAAGGTCGCGTTGCGCCCGGGGTTGCCCCGTTTCTGCGGCGGCCTGGCCGGGTACTTCGGATATGACACGGTGCGCCATATCGAGAAGAAGCTGGTGGCGAGTTGCCCGCCCGACACGCTGGGCTGTCCCGACATCCTGTTGCTGCAATGCGAGGAACTGGCGGTGATCGACAACCTGTCGGGCAAGCTCTATCTCATCGTCTATGCCGATCCGGGCCAGAACGAGGCCTATGCGAATGCACGCCGCCGGTTGCGTTCGCTCAAGGAGCAGCTGCAGTATTCGGTCAGCGCGCCGGTTGTCAGGCCAACCCAGTCGTATCCGCCCGAGCGCGAGTTCGCCAAGGCCGACTACCTGCGGGCGGTCGAGACAGCCAAGGGCATGATCGAGGCCGGGGAATTCATGCAGGTGCAGGTCGGCCAGCGCATCAAGAAGCGGTATACCGAGTCGCCATTGTCCTTGTACCGGGCATTGCGTTCGCTGAACCCCAGCCCCTACATGTACTACTACCATTTCGGCGATTTCCATGTGGTGGGTGCCAGCCCGGAGATCCTGGTGCGGCAGGAGAACACCGACCAGGGGCAAAAGATCACGATCCGCCCGCTGGCCGGCACCCGGCCGCGCGGCGCGACTCCCGAACGCGACAAGGCGGTGGAGCAGGAACTGGTGAACGACCCCAAGGAGCGGGCTGAACACGTGATGCTGATCGACCTGGCGCGCAACGATATCGGGCGTATCGCCAAGACCGGCAGCGTCAAGGTGACCGAGGCCTTCTCGGTCGAGCGCTACAGTCATGTGATGCATATCGTCAGCAATGTCGAGGGCATCCTGAACGAAGGCATGACCAACATGGACGTGTTGCGCGCGAGTTTTCCGGCCGGCACCTTGACCGGTGCGCCCAAGGTGCATGCGATGGAGGTGATCGACCGGTTGGAGCCCAACAAGCGGGGTCTGTACGGAGGCGCCTGCGGTTACCTCAGTTATGCCGGCGACATGGATGTCGCTATTGCCATCCGCACGGGCATCGTCAAGGACGGCCATCTGTATGTGCAGGCGGCCGCCGGTGTCGTGGCCGACTCGGTGCCCGAACTGGAGTGGCAGGAGACGGAGGCCAAGGCGCGCGCCTTGTTGCGCGCGGCCGAACTGGTCGAGGAGGGGCTGGAATGAATGCCACCCGGATTCTGATGATCGATAACTACGACAGCTTCACCTACAACATCGTCCAGTATTTTGGTGAACTCGGCGCCCAGGTCGAAGTGTTTCGCAACGATGAGATCACGATCGAGGGCATTGCCGAACGCGCGCCCGACCGGCTCGTCGTGTCGCCCGGACCGTGCTCGCCCTCTGAGGCCGGCATCTCGGTGGCGGCGATCCGGCACTTCATGGGCAAGCTGCCGATTCTGGGGGTGTGCCTGGGGCACCAGAGCATCGGCGCTGCGCTGGGCGGCAACATCGTGCGTGCCCGTCAACTCATGCATGGCAAGACCTCGGTCATCACGACTGCGCAGTCGGGCGTGTTCAGTGGCCTGCCCCGGCAGTTCATCGTCAACCGCTACCACTCGCTGGCGATCGAGCGCGTCAGTTGCCCGCGGGAACTCGAGGTGACCGCGTGGACCGACGATGGCGAGATCATGGGGGTGCGGCATGCCGGTCTGCCAAACGATGCCCGGCTTGAGGGCGTGCAGTTCCATCCCGAGTCCATCCTGTCCGAACACGGCCACGCGATACTCGGGAACTTCCTGTCATGACCGGCGTGCCCGTGCGGCACCCGTTCCCGTTTCACGCGCCGCCCCTGGCGGCGGCCACTCTGGAGGCACTGCATGAATCCGACCGTTGACCTGCGCAGCGACACCGTGACCCAACCCACGGCGGCGATGCGCGCAGCGATGATGGCCGCCCCGCTGGGCGACGATGTGTATGGCGAAGACCCCAGCGTCAATGCGCTGCAGGACAAGCTGGCCGACATGCTCGGGTTCGAGGCGGCGTTGTTTGTGGCCACTGGCACCCAGGGCAACCTGTGCGCCATCCTGGGGCACTGCGAGCGCGGTGACGAATACATCGTGGGCCAGATGGCCCACTGCTACCGCTGGGAGGGCGGCGGCGCCGCGGTGTTCGGCAGCGTCCAACCCCAGCCGTTGAACAACCTGCCCGATGGCACGCTGGCGTTGGACGATATCGCCGGCGCGATCAAGCCCGACGACACGCATTTCGCCGTCACACGGCTGCTGGCGCTGGAAAATACCTGGGGTGGCCATGTATTGCCATTCGACTATCTGCAACAAGCCACGGCACTGGCGCGCAAGCGCGGCCTGCTTCGGCATCTCGATGGCGCCCGCCTGTTCAATGCCGCGGTCGCGCAGGCGGCGCGTACCGGCTCGGAACCGCGTACCGAGGCGCGGCGTATCGCGCAATGTCTGTCTCTTATACACATCTGACGCTGCCGACGAATAGAGAGGTGTAG